>Ga0307376_10000748_pt1 | contig 38771 bp, 38 predicted proteins | sample TR2MG_FD_202536 | JGI IMG/M metagenome (GOLD analysis project Ga0307376, IMG submission 202536) | Soil microbial communities from Risofladan, Vaasa, Finland - TR-2 | ecosystem: Environmental > Terrestrial > Soil > Coastal area > Acid sulfate soil | place: Finland: Risofladan, Vaasa | collected...
AAAGTTCCGGCATCGAACAGGTCAACCAGGCCATCACCCAGATGGATCAAGTGACCCAGCAGAACGCCGCCCTGGTCGAAGAAGCGGCTGCGGCGGCCGAGAGTCTGCAGGATCAGGCCGGCAAGCTGGCCGAGGCGGTGAGCGTGTTCAAGCTGGAGAGTGGGGCGTACAGCGTGCAGCCAGTATCTCCGGCTCGGCAGGGCACGCCGGCCAGGATCATGGCGAGCCCGAAGAAACTGGCCGCAGCCGGTGGCGGCGGCGAAGAGTGGGAAGAATTCTGAGGGCTGATCGCACGAGGCATTCGATTTGAAATAAGCATCGACAAACATCGACAAGTTTTGTCCCGAACCAAGAAAAAATTCACATTAACGCAACAAGCCACAGCATTCGATATAAGGAAAAATCGTGAAACAGTTCATTAGCAACCTGAAATTGAGTCGTAAATTTACCCTGATCGGCGTCCTCGTCCTGGCGATGGTGGCCATGCCCGTATGGCTGGTCATCAAGACCGCAGTCACGACGCTGTCCGTGGCCCGCGCCGAGGTCGCCGGCATCGAGCCATCGGGCGACATGCTTACGCTGATCAAGCTCACGCAGCAGCACCGTGGCCAGTCGGCCATGGTGCTGGCCGGCAACGACAGTATCCGGGCAGCGCGTCAGGCCAAACAGGCCGAGGTGGAGCTGGCCATGTCCAGGGCGCAGCAGTCGGTGGCGGGTCTGGCAGAGCACGGGCTCGACGAGCGCCTGGCCGCGATTCAGCGCGAATGGCAGGCCGTGGCCGGCGCGATCAGTGGGAAATCGATCGCCGGGCCGCAGAGTTTTGCGCGGCACACTGCTCTGATCGCCGAGCAGCTCGCGTTGCTCGATGACATCGTCGACAGCTCGACGCTAGCCTTCGACTCCGATGCCGCCACCCACCACATGGTCTCGTCGGTGCTCGGCCACTTGCCCCGGCTGACAGAAAGCCTGGGCCAGATGCGCGCGGTCGGCGCCGTGCTGCTGACCCGGGGCGAGGCCATGCCGGAAGACCATGTGCGCATCTCGGTGATCGGCGCCACGGCGCAGCAGCATCTTCGCAATGCGCGTGGTGCCTTCGATAAAGCCATGGATGCCGAGCCCTCGCTGCGGCGGACGCTAGACCAGCCCGTGGCGAGCGCGGTGGCTGCGGCCGAAGCGGTGCTCAAGCTTACCGACGAGCAGATCGTTCGCGCCGAGATGCTTGGCCTGCCGGGTGCAGACTACTTCGCGACGATGACCCGGGCCATCGACACCCAGTTCGACCTGACGGCCGCCGCGTTCAAGGTGCTGGATAGCGCCCTATCCGATCGCGTCGTAGCCGAACAGCGCGCGTTGTGGCTGGTGATGGGCGGTGCTTTGCCGGGTGCCATCGCGCTGTGGATCATCGTGCTGACCGCGCGTACCACGACACGCTCAATCGGGCAGGCGGTACAACTGGCCCAACACGTGGCTGCAGGCGACCTGACCTCGAAGATCGAAGTCACCAGCACCGACGAAGCCGGTCATCTGCTCGCCGCGCTGAAGGATATGAACGAGAGCCTGGTGAGCATCGTCAGCAACGTGCGCCAGAGCAGCGATTCGATTGCCGCTGGCAGCGCCCAGATTGCCGCCGGCAATCTCGACCTGTCGTCGCGTACCGAACAGCAGGCGGCGAGCCTGGAAGAAACCGCCAGCACGACGGAAGAACTGACCAGCACCGTCAAGGAAAACGCCGAGCAGACCCATCATGCCAGCAAGCTGGTGCTGTCGACTGCCGAGATTGCGGTCAATGGCGGCGAAGTGGTGGGGAAGGTGATCGACACCATGGCGTCGATCAAGGACAGCTCGCGCAAGATTGCCGACATCATCGGCGTCATCGACGGCATCGCCTTCCAGACCAACATCCTCGCGCTGAACGCAGCGGTCGAAGCCGCGCGTGCCGGCGAGCAGGGACGCGGCTTTGCCGTCGTCGCCTCCGAGGTTCGCAACCTGGCGCAGCGCAGCGCGAGTGCGGCCAAGGAAATCAAGACCCTGATCGGCGATTCGGTGGAACAGGTCGAGGCGGGTCGAAAGCTGGTGGACGAGGCAGGCGAGGCGATGGACGACATCGTGACGTCGGTGCAACTGGTGGCGGACATCATCAGCGGTACAGCCGCCGCCAGCCAGGAACAAAGTTCAGGGATCGAGCAGGTCAACCGGGCCATCGCCCAGATGGATCAAGTGACCCAGCAGAACGCCGCCCTGGTGGAAGAAGCGGCGGCTGCGGCCGAGAGCCTGCAGGATCAGGCTGACAAGCTTGCCGAGGCGGTGAGCGTGTTCAGGCTGGCGAGCGGGGCATGCACTCCCGCGCCCGCCGTGGCCTCATCGAGCAAGGCCGGGCTCAGGACAATCCCGGCACCGGCCATCCGGCCGAAGAAACTGGCTGCGGCCGGCGGCTGGCAATGACGAGTGGAAAGCGTCTCAAGATGTGCCTTTCGGTAGATATGTACAGGCTGACTATCCAGATTTCTGGTTACGGGCCGATATAAGACGTATTAGTTTGTCCGGGGATACACAATGCGCTCCAACATGCCGGTGACCAACGTCGAATATGTCCTGAAGGACACCGAGGTTGTGGTATCGAAGACCGACCTGCGCGGAAAAATCACCTATGCCAATCAGGACTTCGTCAATATTAGCGGGTTCAGCGAGGATGAACTGATCGGGCAGCCGCATAACATCGTGCGCCACCCCGACATGCCGGTCGAGGCCTTTGCCGATCTGTGGCGCACCCTCAAGAGCGGCAAGGCCTGGACCGGTCTGGTGAAAAACCGCTGCAAGAACGGCGATTACTACTGGGTTGAGGCCAATGCCGCGCCCATCATTGAAAACGGGCAAGTCGCTGGCTATGCGTCGATTCGGACCAAGCCCAGCCGTGCGCAGGTCCAGTCCGCGGACAGCGCTTACCGCGCCATCAAGGCCGGCGACAAGGGGCTCAAGGTCGAAGAAGGCAATGCGGTTAGATGTCCCCCATATCAGCTACGCAATTTTCTGAAGGCCTATTCGCTGAAAGCCATGCTGGGAATGGCCGCTGCTTCGATGGCCGCCCTGTTCGTGGCGATGGGCGTTCTGGCCTGGTTGGCCACCACCGAAGCCAATCAGCTGCTCACCGGTTGGCTGATGGCGATCGCCGCACTGGGGGTGCCTCTGGCCGGCGTGTTTGCCATTTTCCTGTTCCGCACGATCGTCATGCCCCTTGAACGCACCAAGCAGGATATCCAGCGCATGGGCACAGGCGATCTTACCGGGCGGATCGTGGCCGAAGGCGCGAATGAGCTGGTCGATCTGATGCAGTCGCTGCGTGTTCTGCAAATCAACGTCAAGCTGCTGGTCGGGCAGATCAAGCAGAGCACCGAGGTTGTGAGTATGGGCGCCAGCGAGATTGCCTCCGGCAACGCCGACCTGTCCGGTCGCACCGAATCGCAGGCCTCCTCGCTGGAGGAGACCGCCAGTTCGATGGAGGAACTGACCAGCACCGTCAAGGAGAACGCCGTGCAGACCCACCATGCCAGCAAGCTGGTGCTGTCTACCGCGGAGATTGCAGTCAATGGCGGCGAAGTGGTGGGAAAAGTGATCGACACCATGGGCTCGATCAAGGACAGCTCGCGCAAGATTGCCGACATCATCGGCGTCATCGACGGCATCGCCTTCCAGACCAACATCCTCGCGCTGAACGCCGCGGTCGAAGCCGCGCGGGCCGGCGAGCAGGGCCGCGGCTTTGCCGTCGTCGCCTCCGAAGTACGCAACCTGGCGCAGCGCAGCGCGAGTGCGGCCAAGGAAATCAAGACCCTGATCGGCGATTCGGTGGAACAGGTCGAGGTGGGCAGAAAGCTGGTGGACGAGGCAGGCGAGGCGATGGACGACATCGTGACGTCGGTGCAACTGGTGGCGGATATCATCAGCGGCACTGCCGCCGCCAGCCAGGAACAGAGCGCCGGCATCGAGCAGGTCAACCAGGCGGTGGGGCAGATGGACGAAATCACCCAGCAGAACGCCGCACTGGTTGAACAGGCCTCGGCGGCGGCCGAAAGCCTGCAGGAGCAGGCGGCGAAGCTTTCGGAGTTGGTGGGTTACTTTACGCTGGTGCGGAGTGGACCGACGGCGCAGCCTGCTGGCCGTAGCGTGAAGTCCTTGCCGGCGGCGGTGCCGGTCCGGGCGGCGGCCTGAGCGTACCCAGGCGGGTCGACCAGACAATGGGTTTGTCGATGGTTCGGGGTGGCTGGTTTTCGCTTTTGAGGTAGGTCTGGTTTTATGACGGGCCCAACCAGATCAAGTCTCTTCCAGATTTAAAGGGGCTTGATCTATACAGTACACAGTACACAGGTATCTTGTGAACGTGGCGTTGAGTGGTAGTGGCCAGCGCCGTAGGATAGGGCTTCATCAGAGGGGGCAAGACATGACTTCAACAGCCAACAGTGACATGGCCTTTAAATAAGGCATAAATAAAGCATCCTGAAATGAAACCCGCACCGAAAACGCAGTCCGACAATACCAAGATTTTTGAATTTACACCGCGTGATTTTGCGCGCGTGCGTGCCCTGATCTACAGGCAAGCCGGCATATCGCTCGGCGAAAGCAAGCAGGAGATGGTTTATAGCCGTCTGGCGCGTCGTTTGCGGGCAAAGGGCATCAATTCCTTCCAGGAATACCTCGACGGGCTGGAAAGCGGACGGGATGACGATGAGTGGGTGGCGTTCACCAATGCCCTGACCACCAACCTGACTTCGTTCTTTCGCGAGGCGCACCATTTCCCGATCCTGGCCGAGCACATGCGAAAAATGAAAGCGCCGCTGTCGATCTGGTGCTCGGCCAGTTCAACCGGGGAGGAGCCCTATTCGATCGCCATGGCGGCATGCGAGGCGTTCGACAGCCCCATGCCGCCGGTCAGCATCATCGCCACGGATATCGATACCAATGTGCTCGAAATAGCGGCCAACGGGGTGTATCCGATCGAGCGGATCGACAAGATGGCGCAGGACCGCGTCAAACGCTTCTTCCAGCGGGGTCGTGGCGAGCGCTCCGGGCTGGTGCGGGTGCGCCCGGAACTGCGCCAGTTGGTGACATTCAAGCCGCTCAATCTGCTGGCCGGCAACTGGGCGCTGAGCGGCGCGTTCGATGTGATCTTTTGCCGCAATGTGATGATCTATTTCGACAAACCTACGCAGGGTCAGATTCTTGCGCGGTTTGTGCCGCTGATGAAGCCGGACGGCCTGCTGTTCGCCGGTCATTCCGAAAATTTCATGTACGCATCCGATGCATTCAGGCTGCGCGGCAAGACGGTTTACGAACTGGATCCTCGTCATGGGGGTGCAAGGAAGCCTGCATGAACCCTGCCATTGAAGAGCAGCTTGCGACCAACCTGTATTACGACCGCACCTTCGACTGTGAAACCGCCAAGATATTGCCCGGCGAGTACTACTTCACCGGCAAGCCGATGCTCATCGTCACGGTACTCGGCTCCTGCGTGGCGGCGTGCATACGCGACCGCGTCTCGGGCATCGGCGGCATGAACCATTTCATGCTGCCGGACGGCGGGGGCGATGCCGGCAGCCCGGCCTCGGCGTCGATGCGTTATGGCGCCTACGCCATGGAAGTGCTGATCAATCAGGTTCTCAAGGCGGGCGCGCGGCGCGAGAACCTGGAAGCCAAGGTGTTCGGTGGCGGCAATGTGCTGCGCGGCTTTACCAGCATCAATGTGGGCGAACGCAACGCCCGGTTCGTGCGCGATTATTTGCACGCCGAGAATATCCGAATCGTCGCCGAGGATCTGAACGATGTCCATCCGCGCAAGGTGTATTTTTTCCCGGCCACCGGCAAGGTCCTGGTGAAAAAACTCAAGCAGCTCAACAACTACACGCTGGTGAAGCGCGAGCAGGATTATGCGAGCCGACTGAAGGCCAATCCGGTGAGCGGAGACGTCGACCTGTTCTGATCGAAAGAAAACAAGCATGACAAAAATCAAGGTTCTGATCGTGGATGACTCGGCGCTGATTCGCGGCGTGATGAAGGAGATCGTTAATAGCCAGCCGGATATGGAGGTGGTGGGCGTGGCGCCCGACCCGCTGGCGGCGCGCGATCTGATCAAGCAAACCAATCCCGACGTGCTCACGCTGGACGTGGAAATGCCGAAAATGGATGGCCTGGAGTTTCTCGAGAAGCTGATGCGGCTGCGCCCGATGCCGGTGGTGATGGTGTCGTCGCTGACCGAGCGGGGGTCGGAAATCACCATGCGCGCGCTGGAATTGGGCGCCGTGGATTTCGTCACCAAGCCGAAAATTTCGATCCAGAGCGGCATGCTCGAATACACGGACCTGATTGTGGAAAAAATCCGCATTGCCGCGCGGGCCAGAATCAAGCCGCGTCCGCATCCCTCCAGCGCGGCGGGGCAGGCGGCCAGACTCGAACTGGCGCCGGTGCGCAACCCGCTCACCAGCAGCGAAAAGCTGATCATCATCGGCGCTTCCACCGGCGGCACCGAAGCAATCAAGGATTTCCTGATCCAGCTGCCGTCGGATTGCCCCGGCATCCTGATCACCCAGCACATGCCGGAAGGCTTCACCCGCTCGTTCGCCGACCGGCTCGACAAGCTGTGCAAGATTTCCGTCAAGGAATCCGAAGGCGGGGAACGCGTGCTGCCGGGCCATGCCTATCTGGCACCGGGTCACTCCCACCTGTTGCTGGTGCGCAGCGGCGCCAACTACATGACCAAACTCGACCAGGGGCCGCCGGTCAATCGTCACCGCCCATCCGTCGATGTCCTGTTCAACTCGGCCGCGGCCAATGCAGGCAAGAACGCGGTCGGCGTCATCCTCACCGGCATGGGCCGCGACGGCGCAGCCGGGATGCTGGAAATGAAAAAGGCCGGCGCCTACAACGTGGCGCAGGACGAAGCCTCGTGCGTGGTATTCGGCATGCCCAAGGAAGCCATCGCCATCGGCGCCACCCACGATGTCGGCCCCCTGTACGAATTGCCGGGGCGGGTGATGCAATTCTTTGCGACGCACGGCAACCGTGCGATGCGGGTTTGAATTCAGGTTGAACTTACGCGTGAACCGATTTTTCTGACGGTTTGCCGGCTTAAGTTTGACGCCGTTTTGCCGATTCTTCCCCTGAGGGAGCGCTGATTAATTCGATATGGCTGTCATGGGGAGCGCAGCGAAGCAATCCAGCGTATCGATCAAGCGGGTATTTCTGGATTATCGCGTTGCTACGCTCCTCGCAATGACAAATTAATCAGCGGTTTCCTGACAAAATGAACCGTTTCAATGGAGTCCTGCATGGCCGATCCGAATACGAAATTTCTGGTTGTTGACGACTTTTCCACGATGCGTCGCATCGTGCGCAATCTGCTCAAAGAACTGGGTTATGCCAATGTTGAAGAAGCGGAAGACGGCGTCGACGGTTTGGCCAAGCTGCGCGCGGGGAACTTCGACTTCGTCGTGTCCGACTGGAACATGCCGAACATGGATGGCCTCGACATGCTGAAGAATATTCGTGCCGATGCTGCGCTGTCCAAGCTGCCGGTGCTGATGGTGACGGCCGAAGCCAAGAAGGAAAACATCATCGCCGCGGCGCAGGCCGGCGCCAGCGGCTACGTGGTCAAGCCTTTTACCGCCGCCACGCTCGACGAGAAACTCGCGAAGATATTCGAAAAACTTGAAAAAGCAGGAGCCTGACGTGGATACGCAATTCGCCAGCTCCGCCGTGGCTGCTACCGGGCACGATGCCGGACGCGATGTCGTGTGCGCCGAAAGAAATGAACACGACGAGATGCTGGCGCGGGTTGGCCAGATTACCCGTACCCTGCACGACAGCCTGCGTGAGCTGGGTTTCGACAAAGTGCTGGAAAAAGCGACGCATGACATTCCCGATGTCCGCGAACGTCTCAACTATGTCGCACGCATGACCGAACAGGCGGCACAGCGCGTGCTCAACGCCACCGATGCCGCCATTCCCATGCAGGAACGCATCGATGCAGGTGCCGACGAAATTCTGAATGGTTGGCAGGCCGCTTTCAAAGCACCCTTTTCGGAAGCCAATTACCGCGACATGGCCACGATGACCATGCAATGCCTGGCCGATATGCGCAATGACACCAGTGCAACCAAACAGCAGTTACTGGATATCATGATGGCGCAGGATTTTCAGGATCTCACCGGCCAGGTGATCCGCAAGGTGACCGAACTCGCGCATGGCATGGAGCAGCAGCTGGTTCAGTTGCTGATCGATTATTCGCCGGTCGAAGTGCGGCGCGAAGCCGGCAGCAGCCTGCTCAACGGCCCGCAGATCAACCCGGCGAACAAGAGCGACGTGGTAGCCGACCAGGGCCAGGTGGACGATCTGCTCGATAGCCTCGGCTTCTGAAAAGTTACAAGTTGCAAGCCACAAGAAAAACCTTGTAATTTGAATCTCATTCCGGACGCAACGTCTGGATCACCATCACCGTGGCCTTGAGTCCATTCTGGACCGACTGTTCAAACTGGGGGGCGAAGTAGGGCAGGGTCATGTCCAGCACAATCAGTCCAACGCCCAGGGTAATGGGAAAACCGATGGCAAAGATGTTGAGCTGGGGTGCGGAGCGGGTGAGGATGCCGAGCGACAGATTGGTCATCAGCATGATGGCGATCACCGGCAGCGCCAGTTGCAGGCCGACGGCAAACACGGTGGAGCCGAAGGCGGCCACGTTGTAGAACCCGGCGGCTGACAGCGGCTGCGGGCTGATGGGCAGGCTTTGAAAACTTTCGACCAGAACGCCGAGCAGCAGCAGGTGGGCGTTCACCGCCAGGAAAACCAGCAGTGCCAGCAGATTGAAAAATCGTGCGAGGACCAGCGTCTGGCCGGCGCTTTGCGGGTCGAAAAATGACGCAAACCCCAAGCCCATCTGCAATCCGACGATTTCTCCCGCGGCATCGACCGCAGCAAAAACAATGCGCATGATGAAACCAATCGCCACGCCAATGAGCAACTGCTGAACCAGGATGAACAGGCCATGCCATGACCCCAGTCCCACATCGGGCATCGGCGGCAGGGTGGGGGCAATGATCAGGGTGATGAAAATACCGAGTCCGATCTTGACGCGCCCGGGAACGGAGCGGTGTCCGAATATCGGCGCCACCATGATCAGTCCGAGAATGCGGGTGAGCGGCCAGATGAAATTGATCAGCCACGTATTGAGTTGGGCGTCGGTGAGGCTGATCATGGTGGGGAAACCTTTTGAACCACAGAGGCACAGAGACACAGAGGAAAAACAGCGAAGTGAAACATTGCGAGCCCAAACCGTATTGGATGAGCTGGCAAAAATCGTTCTTGCATCGTTTTCTCTGTGTCTCTGTGCCTCTGTGGTGAATGATTAGCCTTTTCAAGCATCGTGGCGTGCCCGCAGCGCGATTACCCGATGATGCCCGGCAGGCCGGTCAGCACCCGTCGCATGTAATCGGTCATCACCGTCAGCATCCACGGCCCGGCGAGGGCAAAGGTGACGAGCACCGCGAGCACCTTGGGGATGAAGGAGAGGCTGGGATCGTTGATCTGGGTGGCGGCCTGGAAGACGCTGACGGTGAGGCCGACGATCAACGTGACCAGCAGGACAGGGGAGGCCACCAGGATGGTGATTTCCAGTGCGGTGCGGCCTATGGTCATTACACTTTCCGGCGTCATGGTGATCCCCTAGGGCGTGTTAATGCTAATTTCGCGTCCACGTTGCCGCGAGAAAGCGATGGATGCAAGGCGCGCCGCGCAGGCAAGGGTCATTCCTTGCCAAGTGGCGCAACGCCGCAGACGCGCTTTCTCGCGGCAACCCGGAGGGACGGGCCGATTCGGGCGCATGTCTTTGTCGCGAGCTGCTTGCAGTGAGCGACACTGCGGCGCATCTCGCTTCGTGGCCTGCATCCCGAATCGGCCTCGTCGCGGGCGTGAAATTAGCATTAACACGCCCTAGTAAAAGCTTTGAGCAAGCGAACCCAGCAGCAGATTCCAGCCATCGACCAGCACGAACAGGATGATCTTGAAGGGCAGCGCGACGATGGCGGGCGATACCATCATCATGCCCATCGCCATCAGGATACTGGCGACGACCATGTCGATGATAAGAAAGGGGATGAACACGGCAAAACCGATCTGGAAGGCGGTCTTGAGTTCGCTGGTGATGTAGGCCGGAATCAGAACGCGTATCGGGACATCTTCAGCTGAATTCATGGGGCCGTTGCCGGACATTTTTGCGAACAGGGCAAGGTCGGACTCACGCGTCTGTTTCAGCATGAACGCACGCAGGGGCATCACGCCCTTTTCGAGCGCTTCCTGCATCTGGATGCGGTTTTCAGACAGCGGCTGGTAGGCCTCGACGTAGATCTTGTCGAAGGTGGGCCCCATCACAAAGAACGTCAGAAACAGCGCCAGGCCGACCAATACCTGGTTGGGTGGAGTCGATTGGGTGCCGAGCGCCATCCGCAGCAGCGACAGCACGATGATAATGCGGGTGAAGCTGGTCATCATCAGCAGCGCGGCTGGCAGAAACGACAGTGAGGTCAGCAGCAGCAGGGTTTGCAGACTGAGGGTGTAGGACTGTCCGCCGCCGCTCACCGGGGTGCTGGTGAACGCAGGCAGACCCGCGCCCTGAGCCAGCGCCAGCGAGGGCAGCGTCAGCGCGACCACCATAAAGAAGAGTTGCGCCAGGTTCGGATACCGCTTATTTGACACGGCGCTTCTCGATCATCTGTTGCAGGCGCACAGCAAAACTGGCGTTGAGGCCGGGCGTGGCCGCTGACTGGAGCTCGCCCTTCGGCAGGGTCATCAGCGCATTGACGCTGCCGGGGGTCACGCCCACCACCAGCCAGGAATCCCCCACTTCGACCACCACGACCCGCTCGCGGGTGCCGACGGACGTGCTGCCGACTACATGCAGCAGGCCGGGCGAGCCGCCGTGGGTGACGCCCAGGCGTTTGGCCGCCCAGGCGGTCCCGGCGATCAGCAGCAGCACGGCCACCAGGCCGATGAAGACCTGCAGCAGGCTGCCTGCGGCGGAGATGGCGGGTTCCGCCGGAGCGCCGGTTGCCAGCGCCAGCGCCGGCAGGCTCAGCAAGCAGACGGCAAGAAGAACAGGTTTCATCCTAAATTCCTCACCACAGAGGCACAGAGACACAGAGAGAGGCAAGACACCACAAGGCTACCCGTACTTGTCAACTCACCCGATAAGCAAGAGGACATCGCGATATAAGACTTTGTTTTTCCCTCTGTGTCTCTGTGCCTCTGTGGTTCAGATGCGGTTTTCAGCTTCATTTGTTGAGTTTCCGGATCCGCTCGGCGGGGGTGATGATGTCGGTCAGGCGCACGCCGAATTTGTCGTTCACCACCACCACTTCGCCCTGCGCGATCAGGCAGCCGTTGACCAGCACGTCCATCGGCTCACCCGCCAGACCGTCGAGCTCGACCACCGATCCCTGTGCCAGCTGCAGCAGGTTCTTGATGGTGATCTTGGTGCGGCCCAGTTCCACCGTCAGCAGCACCGGAATGTCGAGAATGAAATCGATATCCTGGCCAACTCCGCCGGATGCGGTGGCCCCGGACAGCTCCTTGAATATTTCCGGACTGGCCGCCGGGGCGGTAGCCGCCTGCGGGGCCTGCTCGGCCATGGCCGCCGCCCAGTCGTCTTCTGCGATGGCTTGGGTAGAGTCTTCTTCAGACATGTTTTTCTCCTGTTTTCGGCTCGGTCGAGCTGGTTGACAGCAATTTCTCGACACGCAAGGTGTATTGGCCGTTGAATTTTCCGTAGGCGCATTCCATCACCGGCACGCCATCGACCTTGGCCTCGATGGTTTGCGGGATGTCAAGCGGAATGATGTCGCCCACTTTCATGTCGACGATGTCGCGCAGGCTGATCTCGGCTGTGCCCAGGTCGGCGACGATCTCGACCTCTGCCAGCTGGATCTGTTGCCGCATCAGGCGGATCCAGCGCTTGTCCACTTCCAGGTTTTCGGCCTGCAGGCTGCTGGTCAGCAGATCCTTGATGGGTTCGATCATCGAATATGGCATGCAAAAATGCATTTCACCGCTGATCTGGCCGAGCTCGATGGCAAAGGTGACCGCCACCACCACTTCGTTGGGCGTGGCGATGTTGGCGAACTGGGTGTTCATTTCCGAGCGGACAAACTCGAATTCGATCGGGTAAATCGGTTCCCAGGATTTCGAGTAGGCCTCGAAAACGATATTGAGAATGCGCTGGATGATGCGGTGTTCGGTCTGCGTGAAGTCGCGGCCTTCGACGCGCGTATGGAAACGACCGTCGCCGCCGAACAGGTTGTCGACCATAAGGAAAACCAGGTCGGGATTGAAGATCATCAACGCCGAGCCGCGCAGCGGCTTGAACTGCACCAGGTTCAGGTTGGTAGGCACCACCAGGTTGCGGATGAATTCGCTGTATTTCGAGACGCGTACCGGGCCGACCGAGACTTCCACCCCGCGCCGCAGAAAGTTGTAGAGACCGATGCGGAGCAGGCGCGCAAAACGCTCGTTGATGATTTCGAGTGTCGGCATGCGGCCGCGCACGATGCGTTCCTGCGTGGCCAGATTGTACGAACGGACCTCTCCATGATCTTCTTCGATCGGGACATCGTCGGCTTCGCCGGCTACGCCTTTCAGCAGCGCGTCGACTTCATCCTGCGAAAGAAAGTTGTCGGCCATGGGCTTGATTACTGGATCACGAACGAGGTGAACAGGACGTCGTCAACCTGCTGGGGCTTGCCTTTGGGGTCAAACGGCTGCACCACCTGCGCCTGGATTTCCTGCGCAAGCTTGAGTTTGTCCGCGGCGGAGACCAGCTCATCGGCATGCCTGCTGGAGAGCAGGGTCAGCAAGCGGCTGCGGACGCGCGGCATGTGCAGCTTGATCGCGTCCACCTGAGCCTGATCGGGCACCTGCAGCGTGATGTCGACCTGCATGTACTGCTCGCTATCCTGAAGATTGACGGTGAAGGTTTCGAGCGCCAGATAGACCGGTGCTTTTTGCAGTTTCTCTTCGGCTTCCCTGGGCGAATCGTCTGGCTGGCTGAAGAACCAGGCGGCCGCGCCGCCGCCGCCCAACAGAACCACAAGGGCGCCGATGATGATAAACAGCTTCTTCTTCGACTTGCCGGCGGGGACGACTTCGGCAGCCTCGTCGTGTTCGGCAGGTGCGGCGGGTCTGGCCATCGATACAGTTCCTCGGTAGGGGCTATGCGGTGTAGATGTTTGTCATTATTGAAACAAACAAGCGCGTTCGATGCCGGGAAAAGAGGGGGAAAAGGGACGCATATCGTTTAATTCTTGAAGCCGCAGTTGAACCACAGAGGCACAGAGCGTACAGAGGAAAAACAACACCTTGCATGGGTCAGTGCGTCCACCCGATGGGTGAAGGCCGGTTGATCGGCACCCCATTGATTTCCTGCCGTTCTCCGTGCCTCTGTGTCCCAAGGGATACCGTCCCTGTGGGACATATCTCTGTGGTGAGGTTTTCAGGTTCATGCGGTCGGCGGGCTCGTCCCGGGGTGGCCTCCCCCAACAGCTCTCCCCTGTGGGAGGGGTCTCGCCCCTGCGGGAGGCCCACACAATCTCCGCCTTGTGGAAGCATCCACAAAAGGCAAGCCGTCAAGCGAAGGTGTCGACCAGTCCCCGCCCGGATTGCTGGCCAGGCGCGTGAATGGACTGCAGGCCGGCACTGACAGCATCATCCCTTCCGGTAATCGGAGGTATGACCCGTTGCGCCTGGCGGCCGGGCGTGTCGTCCTGCCGCGGTGTATCCGCGCTGACCATCGCCTGCTCAAGCTGGATGCCGGCCTCGCTCATCATTTCCTTCAACCTTGGAAAGGCAGTCTCCAGCGCCTGGCGAACTTCAGGCTGGGCCGAGAAGAAACTGGCCGTGGCCTGGTCGTTCGTCAGGTTCAGCACAATTTGCAGAGGGCCCATATTGGGAGGGTTGAGCGTGAGTGTGGCCGATTGCTGGGCGCCTGCCGCCATCCACACGACTTTCTCGCCCAGGGCCTGGTTCCAGGCCGTTGTGCCCACCGTGGGGGCCAATTTGGGAGAGGCAACGTCATTCGACGCGTGCAGGGTTTCAAACATTGCCTGCGAGGCGGGGCGCATGGATGGATTGCTCGCGAGGTCCGACAGGAATTCTCCCTTCATGGTATCGGGCTGCCGGGCCGCTGCCAGCTGGCCCGAAAAAGCGGTGGACAGGACGGTTGTCGTGGTCGCCTGCAGGCTGGCTTTACCGGATGCGGCGGGGTCGATTTTCTGCGTGTCGCGCGCAGGGTCGGCAGGCTGTCCGACCGGCGCTGTTCGTGGCGCCCGGCCTTTACCGGGCTTCTCGAAGAACAGGGTGTTTGCGTCCCTGGCGGCTGGTTGCTCTGCGTCAACATTGTCCGTCTTGGCCGGTGCCGGCTTCAGCTGCCCCGGGGTGATTCCCAACCCAAGCAAGGTCGCCGGATCGGTCGCGGCGTCCTCGGCAACACTGTCCGTCTTGGCCGGGGCCGGCTTCAGCTGATCCGGGATGATTCCCAACCCAAGCAAGGTCGCCGGATCGGTTACGGTGTCCTTGGTTAGCGGCAGGGCAAGCGGGCCGTCCGCGGATTCCTTGGCTTCTGTTTCCCTGGCCGTGGCGCTTGTGTCGGATTCCGTCGAAGGGCCCGCCGGCGACGCCTTGTCTGGACCGGCATCGGCGTTGGCGTCTTGTTTGGCCTCGCTGCTGTTACGCCGGCTCTGTGCCATCTCGCTCGACAGGACCTGGCTGAATGGCACGTCCTGCGCCGCAGAATCCGGCTGTTTGCCGGCGGCGGGTGGCGGCTGGACGGTATTGGCCGGATTGATATTGATGGAGATCGCGTTCATGGTCTTGTGTCCCGTCAGGTTTCAGGAAGGATTCCGTTTGTACAGCGCGCTCCGGGAGGCGTGCTCATCGTTCTGCTTCTGGTCGAGCCAGAGCTCGCGGCGTACGCTTTCCTTACTTGCCCGGTCGGCCAGCGTGACGAACGACATTTTTTTCTGCTCGCAGGCCTGCCAGGCGGCACGTGCCTGGGCAATTCGCTGTTTGGCGTCGCTGACGACCTTCTGCTGGCCGGCGATGGCGTGGTCGAGCTTTTGCATGAACACCTGGAAGTTGTTGAAATGCGTCGTGCTGATTCCGGTGGCCAGATTGGATTGGCAACGCGCGGCATAGTCGTCGCGGTATTGCATCAGCAGGTCGAGTTTCTGCTCCGCCTCCTCGCCGGCGCGCAGCGTGGCGCCCAGAAGTTTCGCGGCCTCGTCGGTTTCCTTGTTGGCGAGGTCGATCAGCGTATCGAGTGCGGAGGGATTGGCCATTCAGTGTGCCTGTCGTTCGGTGAGGGTTATTGGAACAAGGCTTCGAGGGCGCTCAGGCTTTGCTGGACGTTCGAGTGCGCGGAAATATCTTGCTGCAGGAAGGCCTCGATCCCCGCCTGCAAGCGGATGGCTTCGTCCAGCAGCGGGTCGGTGCCTGCCGCATAGGCGCCGACGTTGATCAGGTCGCGGCTGCGCTCGTAGCGCGAAACCAGCTTTTTCAGGCGGCGTGCGTGTTGCTGGTGTTCCGGGGTGGTGATGTTTTGCATGACACGGCTGATCGACTGCTCGATGTTGATGGCGGGGTAATGACCGCTTTCGGCCAGCGCGCGATCCAGCACGATGTGGCCGTCGAGAATGGCGCGCGCGGCATCGGCAATCGGGTCCTGCTGGTCGTCGCCCTCGGTCAGCACGGTATAGAAGGCGGTGATCGAGCCGCCGCCCGGATTGCCGTTGCCGGCGCGTTCGACCAGCGCCGGCAGCTTGGCGAATACCGAAGGCGGATAGCCCTTGGTGGCCGGCGGCTCGCCGATCGCCAGGGCGATCTCGCGCTGCGCCATGGCGTAGCGGGTGAGCGAATCCATGATCAGCAGCACGTTCTTGCCCTGGTCGCGAAAATACTCGGCGATCGAGGTGGCGTAGGCTGCGCCCTGCATCCGCACCAGCGGCGGCGTGTCGGCCGGTGCGGCCACCACGACAGCGCGCGCCAGGCCTTCCTCGCCGAGAATCTGTTCGATGAATTCCTTGACCTCGCGGCCGCGTTCGCCGATCAGGCCGACCACGATCACGTCCGCGCCGGTGTAGCGCGCCATCATCCCCAGCAGCACGCTTTTGCCGACGCCGGAGCCGGCGAACAGGCCCATGCGCTGGCCGCGGCCCACCGTCAGCATGCTGTTGATCGCACGCACGCCGACGTCGAGGGTGTCGGTGATCGGCGCGCGCGACAGCGGGTTGGCGGCGCGGTTGTTGAGCGGTGCGGTGGCCGTGGTGTGCACCGGACCGAGGCCGTCGAGCGGTCGCCCGGCGCTGTCGAGCACGCGGCCCAGCAGGGCGTCGCCGACCGGCAGGTGGCGGGTGCGGTCGCTCGGCCGGCGGCGGGGATGATTGACCAGACCGAGGCGGGGCAGAGTGGGAATCACCTCCACCGGGAACACCCTGGAGCCGGGCACGATGCCTTCGACGTCGCTTTGCGGCATCAGGAAAAGCCGGTTGCCGTCAAACCCCACCACTTCGGCATCCAGCTGCGAACCATTGGGCAGCGGGACGGTGCAGGCGCTGCCGACCGCCAGTTTCAGGCCGACCGCCTCCATCACCAGTCCGGCCACGCGGGTGACACGCCCCGATACCCGCATCGGCTCGGCGATCGCCAGCAGCTCGCTGCAATCCTGCAGATAGGCCTTCCAGCGGGCGCTGTGGGATTGGGTGTTCATCCTGAATTCCTCACCACAGAGATATGTCCTGCAGGGACGGTATCCCTTGGGACACGGAGGCACAGAGAAAGACAAGAGGTCAACAGGCTACACGCACTTGGCCGCTCACCCGACAGGTGACAGGGCATCACGATGAAAGTCTTTGTTTTTTTCTCTATGCCTCTGTGCCTCTGTGGTTCAAATGCGGTTTTCGGGTTCATTCGTGTATCTCAGGCGGCCAGCCAGTCGGAATCCTTGCCGAGCGCGGCAGCGAGACGTTTCCAGCGGGTAGGCAAGGAGGCGTCGATCTGATTGTTGGCGGTTTCAACACGGCAGCTGCCGGGTTCGAGCTCGGCATCGGCCGTCAGCTGCCAGCCCATTTTTGTCAGTTCATCGCCGATTCTGTCCCCGACCAGCACCACATCGTCCGGATTCAGGAACAGCAGGGCCGGCTGGTGCAGCATCGGCAGATAGCGAACCGCTTCCTTGACGATGGGGATGACCAGTTCGGGACGTATCGTCAGCGCCGATTTCAGCAACGCATGGGAAAAATCGAGCGCCAGGTCAAGGATGTGTTGCGCGATGGTTTCATCGGCATTGCCGACTGCCGTCGTGAAAGCATCGGCCAAGCTGCCCAGGCGGGCGGCTTCGAGCGCGGCTTTTTTCTGCCCCTCGCCATAGCCCTTGGCAAGGCCCTCGGCATGTCCGGCGTTGTAGCCCTCCTGCCGCGCCTGCTCCTGGATGCCGCTGATCTGTTCGATCGTTGGCAGGGTGATGCCCGCACGGTGCGATTCTTTCATCGAGTGAGGGTCCCCCTCGAAGCTGGCCATTTCCCAGGGCTTGCAATCCGACCGATCCAGGGTGGATATGACGCTAGACATACTGTTCTTCCCCATTTGCACCCAGCGAGATCTGGCCTTCATCGGCCAGGCGGCGGACGATCAACAGGATTTCCTTCTGCTGCGCCTCCACCTCTGACAGGCGAACCGGCCCCTTGGAATCCAGGTCGTCCCGCATCATTTCAGCGGCACGCTGCGACATATTCTTGAAGATTTTTTCGCGCATCTCTTCCGATGCGCCCTTGAGCGCGATGATGAGCGAATCGGACTGCACTTCGCGCAGCAGCAGCTGGATGCCACGGTCCTCGATGTCCATGATGTTCTCGAACACGAACATCTCGTCCATGATCTTCTGCGCCATTTCGGGGTCGTAGCTTTTCAGGTGCTCCATGGCGGTGCTTTCGTTTTCACCGCTCATGAAGTTGAGGATTTCCGCCGCGGCACGGGTGCCGCCCATCGGCTGTTTCTTCAGCACGTCGTTGCCGGACAGCAGCTTGGTCAGCACGTCATTGAGTTCGCGCAGCGCAGTCGGCTGCACGCCGGAGAGTGTGGCAATGCGCAGCAACACGTCATTGCGCAGACGTTCCGTAAAACAGCTCATCACTTCGCAGGCCTGGTCGCGCTCCAGATGCACCAGGATGGTCGAGATGGTCTGCGGATGTTCGTTGTGGATGAGGTCGGCCACCGATTCGGCGTCCATCCATTTCAGGCTTTCGATGCCGCTGGCATCGCCGCCGCCGCCGAGAATCCGGTTCAGCAGCGACGAGGCCTTGTCGTCGCCCAGCGCATTTCTGAGGACGGTGCGGATGTAGTCGTTGGAATCGAGGCCCAGCGAGGAATTCAGGTCCACCACTGTGTTGAAGTTCTCCAGCACGTGCTCCACATCTTCCTGCGGAATGGACTTCATGCTGGTCATGGCTTCTCCCAGCTTCTGCACTTCGCGCGGGCCGAGAAACTTCATCACTTCCGATGCGCCATTCTCGCCCAGCGCAAGCATCAGGATCGCGCCTTTGGTGACGCCGCTTGGTTCACTCATTGCTGCCCACCCAGGTTTTTACAATGTTGGCGACGACGCGTGGATCTTCGTTGGCCATCTTTTGCGCGCGCGACAGGTTTTCCTGGTAGTTGCGCTGGCCGGGAAGCGCCATCACTTCGGCATCGGCCTGCAGTTGGAGATGGCCTGCCAGAGGCTGCGCCATCGCGTCGGAGAGCTTCTTCAGAATCGGCTTGAGTACGCGCAGATACAGGATGAGCAGGGCCAGAGCCATCAACAGATACTTGCCTGCGGCCTTGGCCATCTGGATAACGCCGGGCTGTTTCCAAAGAGGCAGTTCGGGGATTACCTCCTGTTCCGCGCGGGCGAAGGGCGTGTTCACCACGTTGACCGAGTCGCCGCGTTCTGCATTGAAGCCCATGGCCTCCTTGACCAGATTGGTGATCTGGGTCGTCTCGGCCTCGGTCAGCGGCGTCATCACCGCCTTGCCGTCCTTGTCGGTGGTGTGCTTGTAATTGACGACCACGGCGACCGACAGCCGCTTGAGGCCGCCAACGCCCTGTTGCACATACTGGATGGTTTTGTCGACTTCGTAGTTGACGGTGGCATCCTTGCGCGTATTGGTGGCAGGTACCGCGCCGGCCGGCACGGCAGCATTCTGTCCCGGTGCATTGATCGGCGCCGCATTAATAGGAGCCGTGGCCGGCGCCGGCGGCTGGTTGGTGAGCGCGCCCGGCACGCCGCCCGGGTTGGCAGAGCCGTTCAGCGATTCGCTGGTCTGCTGGCTGCGAATGACCATCGCCTCGGGCGTCTGGTTCGGCTTGTAGGATTCAACCGCCTGCTGGCTGCGCGAAAAGTCGACGTCGGCTGTCGCCTCGGCGCGTACGTTGTCGGGGCCGACGATCGGGGTGATGATCGATTCGATCCGCCTGACCACGTTCTGCTGCAGTTCCTGCACATACTTGATCTGGCTGGGGTCCATGCCGTTGGCGCTGGCCATCTTGCCGGTTTCGGAGAGCAGGTTGCCGTTCTGGTCGACCACGGTCACGTTCTTGATCGGCAGCTCGGGCACGCTGCTGGCCACCAGGTGCACGATGGCGCTGATCTGCTGCAGATCCAGCACGCGGCCGGGATGCAGGTTGAGCAGCACCGACGCGGTGGGCGCTTTCTGCTCGGAAACGAAGACCGAATCCTTGGGCATGGCCAGGTGAACGCGCGCGGCCTGCACCGCGGAGACCGATTCGATCGAGCGTGCCAGCTCGCCTTCCATGGCGCGCTGGAAATTGACCCGCTCGACGAACTGGGAAGACCCGAGTTTCTGGTTTTCCATCAGCTCGAAGCCGACATTGCCGCCCTTGGGCAGGCCTTGCGAGGCCAACTTCAGGCGCGCATCGTGCACCCGGTCGGCGGGCACCAGCACGGCGCCGCCGCCTTCCGCGTATTTGTAGGGGATGTTCATTTTTTCCAGCTCGGCGACAATTGCGCCGCCGTCGCGATCGCTGAAATTCGAGAACAGCACGCGATAGTCGGGTTGTTGTCCCCACATCCAGACCGCGCCCATGACCGCTACGGCTATCGCCACGCCCAGTGCCAGTATGATTTTTTGCCCGCCGGCCGTCCGGGTGAAGTCCATGACGTTGCCCCGCACCACAATCTCGCTTCCTGCTGCCATATTATTCTGCCCCCTTCGTGCCGGCGTCATGGATCGCCTTGTTTCCGATTGCCGTTTTCACGTCGTGTTTCCCCATGAGGTACGCCCTATGTGATCGAATTATCGGCACTGCCAGGGTTTTCAATCAGGGGAATAGAAGCCGGTTTTCCGCGTTTATCGAACTTATGACTTGCAACCGGGCTGATAAGGTGGGCACGTGAAAAACCAGCCTGGCTGGAACGGCGGCTGGATGAGCAGAGGAGGGCACCATGAGCATAGGAGCGATCGACACCGGCAGGATAGAAGCGATGATGGCGCAGCTAAAAGCTGCGGCGGAACGCACGTCCCCTGCGAACGCCAACCCTGTAAGCGATAGCACCCTTCAGACCCAACAGGCCGCAGGCTCGGTCGGCTTTCAGTCGGTTCTCAAGACCTCGCTGGACCAGGTCAACCAGGTCCAGTTGCAGTCGCAGCAACTCGCCCAGCGCTTCGAGATGGGCGACAGCACGGTCAGCCTCTCCGACGCCATGATCTCATTGCAGAAATCCAGTATCGCCCTGCAACAGACCGTACAGGTGCGCAACAAACTGGTGTCCGCCTATCAGGAAATCATGGCGATGGGCGTGTAAGTACTGGGTTAGGGGTTAGGATGGCTGCAGTCCGTAGCTTCACCCCTCACCCCTCACTCACTCCCTAGCGCCTCGCGTAACGCATTCGCCAGATCCTCGGCGACAAACTTCGCCACATAGGCATCCGCGCCCACTTTTTTGACATGCGCTTCGTTGGTCGAACCGGTCAGCGAGGAATGGATCACCACGGGAATGGCGCTGAAGCGCGGATCCTGCTTGATATTGCGGGTCAGGGTGAAGCCGTCCATTTCGGGCATTTCCAGGTCGGTCAGCACTAGGGCAATCCTGTCGTGCACGGTCTTGCCTTCGGCTTCCGCCTTGTCGGAGATGGCCTGCAAGTGGTCCCAGGCTTCCTTGCCGGTCTTGCACATGATGAAGGGCAGGCCCATGGCTTCCAGCCCCTGTTCGATCATGGTGCGTGCGATCAGCGAGTCGTCCGCTGCCAGGATGACTGCGCCGGGCTTGATTTCGACCTGAGGTCCAATGGTGGCGGAATCGACGTCCGGTTCGATCGGCGGCATGACCTTGCGCAGGATCGTTTCCACATCCAGCACCTGCGCCAGACGGTCGCTATTGTCTCCGTCCAGGCGGGCGAGGCTGGTCACCATCCCGCCCGCGGCATTGCCCTCGGCCGACAGCACCTGACGCCAGTCGAGGCGCACGATGTCCTCCACCGACTCGACGGCAAAGGCCTGGGTGCTGCGGGCATATTCGGTGATCAGCAGGATATTCAGCCCGGTTTTCGGGGTGCATCCTGTGACCGCCGGCAAATCGATGACGGGGATGATCTGGCCGCGCAGGTCGACCACGCCCATCATGTGGGGATGCGATCCGGCCATGGCGGTAATGGTCGGCATCGGGATGATTTCGCGTATCTTGAACACGTTGATCCCGAACAGTTCGTTACGATCGAGATTGGCATCCTCGCCCAGGCGAAACAGCAACAACTCCAGCTTGTTGGAGCTGGTCAGATTGGTTCGTTCGTCAATTTCCTGCTGGATCGTTTGCATTGCGGGGATTCCTCGAGTCATCTTAAAAACTTCAGTTCATTCACCACAGGGACACGGCGGTACAGAGAAAAGCAAAAGGTGCGGAAAAATTTGCTATCCCCACCGATGGATGACGGGAAAATGTCTTTTTGCTTGTTTTTAACTCTGTGCCTCTGTGTCTCTGTGGTGAATTGCTTTTTTCTGGTGCAGGCGCGTTCTAAAGGCTGTTGCGCCGGGCGCGCTCGATATCCATGACAAAACGCTGCAACTTCGCCGCCATGTCGTTGGGCAGGTTGACGAACTGGCAGCCCAGGCGGGTCTGGAAGACGCCGTTGGGCAGGCGGATCTGGGCCGAATTGCGGACTTCCAGCGACGTGACGATGGTGTCCGACTCGGGCAGCAGCAGGCGGCAGTCCGGCAGGATCCGGCCGGTTGCGGGACCGAGACGGCCGCTGGTTTCGGCAATCGCCACACCGCCGCAGCCGATGTCGACGAGGTGCGTGGTGATCGGATCGGCGTCGCTATCTGCCGACGGCACGATACACATGACCGGGTTGGCGATCGGCATTGGCACCCTGAAATGCTCGCGGCGCTGCAGCCGGATCAGCGACGTGGGCAGGGCAATGCGCAGCGCGGGCAGACCCTCGTACTTGCACCACGTCACCGGGCCGGTGGCGAACGAGATCGAGACGCCATCGAGTTGGGCGATGAACTCCGCGCCCTTGCCGGACATCAGTTCCTGGTTGAGCGCATCGCCCCGGGCGCTGTCGAGGATCAGCGTGTTCCTGGTCTCGTTCACCGCCAGCACCGATGTGACGATAATCTGCCGACTGTTTAGCAGGTCGAGATTGACCAGCAGCTTGCGTTTCTGGATCGCGCGCAGCTGGAACAGGATATCCGTGCGCGAATGCAAGGTGTAACGAGCCAGCAGCTCGTCGTGGCCGGCAGAACAAAAGTTGTGTTGCGAAGAGGAGGGCATAGGGTCAGGCGTTAAGAGTCGGGGCGGCCTTCTCAGCTTCTTCCAGATGATAGAGCCAGGCCAGCAGTTCGGCCACCACGATATATAACTGGGGCGGGATGCGGCTGTCGAGGTCGATCTGCATCAGCAGCGCCAACAACTCGCGCGATTCGTGAACGTACACCCCGGATGCGCGCGCCCGCTCGATGATGTTGTCGGCCATAATGCCGCGCCCCTTGGCGACCACGCGCGGCGCGCCATCGCCTTCGCGGTAGGCGATCGCGGCGGCGGCACGCTGCTTGTCAGGCGTCGGCGGCATCGTCTTGTCGTACTGCCAGCGTCTGCAGCGTGCAGCCCGCCGCCGCCAGTTGTTCCATTAGTCGCCCCTGGTTCTGCAGCAGCAGGGGTTCGACTTCGGCCTGCTCCGGCACCAGACGGATGCTGAACGCCAGATTCGTATCGAGCTTGATGTGCGCGGTCACCGTGCCGAGTTGCGGCAAGCTCAACTTGAGTGTCGATTCCCAGCCGGCATCGGCCTCGTCGCCGGGCATCGCGGCCGATTGATCCTGCGCGTGTTCGGTTTCGTGGCGCAGATGCCATTCCAGCACCTGGCCCGGCCACACTTCGCCACGCCAGACGAACTGGGGCGACTCCAGCACCTGCAACTGCTGCGACAGCAGGGCATGCATCGGGTTGAGCGGCTTCGGGGCGGCCGTTTCCGCGGCGTCGAGCAGGGCCAGCGGGTTGGCCGCGGCGCGCGCGGCCTCGACCGCCGCCAGCTTGTTTTGCGGCTCCTGCATCAGGCCGTCCAGGCTGTCCTGGCCGACCGCCCAGTCGGCCAGGTGCGACTCGTAAAACAGTCCGCTGCGGACCAGCGCGGTGCGCAGCGCGAGCGCGATCAGGGCCGGGTTCGCCGTCGGCTGGTCGAGCAGGGGGCCGGGCGGGGTGAGCGTGGGCAGGTCGTTGCGGCCGGGCAGCTGCTGCATCAGATCGCTCAGCATGCGCGCGGTCTGGCTCAGCTGCGGGGCATCGCCGGCTGCGGATTCGGGGGGGGCGAGCAGAAACACCGCCTGCGGCATGTGGCCGGCAAAGCGCAGGCGCAGGGTGTCGCCGGGCGCGGCCGGGTGGGGCAGCCGCATCGCAACGGTTTGCCCCTCGACTTCGACTATCGAGATGCCCTTCGCCTGGCTCTTCACCAGCCCGGTCAGCGTCTGGCCGATCGTCAGCTGGTCGAATGCGGCACGTGGTGCAGCCTGATCGCGCTGGGTGGCGTTTAGTACCGGCTGGACCGCCACCAGCCCGGACAGCGGTCGCCCGGGACTGTCCGGCGCGGGCGGGACATCCAGAACGCGGGCCAGATACTGAACCGGGAACATTGAACCTGTGCTTACGCCCGCTGCGCGCCGTAAGCCCGGACACCGCGCTGCCCGCTTCGCGTTATGTGCAGGTTTTGCTGCAGTTCGTGCATCCGCGGCTCGGTGAGCGCGCGGATGCTGGCGTCGTTCTGCAGGATGGTGCGGATGATCGCAAGCTTGGCGTGCTGCTCGTTTTCGTTCAGCGGCAGCGGCGCGGCTTGCATCAGGCTGCCGACGTAGCCGCGGCAGCGCTGCTCCAGCGCGGCCAGGTCATCCCACTCGCCCTGGCGGGCGGCATTCAGCATGGTGCCCATCAATTCGGAGATGGATTCGTAGGTGGTGAGCATTTCGTCGCTGGTCATGGCGGTCTCCGGTTCAGGCGGCAAAGGCGTGGCGGGAAGGCTCCAGCGCGGCCTGGCCTGTTGGGGCGATCTGTTGCCAGGCGCCGCGCAACTCGCGCAGCAGGCCCAGTACTTCTTCCAGCGGCGCGGCCTGGTTGTTGACGTGGGCGAGCATCAGACGCTGGTTCATGTAGCCGTACAGCGCAGCCAGGCGCTGTGCGATCTCGCCGCCCTGCTTGGGGTCGAGTGCGGCAAGCAGGCCTTCCAGGATGATGCTGCTGGCTTTGCTGATGGCGGCGGATTTCTTCGCGATGTTGCCCTCGTTCATGTGCCTGATCGCCATCCGCACTGCAAGCTCGGCGCCTTCGTACAGCATCACGATGAGCTGGTGCGGGCTGGCCGCGACGACGCCGGTCTCCAGGCCGACGTTGGCATAGGCATGGGCGGCGTTTCTGTGATTCGTGTACACGTCTTTACTCCTGATTTATTTGCCAGAGTCGTTGCCCAACTGCTGGGTCAGATAGGTACTGGTGTTGTTCATGCTGCTCAGCAGGAGGTTCAGATTGGTATATTCGCGGGTATATTTTTTTTCAAGGGCCGACATCCGGTTTTCCAGCCGGTCGATTTCCTCATTATGGTTTTTGACGCTTTTGTCGAAACTCTGGGTGCGCGTTTCGATCAGGCCGCCGGCCGCGAGCGTGGACTTGGCCCAGTCTTCCAGCCGGGTGGCGAAGCCCGTCGATGACGAGAACAAATTGGTCACATCGCTGAAATCGGTTGCGATTGCACTATTCAGTTTGCTGCTATCCAGTTGTAGGGAGCCGTCTTTCTGGAATGCAATGCCGACCTGGGAAAGCGAGGTCAGCGTGCCGCCACTTGCGGGTGTGTTGAAAATACCGCGTAACTGCTCCTGCATGAGGCGCAAGGTGCTGTCGCCCGCCAGGGTGCCCGCCCCCGTGCCGTCGGTGCCATAGGCGGAGCGCGACTTGATCTGGCTGGCCAGGGCGTTATAGGCGTCGACAAAATCGGAGGCTGCGGTGTTGATTGCCGCGGTGTCGCGCTCAACCGTCAGGCTGGCCGGCGTGGTCGTGGTGTTCTTGAGCGTCAGCGTGACGCCCTGGATGGCTTCGCTGACGGTGTTGGACGCGCTGGTGATCGCGATGCCGTTCACCGTGAGGTTGGCATTCTGCGCGGCAAGAGTCTGGGTCAGGTTTTGTGTGCCGGCCGGGTCATAGCCCAGCAGGCTATCTATGGATCCGTCCCCTCCGCTGGTGGTGATTTTGATGCTGTTGTTGGCACCGGAACTGTTCGAAGTCAGCGCGAGGCGGTAGGGCGTGCCGCTGCCGTCGTTGACGATGGTCGCGGTGACACCCAGGGCGGCAACATTGATCGCGTCGCGTATGCCTTCCAGGGTGTTGTTGCTGCTATCGATGGTGATGCTGGCGGCGGCGCCGTTGGACGTGAAGGCGGCGCCGCTGTATATCCCGTCGGTCAGCGTGCCGCCGCTGATGGTGCCAAGGTCGAACGTGACCGTGGTGGCCGTGCCGTCGCCGATGGCGGCGGTGCTGCTGGCTTGCCCCGCGGCAACCAGATTGTGCGACTGCGCCAGCTGGCTCACGTTCACGGCATACGTGCCGGGCGCCGCGGTGCTGCCGGCCGCGGCGGCAAGAACATTGGCATCGGACGGCGTGGCGGTGAGTTTTTGCAGATCGGTGTTCAGGGCTTTCGCTGCGGTTTGAAAGCTCGATACCTGGCTGCTGAGCGTGCCGTAGGAAGAAATCTTCGACTCGTAGTTGGTGATCCTGGCTTCGAGCTTGTCGATGGGCCGGCGCTCGACCGCCATCAGTTGCGAGACGAGGGTGGGGACATCGAGTGCGGTTGTGCTTGAAGAAGTAATTGCCATGGTAAGCCTCCCGACTCAAGCCTTCTGTTTAATCAGCAAACCCTGCTGGAACTGCTCAATTCCGTGCGAGATTGCCAGGGCAGATTCGGATGGAAATTGGCGAATCAATTCACCCGTACTGGTGTCCACCATCTTAACCACGGTTCTATTGGAATCGATATCCACGCTGAACTTGAGGTCAAGGTTTGCATTCTGCATCACGTGGTTGATCGTCGCGACTGCGTTATTCAACGCTTCAACGGAAGGCTGCGGGGTACTCTGGACCTGGGGGGCGGCGACAGACCTGACAGGCTCGGCACGGTGAGCGAGCATGTCAGGCTGTATGACCTGGCCCGGCTGTATGGCCTGACCCGTGTTGGGAATATTCTGGATAATCATGGCGACATCCTTTGTGCTAAATCTCTGACCGGCTAAACCGGTCAGAGATTGGTGCCTTATTTATATATCCAATTAACGCAGCAGGGTCAGCACGTTTTGCGGTGTCTGGTTGGCCTGCGCCAGTACCGCCGTGCCTGCTTGTTGCAGGATGTTGTTCTTGGCCTGGGCGGTGGTTTCGGCGGCGTAGTCGGTATCCATCACGCGGCTGTAGGAGGCCGACAGGTTCACCGAAGCGGTCTGGAGACTGGCCACAGCGGACCCAAGCGTTGCCATGTCGGCACCGAAATTTGCACGGGCGGTGGAGATGGCGGTTAGTTCGGTGTCGAATGCAGCAAGGTCGGCAAAACCCGTTGCAGAGGTAAACGTGCCACCATTGCCACCGGCCGTTGCGCCACTAGCATCTACCACCACTGCTGTGCTGGCGGTAACCAAATTCGAAATACGGGTGTTTTCAGCGATGAGGGCGGTAGCTTCTTCATTGGTGACAGCACCGGTCTGTACTTGAATTTCGCGCAACCGCTGGGTGTTTTCAGTGACCTGGGCCAGGTAGCCGTCATTGACTTGCGCTGCGGAAATCCCGTCATTGGCGTTGCGAATATTCATGTTCGCGCCGCGAATCTGGGAATCGTACCCTGTGGCAATGGCCAGGCCGGTCGCATCGTCCTTGGAGCTGTTGATGCGCAGGCCGGATGACAGGCGTTCCTGGGCGACTTGCAGGCCGGCCGCCGATTTGTTCAGTGCTGCGCCAGCAAACAGGGCGCCGACGTTGGTGTTGATTACTTGTGCCATGGTAGTTCTCCTTTAAGTGGGTCGATTGTTCCGGTCTCTGATGCCGTCAACTTTGGTCTGCCCGCTTGGGCCACATGAACCGCCGTTGTGTGAGGAATCGTCGGGGGTTGGAGAAAGTTAAGGCTGCTTTGCAAAAAACTTCATGGTGTACGCGTGTAATCCGGGTTGGTCATCAAAAGCGCATCGTGCGACATTCGGGGCGAGGCGGTCCTCCACAACAGCGTAGCCGTCCTTTGTAGGAGCGGGTTTACCCGCGATTGGCGCACCTGCCGGGGCTAAACCCTCCTGCAAATTCGTGATTGTGCACGCGCATTCCTGCCCTGTCCGACTAGCCGGCTACCGCCGGTGCGACGGATGCGGCGGGCGCCAGGCACACGCGGTTCTTGCCGCTTTGCTTGGCCTGGTACATGGCGGCGTCGGCGCGGACGATGCTGGCTTCCTGCGGCTCGCCTGCTGCACGCTCGGCGACGCCGGCGCTGAAGGTGATGAGCACTTTTTCGTTGTTGTCGAGGAAGTATTTCTTGGTGAGGCTGCGCTGCAGCCGGGTAATGATCTGCGCGGCTTCGTCGAGCGGGGTGTTGGGCAGGATGATGAGGAATTCCTCGCCGCCCATGCGTGCGATGTGGTCGGTAAGGCGCAGCTCTTCCCGGGCGATCTTGACCAGGTGGATCAGCGCTTCGTCGCCGGTCTGGTGGCCGCGCTTGTCGTTCAGCGCCTTGAAGTTGTCGATGTCGAGCACGGCGAGGCAGAACGGGGTGCTGTAGCGGTCGGCGCGCGAGGCCTCGCGTGCGAATTCGTCGTCCAGCCCACGCCGGTTGAGACTGCGGGTGAGCGGGTCTTCGCGCACCAGGGCGCTCATCTGCTCAAGTTCGGTTTCCAGCTGCTTGATGCGGCCTTCGGCCTGCAGGGCGGCGTCGCGCTCCTGGGTCAGCTGCTCGTGGGCGCGCAGGCTAGCCACCTGCGCCGCGCGGGTTTCTTCCAGCAGGCCTTCGAGGATGCGGTTCAGTTCCACCACATCCTCGGTGTTGCTGATGCGCTCGATGTGGGAGGCGATTTTTCCCTGGTACTCGTCGTTCGCCGCCACGGCATCGCTCATGTGGCTGACGAAGGTGGTCATGGTGGCTTTCAGCGTGGCGGTGGCCTCGCGCAGGCCATGCTTGACCAGGCCCTGCTTGTAGATGACTTCCTTGAGCCGCTTTTCGGCTTCCTGCAGCGACCTGGTTTTCATCGGCCCGGCAATGACCTGCTGCACCATGTCGAGCTGGCCGCGCAGCCAGGTGTCGTCGTCGAGCAGCTCGCCGATGTTTTCCACCAGCAGCAGCAAAATGCGTTTGAGGGTTTCCTGCTGGTCGTGGGCGTCGGTTGCCTGCAGTTCGATGCCGATCCACAGCGATTTCAGGCCGGATGCGGCGTTGCGCAGGGTGACGGCACTGCTGGCCTCGCGCACTGCAACGGCGAGCTGCTGGGCTTTTTCCATCAACGCCGGGTTATGCGACAGCTGCGACACCACGCCGAATTCCAGGGTTTTGGCCAGCAGTTCGCGCAGCTGGGCCAGGTTTTCATCCTGCGTGCGATCGCCGCTGTCGACCATCGGCGGTCTGACCTGCTGCGGCTTCAGCTGCACGGCGATTTCGGAAAGCTGCCAGCTGCATTGCCGCCAGTCGCTCTTGCCGATGGCCTTGTTGAGGCTGGCGACCTGGGCCGACAGCGCAGGGTGGTGTTCCTGCAGGTCGTTGACCAGTCCGGCCAGCGCCGTTTCGGCGGAGGCCTTGTTGGCCGGCGCAGTCGGCACGCCGACGATTTCGTCGTACAGCGTCTGGTAGTTGTCCGGCGTCGGGGAAATCCGCCGCAGGGCGAGGCGGCGCAGGGTCTCGCGCGCCACCTCGGTGGGGTTCGAAAGATTGATCTTGTCGGTGGGTTCTGCCATGTTTGCGTACCCTGCTTGGGCCTTTTGCACTGCCTCGCATGGTAAAGCTGACAGGGGCGGGGTGAGGTGAGGATTAGGGCAGGAAAACCCCGGCATTTCTCAAATGACTACGAGGAGGAGAGTCGCCCGGACAAAAGCCGTGGTGTTTGCACCGGCCTGAAAATCGCGGGACGCCGCTCCTTGTCTCTTGTTTTCCGTGGTGATTGGCTCCCACCCGGTGAGCCGGAGTGGGGTTGCGGGGTGCGAAATCAGGGGCGGGACACCTATACGGCTTGACGAACGTCACTCGCGCTGCGGTTACCATATGCCACCGTTCAACCTCTCTCCCATGTCAGGTGCCGAAATGCATCGAATGAAAGCTTTGCTCGCTCTGGTTTGTGTCGCAATTTCCGGCTGTGGCGGGGGCCAGGAACCTTCCGCAGGCGGGGTTAACGCGCCTTTCGTCAAGACTGCGGTGGTGACGTCCGCGGAGGCGGGCGTTCTGGGCCTTACCGGTACTGTGCGGGCGCGTTACGAGACGCCGGTGGCGTTTCAGGTGGACGGGCGTATCAGTGCGCGGCGGGTGGATGCCGGCCAGGCGGTGCGTGCGGGCCAAATCCTGTTCGAGCTGGACGCGCGCGATCTCGAGCAAGCTTCGCAAGCCGTCCAGGCCGATGTCGCCGCCGCAGAGGCGGCCCTGGCCACGGCGCGTGCCGACCTGGGGCGGGTGCGGCAACTTAAAGACCAGAATTTCGTAAGCGCGCAGGCGCTCGACCGCAGCGAACTTGCCGAACGCGAGGCCCGCACTCGCCTGGATGCGGTCCGCGCGAGGCTGGCGCAGGCGCGCAATGCGCTGGGCTACGCCCGCCTGAGCACGCCGACGGCGGGCGTGCTGGTCGAGGTGAGCGGCGAATCCGGCCAGGTCGTGGAGGCCGGCCAGCGCGTGGCGACGCTGGCGCGCGAAGGCGAGCGGGAAATCGAGGTGTTCTTTCCGGATGCGGTCAAACCGCCTGCCATCGGTCAGCTGGTTCGTGCGGACGGGGCGCCGTTGCCGTTGCGTTTGCGCGAGGTCTCCGGCGCGGTCGATCCGCAAAGCCGCACCTGGCGGGCGCGCTATTCGGTCTTGACGGGGAGTGATGCTCTGGCGCTCGGTTCGGTGGTGCGCGCTGCCTTTGCCGCACCGGGGGGCGACGATCAGGCGCTCAGCGTGCCGATTGCCGCGCTGGATGAGCGTGGCAAAGGCCCGCGCGTGTGGCAGGTGGTGGACGGGCGCGCCCAGCCGGTGGCGGTCGGGATTCTTGCGCTGGATGCCGAGGCGGCGCGGGTGCAGGGTGGCCTGAAGGCGGGCGACAAGGTCATCGCGCTGGGCACGCATTTGCTCACGCCCGGCATGGCGGTGCGGGAGCTGGTGCAATGAGCTTTCCCAACCTGTCCGCGCTCGCCGTGCGCGAGCGCGCGGTGACGCTGTTCTTTTTGATTCTGGCGGTGATCGGCGGCGTCTATGCCTTCCTGTCGCTGGGTCGCGCCGAGGACCCGTCCTTCACCGTGCGCGTGATGATGGTCTCGGCGGTGTGGCCCGGGGCGACGCCGCAGGAGCTGCAAGAGCAGGTGGTGGACCGGCTGGAAAAGCGCATTCAGGAGGTTGAGTATCTCTACCGCATCGAAACCACGATTCGACCGGGACGCGCCGACCTGCAGGTCGAGTTCGAGGACTACGCCCCGCAGGCCAGGGTTCCCGACCTGCTCTACCAGGTGCGCAAGCGCATGCAGGACGAGGCCCGCAATTTGCCCCAGGGGGTGATCGGGCCCCTCGTCAACGATGACTTTTCCGATGTCTATTTCAAGCTGATCGCGCTGACCGCGCCGGGCATGCCGCTGCGCGAGCTCACGCGCGAGGCCGAAGCCATCCGCGACCGCCTGCAGCGCACCGCGGGCGTGCACAAGGCCATCGTGCTCGGCGAGCGCAGCGAGCGCGTGTATCTCGAATTCGACAATGCGCGCCTGGTCAATCTGGGCATCACGCCGCAGGCCATCGCCGACGCCATCGATGCCAACAACCGGCTGGTTCCGGCCGGGCGCATCGAAACCGCCGGCCCGCGCCTGTACCTGCGGATCGATGCCGATCTGTCCGATCCCGCGCAGCTCGCGGCGGTACCGATCCGCATCGGCGAACGGATGCTGCGCCTGTCCGACATTGCCACCATCCGCCGCGGCTACGAGGACCCGCCGAGCTACCTGGTGCGCTCGCGGGGCGAGGATGCGGTATTGCTCGGGGTGGTGATCAAGGCCGGCGAGAATGGCCTTGAAGTGGGCAAGCGCCTGACGCGTTTTGTCGAGGACGAGCGCGCCCGACTGCCGCTGGGCATTTCGCTTACCGTGCTGACCGACCAGGCCGAGGCCATCGCCGGCGCCATCAACCTGTTCCAGATCAAATTCCTCGTCGCGGTCGCGGTGGTGGTCGGTGTGAGCATCCTGGCGCTCGGGCTGCGAGCCGGCCTGGTGGTCGGCATCGCTGTGCCGCTTACCCTGGGCATCGCCTTCCTCGTGATGAAGCTGATGGGCATCAACCTCGACCGCATCACCCTCGGTGCGCTCATCATCGCGCTCGGCCTGCTGGTGGACGACGCCATCATCTCAGTCGAAATGATGCTGGTGAAAATGGAGCAGGGCTGGGACCGCGTGCGCGCCGCCGCGCATGCGTGGAGCGTGACCGCCGCCCCCATGCTGTTCGGCACCCTGGTGACGGTGGCGGGTTTCTTCCCCATCGGCTTTGCGCAATCGGGCGTGGGCGAATATGCGGGCAATATCTTCTGGGTACTGGGGGTGGCGCTGCTGGTGTCCTGGCTTGTGGCCGTGACCTTCGTACCGTATCTGGGCGTCAAGCTACTGCCGGACTTTGCCAGGCACGAGCACGGCGAGGCCGATATCTATCAAAAGCCGCTGTACCGCCGGCTGCGTGCCATCATCAGCGGCTGCGTGGCGCACCGGAAAACCGTGGTCGCCGGCACGGTGGCGGTGCTGGTGCTGGCGATTGCGGGGCTGGCCGGACCGGTGCAGAAGCAGTTCTTCCCCGCGTCCGACCGCCCGGAAGTGCTGGTCAGCGTCTACCTGCCGCAAGGCAGCAGCATCGAGTATGCCGACCGCACCATGCGCAAGCTCGAGGCCATTCTCGCTCCTATGCCGGAGGTCAAGACCCTGTCGGCTTACGTCGGCGCCGGGGCGCCGCGCTTCTTTATTTCCGCCAACCCCGAGCCGCCCGATCCCGCCTTCGCCAAGCTGATCGCCGTGACGCACGATGCTACCGAGCGCGACAAGGTGATGGCCGAGCTGGAGGCGCATATCGCCTGCGGCGAGTTTGCCGAAGCGCGGGTGCGTGTCTATCGCCTGCTGTTCGGCCCGCCGGTGATCTGGCCGGTAAGCTTTCGCGTGGTCGGTTCGGCCCCGCTCGAGTTGCGTCGCATCGCCCATCAGGTGCGCGAGGTCATGGCCGCCGATCCCAACATTCGCGACCCCCACCTGGACTGGGACGAGCGGGCGCCCGTACTGCATCTGGCCATGGACGTGCAGCGCCTGAGCCTGTTGGGCCTGACGCCGCTCGATGTGTCGCGGCAGCTGCAATTCCACCTCGACGGCACGCCGGTGACCCAGCTTCGCCAGGACATCCGCACCGTCGAGGTGGTCGCCCGCGGCGCCGCCGGCCGGCGCCTGGTCGATGCCGGCAGTCTGGCCACCTTCGAGGTGCTCACGCGCGAGGGTCGTAAGGTTCCGCTCAGTCAGCTGGGTACGCTGGAGGTGCGCTACGAGGCGCCCGTGATCAAGCGCTACAACCGCGAGCCCTTCCTCGCCGTGCAGGCAGAAGTACGGGGCGCGCAGCCCAACGACGTCACCGCAGCCATCTGGCGCAAGCTCGAAACGGTCCGTGAGAAACTGCCCGACGGCTACCGGATCGACATCGGCGGTTCGGTCGAGCAGTCCGGCAAGGCCGACGTGTCGATTCAGAAGCTGCAGCCAATGATGGTGGCCTTCATGCTCATTTTCGTCATGTTGCAGATGCGCTCGTTCTCGGGCGCCTTCATAGTCGTCGCCACCGCGCCGCTCGGGCTGATCGGCGCCGTCATCGCCCTGCTGCTGTTCAACCAGCCGTTCGGCTTCGTCGCACTGCTCGGCCTGATCGGCCTGGCCGGCATCCTGATGCGCAACACCCTGATCCTCACGCAGCAGGTGGCCGACAACTTCGAGGAAGGCATGCCCGCGCTGGAAGCCGTCGTCGAAGCCGCGGTGCGCCGCGCCCGCCCGGTGGTGCTGACCGCGCTGGCCGCGGTATTCGCCTTCGTGCCGCTCACCTTCGACAGCCTCTGGGGCCCGCTGGCCTACGTCCTCATCGGCGGCGTCGCGGTCGGCACCGCGATCACCCTGCTGTTCGTGCCGGCGCTGTACGCGCTGTGGTTCCGGCTGGGCGCTGCGCGGACTTGAGGGCAATCGGCCGAGAAACCCATTGGCTGTTTTTAAGGTACGGTGAAACGTGCAAGTCAGTAATTCGGCTTGAGCGGCCTTTCAGGCTAACCGCTCTATATGACCGGTATTCGGCGCTTACCGGTCAACGCACCATTCAACGTTTGAGGTAACCGGCCGCCGGAGCGCGAAGCGCGGAGGGAACCCGCAAGCGCAGCTTGCGGGCGGTCCGGTTGACCGAGTGGTTAGGTTTTCCAGCCAACATGGGTAATTTGGATGGGGAGCGCGCGCAATATTTCGTTGAGCCCTCCAATGCTACTGTCCGGTTCTTTCCATACATATTGCTGGAGGAGCTCAGGTACAACTCCCTTTTTTCCGGAAGAGTCCTTAAGCACGAGGGTGATGATCGCAAATCGCTCGCCCTTCTCCCGTTTCTGGATCATCGCGTAATTAACCTCTGATGCCAGAAAGTCCTCATCGCGATAATCCGGCGTGACAAAGAAGACCGCCGCGCACGAATCCTTCATTCCGTTCAGCAAAGCCCTTTCAAGGGGGACACCCGCAACCATGGCGTCCTCATCAAGCCAAGGATCGAAGCCGATTGTCTTGAGTACCTGGAAGTACTCGCGCACGAGCGGCTTGTCCACTCCTTTGTGACTTAAGAAAATTCTCTTTGACATCGATGCCTCGACTTCGGTCTTGGTAAACAGAAAACGCACAACAGTTTCTCTGCGAATCTCCCCGAAAACTAACTCTTCCTCTACGTCGATTTCCACAGTTGGCTCGATGCGACCTTTGAGCCATGGATGACGGCGCAGGCCCGCTAAGAAGGCAAATAGGTCGTCAAGTTCGGCGATCCAGCGTCCCCGTTCCTCTCTTAGCCACGTCACGCCATTTTGCGCCAATGCTTCGCGTATTGGGCGAAGTGCATGGCGGGACTTGACCTCTGAATGTAGTGGAAAGGTGATCAGTAGACCTTCGTCATCACTGGCGGAAAACACAGGGCGTTCCCCGAGATGCCACCGTAATGCTCCATTGGTTGCGATCAGGCCTGTGACGGTAGCCTGAAATCGCTTATCAGACGATGGTACAGAGAGCGACATCAGCAAACCTGACAGTTAATAGAGAGACCCATGGGTCCGGACGTTTTTTAATAAAGAGACAGGCATTTTGGGCTGCTGCCGGTTCCGTGGACACCAACCTAAGCTAATTGCGTTCCCTCAAACTGTACAGGACTGACGTACCCGAGCGTTGAATGTCTACGCCGTGGGTTGTAGAACGTTTCGATGTAATCGAACACATCAGCCCGCGCTTGCGACCTGGTTCGGTATACCTTTCGAGCAATCCTTTCCGTCTTCATGGATGAGAAGAAACTCTCCATGGCCGAGTTGTCCCACACCTCGCCAGCACGGCTCATACTGCATGTGATTCCCTGTTCCCTGAGCAACTGCTGGAAGTGTTCGCTGGTGTACTGGCTTCCCTGATCCGAGTGGTGCAACAACTCCACCGGGTTGCCCCTGCGCCAAACAGCCATCATCAATGCGTCAGCCACCAGTTGAGACGTCATGCTGGCCTGCATGGACCAACCCACGATCCGTCTTGAGTACAGGTCCAGGACAGCGGCTACGTATAGCCAACCCTCAGCCGTCCAGATGTAGGTGAAGTCCGCCACCCATTTCTGGTTGGGGCCCTCAGCCTGAAATTGGCGGTCTAGCACGTTGTCGGCAATCGCACTGCGCTGACCACGGTCAATGGGCAAACCCCGTCGCCGAGGGCGTGCCCGTAGCGCCTGCTCGCGCATGAGGCGCTCAACACGGTGCAACCCACAGCTCATGCCCAGCTCCAGAATGTCGTGCCACACCCGCCGGGCGCCATAGGTGCGGTCACTGCCAACGAAGCTCTGTCGGACGTGGATGCTTAGTATTTGGTTGTTCAGGCTACGTTGGCTGGGCGGGCGCACTAACCAGGCATAGAAACCACTTCGCGAGACATCGAGCGCCCCACACATCAATGCCACCGGCCAGATTCCTCGATGTTTCGCCATAAAGCCGAATTTCACATCGACTCCTTCGCGAAGTAGGCCGCGGCTTTTTTCAGGATGTCGCGCTCCATCCTGAGCTTGGCGTTTTCTTTCTTGAGTCGGGCTATTTCAGCCAACTCAGGCTTCATGTTCCCACCGTCTGGAAACGCATGCTGCGCATCCTGAGCCAATTCCCTGACCCACCTGCGCAACACGTTCTCGTTAATATCCAGGTCGCGTGCAGCCTGCGCTATCGCAACACCACGTTCTGTAACCAGCTTGACTGACTCAAGCTTGAATTCCCGGCTGAATTGCCGTCTTGTAACCATAAACCACCTCCGATTTCACACCTTAACAAAGTGTCTTTGAAACCGGCAGCAGCCCATTTGTTGGGTCTATCATCTTGATTCTTATATAGATGTTGGTCCGGCTGTCTCTTTATTAGGTTATTCAAAAGGAGACGGAGGCTTCCGGATTATGCTCCTGATTTTTTCCCTCAACTACTAGGAGCGAACCTCATGGGGCCTACACACATGTGATCGAGGTGACGCGGAGTGTTGCCAGCCCGTTCGACAGTCTCTGAGTCTTTCGTGCCCGGATGCGACTGGAGGATGGCGTCCTCCATGTCGCTTGGGCCGGCTTCACTGACTGCTCTTGCACATTTGCTGACGTAATGCGGGGGCATCAGGACGGGCCGTTCAGACCGACTTCGGCCTGATGGCATTCTCACCTGGCCGTCTCAAAGTCGGCCATCGCGGTCTGTCATCGCCTACCGAAACCGGACGCTCAGTAATGACTGCTCTTTAGAATATTGAAGTAGCGCCGACGTGTGGAATAACGTCTATGCTGAATTGATTCCCTTCTGGAGGGTGGAGATATGAGACCGACGACTCGATTCCTGCTGCTATGCACCTGCATTTTCACCCAGCCATTCATCTACCCCGCTGCGGCTTCCGCTGCACCGTCTACCGAAATGATGGCCAACACATGCGCCATGTGCCACGGCACGGATGGCAAGGCTCTGGGAAAAATGGAAGAACTCTATGGCAAGCCGGCCAACAAGATTGCGGATGAACTGTTCGAATTCAAGCAGGAGAACAAAGGGCGGGTCATGGCGCCCCTCATGAAGGCGTACACAGACGAGCAAATTCGCATGATCGCGAAGTATTTCGAATCTTTGCCCCCGAAGAAAAGGTAGGTAACCCATGGAACGAAATTTCACCCGCAGGGATTTCCTGTCAATGGCCGCCGCTGGGGCCGTCGTTTCCCTTGGCGGCTTCGGCAGGGCGTTCGCCCAGTCCAGCCAGGACAAGCGCGTGGTCGTCATTGGCGGCGGCTTTGCCGGAGCGACCTGCGCAAAATACCTGCGCCGCGCCGACCCCGCCATCCAGGTCACACTGGTCGAGCGACAGCGCAACTACGTTACCCCCCCATCCAGCAACCTTGTCGTGACTGGCCTGCAGCCCTTGAGCGCCATCACCCTTGGCTATGACAAACTGCACCTGAACCACGGCGTCAAGGTGGTGTACGGCAACGCGGTGTCCATCGATCCAGCCGGGAGAAAGGTCGCGCTGGAAAGCGGGGAGACCCTGTCCTATGACCGGCTGGTGGTCGCGCCGGGCATCGACTTCAAATACGCCGCCCTGGAGGGCTACAGCGAACAGGCTGCACTCGTCATGCCCCACGCCTGGAAAGCCGGGCCGCAGACCGAACTACTGCGCCGCCAACTGGAGCAGATGCCCAACGGCGGGACCGTGATCATCACCGTGCCACCCGCGCCCTTCCGATGCCCCCCCGGCCCGTACGAGCGCGCCAGCCTCATTGCCCATTACCTCAAGCGAAGCAAGCCGAAGTCCAAGGTGCTCATACTCGACGCGAACGATGGCTTCGCAGCCCAGGAAGGATTCATGGAAGCCTGGCAGGCTCTTTATCCGGGCATGATCGAATGGGTGCCCGGCTCGAAAGGCGGCGGAGCGACCAAAGTAGACGCCAGGAGCCTGACCGTCTCCACCAGAGCAGGACAGCACCGGGGCAATGTGGTCAACGTGATCCCGCCGCAAAAAGCCGGCGACTTCGTCGACAAGGCTGGGCTGTCAGATGAAACGGGCTGGTGCCCGGTCGATGCGGGCAGCTTCGAATCCATCCGCCAGAAGGGCATCCATGTGATCGGCGACAGCTCGATAGCCGGGAAGCTGCCCAAATCGGCCGCCGCCGCCAATTCCGAAGCCAAGGTCTGCGCCGCCGCCATCGCCAGCCTGCTGGCCGAACGACCGGTGGGCGACCCTTCCTTCGTCAACGCCTGCTACGCCCTGGCCAGCCCGACCTACGGCCTTTCCATCGCTGGTGTCTATGGGCGGACTGTCGGCGGCATCGCCCCGCTGCCCGGAGCTTTCGGCGTGAGTCCGTTGAAACAATCCGCCAAGTATCGGGCCAAGGAAGCGCAAGACGCGAACGGCTGGTATCAGAACATCGTGGCCGACTCGTTTACCTGAGCCCCCGCTTTCGAGGTGCCATTTCTGCCGCCGGTATCCCGCTCAGGCTAGGCATGTAAAGAGTGGTGAGAAAGTCATGATTGAGCCAGCCCGCACGCTGACGATAGCTCATTCGGGCAATCCGGCTTAATTTATGCCGGATTGCCCGCCCGCAACTTTTATTTGGCATCAGACAGCTTGGGGTCGCTATGCAGAGGTGTACATAGCGACCCCTATGCACAGTTTTAAACTATGTGCAGTTGGTGTTTGCGGCTGCCTTCCAAGTCAAGTGAGGCAAGTGATTTGGTGAGGTAACGTCAGCCAAAGC
>Ga0307376_10000750_pt1 | contig 38711 bp, 74 predicted proteins | sample TR2MG_FD_202536 | JGI IMG/M metagenome (GOLD analysis project Ga0307376, IMG submission 202536) | Soil microbial communities from Risofladan, Vaasa, Finland - TR-2 | ecosystem: Environmental > Terrestrial > Soil > Coastal area > Acid sulfate soil | place: Finland: Risofladan, Vaasa | collected...
TCTCTCCAAAGTAGAAAAAATAATTAGACTTTCGCTCCCGTATATATCTCCCACACCCGCCGGCCTCAATCGGGTTTTCGTTCCACAGCTTTTCCGTTAGAAACGCTTTTGAGTTTGAAACGCTTGTGCTCCGCCGCTGCCTGCTCCGCTTGCGCCGCCCTGAATTTGCTCAAGTTACCGGTCTCCATCGCTTCATCCAGCTCCCTGCATACAGCGACTCGGTATGCCTCCATCTCTGTGAGCCACCAATCCCTTGCTCTATCAAGCTCTGCCTTGTAACGCCGTAAGGCCTCGATTATGACCTTGTCACTCATAGATACTGAGATACCATGCCTTTCCGCCCTCTCATCTTGCTCCGCCTCTCTCATCGGCTCCCCCCTATACCCAGGCCTGCGCACATACATCTCTGCCTGGATCCTGAGAGACACCGCCTCAATCTCTGCTGCCATAAGCTGACCTATACGTCCATCAGCTCCACAATAGTTGCCTGTGTCACTCATACTCCCTCCTGCTCCGCATGGTCCTCGCTTAATTTATATAGCTCTATGCTATCCATGCATAATCCTCCGCTGTTACTCATTATAGACGGTGTAGATACAATGTATATCCATAATACTTATTAATACCCTTTGTCTTGGGGCAGTCCTTACAGTCTCTTATTTTCCCTAATCCCTCTCCAGCAGTTACGCCATCAGCCTTTTGCAACCTCTCTAGTAATTTAGACAATCTCTGTATCTCTGCCTTGATAGTTTTTATTTCTTCAGATTCGATCATATCCCCTCCATTGTTTACAATACTTTACGTGCCCTTGTCTATATTTAGTGTTTTGGTGTCTAACATCTACTATATTTATAGTAGAAAACCGAAAAAGTGTATCATTGTGATAAGTTGTACCGCAATGATACATAGGCCTAACTTCTTTATTATACCCATGCTTATATCAAGTTGCTATTTTTAACCCTGTACACAAAGATACAATACCCTACTACATATAGTATTATTTAGCCTTAAATTACTATATATAGTATGTTTTGTTGTGGCATGGTTATTGTATACATATATTGTATAAGCATATTGATTAATTAAACCAAAGAGGTGGAGAGATGAAAACTGCTTATAGTGTTGAAGTAAAACATAATATGTACTCTATTGTGCGTAAAAATAAGCGATGTCTTATTTTTATGGATGAAGGATTAATAGATGTAGGACATACAATGCGAGATGCATTAGAATTATTATGCAATATACTTACTAAAAGATTAAATGATAACTAAGAGGTGATGAAATGAAACGTATTACCAAACAACGCAAACGCATAAATCAATTGCTCCACTGGTACAAACAGGGTGACACCTGGGTTAGGGTGCATTTTGATTCATGGTGCTATGCTTGGCGCGAGTCCCCGGAACCTTGGGGCTGGTCTCGATGGGGTGCTACAAAATTTAACGATGTAGAGCTTGCCTGCGAAATTATAGATTTACAAGATTTCGTTGCTGCTCAAAATTGGTCTGATACTAATTGGTCTCAATCATACCGCATGTTGGTAAAATTGGGTATTATTATTTAGTTTCAATCCACGCGCCCGCGTAGGGCGCGACAGATGACAAAACAACTTAACTTTATGAGATGATGGAATGAAAGTAATTGACTTTGATCATCCCGTCGAATACTGGGATCGCTCGCAAGCTCTTAGGATCGGGTATTTCCAAGGGATCATACTCAAAGGCCGCTTTGCCGGCCAATTTATTCTGTACAATAAATATGAGGAACATACAATCCGTGTAACCTTTGAACAGTTAAGAGATATTGGACAATTACCTACAGAATAGAGAGGTATGGAGATGACACGCAAACAAGCATTGAATAATATATTTGCAGAGGTTGCCAAAACAGGAAAAACAGATCAAGCGTTGCGTATCTATGTTGAAAACCGCATAGGATACGAATCATACATGGCAACTGTTCATAAGGCATTGAAGGTATATAAGGAAATGCAAACCGGCAAAACTTACGGCGAGGTTGTTTTTAAATAACACGGCACGCATTAACTGAGGATGTCAAAGAACAGCAAGGAGCGGTGAAAACATGAAAACAATCAATCTGAAAATAACTAACCGGCTGTATAATTATATTTCCAAAACCTATGATATTAAATTATATATCGACCTGGTAAATAAAATTATCAGCGCACTCCAACAAGATGATAAAGTAATTACAATATCATTCCTGAGCCGGGATAAATGTACGAAACGCCCCATGCCCTAAGGAGATGCGGCCAGTACAGGGGTTATAGGTAATAGAAAGCCCCTCACTTTCGCCTGACCTTTCCAGCGGTTCGAGATTGGGGCGACCAGATTGCTCTGGTACGATATTCACGACTTTAGTTTCATCGACATTTGTCTCCATATTATAAGGTAGTCATAATCTGAGAAATAAACAAGTTAAAGCTATCAATATATAGTAAACGTGAAAATAAAGTAACTGTATTTAGTAAAAAGGAGAATTTAAACAATGTCAAAGCTAATCAAAATCAGACACCGATATTCTGAAAAGGTTATCATATCGGGAAACTATGAAAGCATGAAAGATTGCCTTAAAAGAAATCAGGACGCAAACCTCCGGGGCGCAGACCTCCAAGGCGCAAACCTCCAGGGCGCATCCCTCCGGAGCGCATCCCTCCAAGGCGCAAACCTCCAGGGCGCATCCCTCCGGAGCGCATCCCTCCGGGGCGCATCCCTTCAGCGCGCATCCCTCCGGAGCGCATCCCTCCAGGGCGCAAACCTCCAGGGCGCATTCCTCCAGGGCGTAGACCTCCAGGGCGTAGACCTCCAGGACGCAGACCTCCGGGGCGCATCCCTTCAGCGCGCAAACCTCCGGGGCGCAGACCTCCGGGGCGCATCCCTTCAGGGCGCAAACCTCCGGGGCGCAGACCTCCGGGGCGCATCCCTTCAGGGCGCAAACGGAATTAACCCTTATTTGTGTACGCCCCTGCTTATGCTTCTTGAACAACCGGATAATATTAGGGCTTATAAGATAGTAAATAATACCAACGAAGGAATTTACAGGGGCGGCATACAATATATAATTGGAAAAACTGTTGAGGCAGAAAAAATTGACCTGGATATAACCGAACAATGTTCTTTTGGAATCTCGCTCGCAACTCTTGATTGGTGTATGAGAGAGTGGGAACCTGGGTATAAAATATTAATTTGCGAGTTTCCAAAAACAGTGACCGTTAACAAGAAAAAAGTTTCTAATATCTGTATTCCAACGGCAACCGACGGAAAATTCAGAGTGAAAAAATGTAAAGTTGTGAAGAATGTAAATTTGAAAAAGATCGGCTTGGAGGCATCATGCTAAACTCTCCCAAAGAATTTAAAGGACTCACTGTGGTTGCCAGGTTTGACTTGTGTGGTGAAACGATAGAGATTACTACGGCAGACAATGGCAACCTGAAACACTGGAAACGAAATGGCACGAGTTGGACTATCGACCATATTCAACTAATTACGGGCGAGTTAATATACCCGTAAGGAGAATAAATATGAAAGTTGAATCAAAAGTATACATCCGAACGGGGGCATGGGGGCATTGCATCCAGCGGGGACCATTGCAAATCGCACAGCCGGTGAACGACTACGACGGCAGACCGCCCAGAGATAAAACACGTGGAATCTTCATGTGTGACCGTTGCGGGGAAGAAACACCTCACTCCATTGGTTATTATAAGAGACGGTGTCTCTATTGTCATAAAACAACAGACGTAACCAGAAAACGCTACGCCAGACGGAAATAATCTCTTGACTTGTGTATTGTAATTTCGTATATTAAATATAATTCAAAGTGAGGTTTCAAAATGACATTAAATCCATCATCTCATCACCTCCTTTCCTCTCACGGGGCAGACTCCACCAAAAAAACCTCACAGTTCAGGGGTCTGCCCCGTTTATTTAGTAAGTTTTGCTCATACTGTTGGGAGGATAAAACTCACGGAGAGGAGGAGATACTTTATAAATGAACCCCGATATAAAAGAAATCCTAATAATAGGATTAGCAGGATACCTAATATCATGTTTGGCAATCTATTTAGAAGTCTCAAACTATAAGCAATTACCAGCAGAACAAAGGAAAAAATGGTTGGCCAGAGGATTTTTATTATTGTTTTTAGGGATTTCAACGATTTGTATTATTGAAATTCTTGTTCCATAATGTCCTCTTTTTGTTCTTTAAAATGAGGCCGGTGGGGAAATGAAGGCTAATTACTTAACCCTCATCCAGAAACGAAAGCATTCGGCATTTTTCGGATAAATGCGTTTACCGTTTCTGGTGACATACTTACAGTATACAAGCCTGTGAGAAGCAGGTGGTCTGTTTTGGGTGCGGGAAAATGGAGAGGAAACATTATTAATACGGGAGGCTGATTATGTGTGATCTTATTGAAAAATCAAAAGCTTACAGTAAAACAGGTTGGAAAGTTGTGGCTGTTGATAAAAAAGGAGATTATTACAGTCTGGCAATGGGGTATAAGCATTCTAAGAATGGAAAAGTTCCGGTAGTGAAAGAACAAAAACGAATTGATCTAACCTTTGATCATAATATTTTAGATAAGGGATCGGACTCATTTAGCTCTTATATGACTGGGCGTACATCAATCTTTTTAAGAAAAAGAGATACTGGAATACTTACTTGCCGGGGATCCCTTCCCAAAGGTTTCACCATGCAGGTGAAAAAAGCTATTGTTTCAGATAATATAATGCTTGGTAAATACGGAGGAAATCCTGTTGCCGCTGGTCGTCATATTGAATTTTTAGAATAGAGGGTGTATTATGTATAAAGACACAAGATTGAGTTACCACGACGTAGAAGAAATATATTGGCCTAAGCCTCCGCCATGGGACGAAGCTACATGGCTGGACTGGCAAGATCGACTTGACCAAGAAGGTAAAGAGGAATGCCATAGAGAGGAGATAGGAGGCAAGCGATGAATAATAACATCATCATGGAATACGAAGTATTTATCAATCGTTTTGACATGGCGAATGACCTGACCGAGCAAGACAGGGCGGATTTTATGGCCATGCAAGAAAAGATCAGAGAGCTGCAAGCGAAGCGATTTTTGGGATCCTTACCATACGTAGGCACGCCATGAAACCCTATGAATGCTACGGATGCCAATGGTGCTTCGATGCAGACGATGATCCATGCGTTGAGATAGACGGGCATCTCTTTTGCACGGACTGCGCAGACCTTGAAGAAAACAGAATCGCAGAGGAGGACGATGATGGGAATGTTTATCTGCAATAGATGCAACAACCTCCGTGACTCAGACGATGGTTGTGACGAAGATTTGCTTGGTGAGAATAAACTGGTCTGCCAAGATTGCCTTGAAGATGGAGCGAATGACTGTGATTATTGCTTCGATGAGATTGAAAGCGACATGGATTTCGTGGCTAACGAAGATGGGATATTTCATACGGGTTGTCTTGAGGGAAGGGGGTAACTGATGGAACAGTATTTCATTAAAGAAGATATAAAACGCATTGATGTTATGGATCAGCGTTGGTATGAAATCCAAGAAGGCGAAAAGAAACATTTCTTTCCAGGTGTCACTACCTATCTTGAAGCCTTTCCGAAAGGATTCGGTTTCCGCAATTGGCTAAAAGCTACCGGATACAACTCTGAGATCCTTTTTGAACGTGCCGGAGCATTCGGGGCACAATTTCACAGCTTCATTGAGAAAACACTTCATGGCGAAAAGGTTAAGTTCGTTGAACATGAAACCGATATAAAGTTGTGGGAGCGGTATCTGATATGGTGCGAATTCTGGAAAGAACTGAACCAAAAGGGAAAAGTTGTTTACGACCCCACAATGATTGAATACATGGTTTATGACCTTGGAAATCGGTGCGCCGGAACTGTCGACTTTCTGCCGACGGTTGGAAATAAGACTGTTATCATGGACTGGAAGTCTGGTAACTGGGTTGAAGATGAAGCAGAGATGCAACTCTCCGCCTATTGGGACATGACGGAAAAACTGTATTCCATTGAAATTCAGGAAGGATGGATTTGTCATTTTCCAGAAAAGAAACCCAACAAGAAAGGCTACAAAATCAAAATTATCACTCCAGAACAGAAAGAAGTCAATGCCTCAGATTTCAGACACGTACAGGCCGTATGGCACAGAGCAAACCCGAACGCAAAGCCGAAGTTTCTTCAATATCCAATGGAAATTGATCTGCAATATATTCAAGAGAATGAAATTATAAAAAGGGAGGCAACCAGTGAAAACCTTAACAGTTAATCAGGTTCACAAAAAAACCATTACTTATGAAAAATACGGTGAACAGAAATCATTTGAAAAGTTCGCCATTAAAAGCGGTGTGCAATGGTATACCCTTGAGGGATTCGGGAAAAAAGATATCACAGAAAACGACGTCGTTTCTGGCATACTCTCCGAAAAACATTACACAAAAAACGACGGATCGCAGGGAGTTGAGCAGATTTTTAAACTTCTCTCGCCAGAAGTTGCCGAATTATATCTCCGTGTTGAAGCTCTTGAAATGTACATGAATTCCAATAACGGAGTGGCCCAAATAAAAACCGAACCCGCACAGCCGGAAGGCGAAGAAGACCTTCCGTTTTAGGATATCCCCCGGCCCTGTGTGGGCAGAGAAAGGAGAAACCCATGTTTGAGCAATGGAGGTGTGACTGTGATTTCTGGCAACACAATAGTTTGTTTTTACATCTCGCAGACAAAAAGTACAAAATCTGGCCTTTCACCTACTGCCCCTACTGTTGGGAGAAGATGAAGCGCACGGACGAAGAAAAGAAAGCTGCTAAAATATTTGGAGTGAAGCCATGAAAACTATATTACAATTTGACTCAAATGAAGACGGGGACCGGGAAGAAATGACAATAGCCATCCATGCGATGGACTGGGCATTAACGGCTTGGGACATGGACAATGAATTGCGAAACTGGCTCAAGCGTGGTCACAAATTTACCACAGCCGATGAAGCTCTTGAAGCTGTACGGGATATGTTAAGGGAAATTTTGGAAAGGCGAAACATAACTCTTGATATGATAACGTGAGGTGAATCATCATGAAAGACCCATATCATAATTTCAAAAGTACAATTGCAGATTCGGTAATGGGTATTTATGAATTACCCGACGGATCATTTATGATAACCGCAATCACGGATGATTCGGATAGGCTTGGCAGGAGAGAGTTTCACCTATGTGAAGAATCCGTGGAACTTCTCAGAGACATGCTAACCGATTGTCTTGACAGGAGAATAGATAAAGGAATGTGAGATGACTGAAAAAGATAGGCTCCGAGTAACGGTTGCCGATGGTAAATATACTGTAGTGCTACCCCAAGAAGGTGGAATGTATGCTTTGCGTTATGGCGAAAAGTGGAGAAACTGTTGTGGGGATGGGTTAATATTGGAATTGGCTCAAAGGATAGATGAATTAGAAAATAATGAAGTTGAAAAGGATAGATAATGGCAGACACTATTCATGTAAAGAATCTTGAAAAGTATCATCCCGGATATAAAGATAGAACATTAACATGGGCAAAACTATATTTTAACATTGTGCAGGGGGACCATGATTTTGAAATGATTGAAGATGAAGTAGACAAATGGCGGTTTGTTGCGATGATATGTTTGGAGCTTCAAGCAAAAAAACCGCTTCCAAATAATGATACTTATTTTATCCGCAAGGGTTTTGATTTAAAAAAACGATCTATGGACTTGACAATACAAATGTTACAGAAATTTATTATCGTGAATACAGGAAAATAAAAAGGGCGTATATAGAATAAGAGTAAGAAGAAGAGTAAGATAAAGAGTAAGAAGAAGAGTAAGAATAAGATAAAGATAAAGATTTGAAATCGGAGATTTCGTGGAATACAAAAAAAAGATAGAAAACATCCTCCCCCTAATTGCCTTTGTCACTGATTATGACAAGGGAAAGTTTGCAGGACGACTCCTAAAAAGATTTGATTACGATTTCCTCCTTGATCAGTTTCCAAAATTTGATCCCAGCCGGGCGCATGAACAGAATTACCGTGGATATTTTAAGGCAGTCGAAAAATGGTACAGAATAAATTATGGTGACTGGAAAGCTGGACACGAAAAAAAGGAGACAATAGAAAGCATGGATAAACTTGGTGATATACTGCAAAAAGAATTTGGTCCCATTTTTGGTTCATCAGAGATTCTTGCTTATGTGAAACAAACAAGGAAGGACATTGAGAACGCAAAATACAAGGGTGATTATAAAACTGTTAATCGGTTGATAAAAAAACTACGCTCTTATGGATATTAAAAAAATGACCAAAAAAAAGACAACAGTAAGCAAGGAAAAGAAAAAAGCATGGGATCTCTTTTCTATTTATATCCGGCTGAGAGATTGTAAACGCACAACAAGAGGATTTGAATACGCCTATTGCGTTACTTGTGGGGAAACATATCATTTCAAACAACTTCAGGGAGGACACTTCCTTCCCGGGCGGCATAATTCTGTTTTATTTGATGAACGAAACTGTCACGCCCAGTGTCATGGATGTAATATGTTTAAACAGGGTAATACCGTTAAGTATTTCCGCTTTATGCAGAAAGAATACGGCGATAAAATTATTGAAGAATTAGAAAGACTGGACCGGGAAACAAAACAATTCAAAATTTATGAGTTGTTAGAACTACAGGATGAATTTAAAAAAAAGATTGAGGGATTGAAATGATTAATGAAATTAAAAAGCGAGGTGGGTTGTGGACGTATTAGACATTGTTAAGAAATATTTAGATGAAAATGGTTACGATGGATTGTACTCTGATTATGAGTGTGGTTGCTTAAAAGAGGATTTTGTGCCATGTGGAGGAATCCAGGGAGATTGCCATGCTGGATACAAGCAGCAGAAATGTAAAATTGAGAATGGTGAAGATGATTGGTTTATTGGAGCAGATAAATAAAGTGGGAAAAATGTTAGCCAAAAATATTTATAACGCCGTGTATAAGCGGCGCGGGAATTTATGAAGATGATTAATTTACAGGACGCGTTTAGCGTCCGCTTGATACAATTGTTATGTTTTAAAAGTGGCCGACACTGCGCGAGTGGTAATCAGCCAAAAGAGAACTTGTTCGGTGTAGCGATACGGTGCGGGCAAGACCGTCCAGATGAGTATGGTAAGACGGACGGGCAAGACCGTCCAGATGAGTATGGTAAGACGGACGGACAAGACGTAAAACGAGGCGACATCACAAACGCGCCTATCTTTTGGACGACAGACTTAGACTCTGTGCCACTTTTAAAATATAACGGCTAACATAAGCGGTGCGCTGTGTGCATCCGATGATGTATTTGTTAGCCTTAAAAACTAAAGGATTATAAAATGACAGGTGCATTTTTAAGAGTTAAAAGAGATGGTAAATGGGATAATATTGAAGTCGAACATCTTACCGACGAAGAAAGAGAATCCATTTTAAAAGATGATCCAAGATTAATGAAATGGTTACATGTTGTATGTAAGAATTTGGTTGATGCAGAAGATATATTAAAAGGGCTTGTAAAAGACGGTATAATTTCAAAAGAAGGCTAACATTATGCTCTGCGGTGAAACGGTGGGGCAGAAAGGAGAATCATGTATGCTAAATTAAAAGAATTGTTAAGAAAAATAAATGAATATGATACAGATAAATTTTATGGAGAAATTTATCAAGCTGATTTTGAGATGGAAGCTATATTTAATTTAGGAAAACAAATTTGCATTGAAATTGGCGAAGGGAGGGTTTCATCCGTCAGCAGCAATAGGTTAGCCAGGAGGAGGGTTCTTAGTGGTGAAATGGATGTCAAAAATCCCGGGGAAATAACTTTTATTTGGGATGATATGGAAAAAAGAAGGGTAATATTTGATAGTACAAAAGATATTCGTGATCGTGATAAATATGGTTATTTAATAAATAAGCCATTCGGCTATAAACTATTGATTAATAAAAACTATGATTGGAATTTTATTGAAGTTACCAAACTATTTAGATGGTTAGATAGATCGGTTAATTGTATATGGGATGAGATATACTCACCTTGAATAGATGAGAGGGGAGCATTTTTGATCTTGCTAACGTCTGAATCAGCGGATTACTTTTTAATTCCGCTGCATTATTTGGTTGTGTGGCAAATTAAAGAGAAATGATGATATGAAAAAAGAGAAAATAATTAAAATAATTGAAGGTTTATATCCCGCAGATAGCATCTATCCAGAGACAAAAGAGGTTGGGATATTATTACTTAAAAAGGCAAAAATTGATCTATATTGTAATTGGCGATGTTTGCCAAAAAAAGATCTAATTAAATATGCAAACTTATGTTTAGAGGAAGAATGCAGAGAATTTAATAGTCATGCGAGTTGGCCATGGTATATTAAAAGAAATGTATTTTATATTGGTAAACGAAAAGAAAAAACACATAACGGCAAAGTTTACTAGCGCTGGGGTTCGGCGCTTAGAAGAAACCGACCGGATGCGGACCCCAGCGTCCGGGTAGAACGAGAGGTTAGGCATATGCGAATCGTTTTGGATTTGACCGAAGAAGAAGTTGAGAAACTGGAAAAACAACTGGGCGAATGGGATTCAGGGCCACCGTATGAAGGTTGGAGAAGTGACGTTTTACTTTCGCTTGAAGGCAAGGTCATGGAAGCAATCAAAGAAGCCAAGAAACGCGCCTAACGGTCAGCATAACAGGTAAAAAGGAGGTGGGGACATTTTGACAAAATATAATCAACGTAAAGATGAGGAGGGATTTGAAGTGCCCTCTGGTGAAATATATAGAATCGCCTGTTGTGACTGCGGACTCATTCATGATTTCGTATTTATTAGTCAAGACGGGAAACCGATTGGCGTTGCTGTAAAACGGAATAATAGAGCAACAGCCCAAAGGCGTAGACATCTTAAAAAGTATGGGTAGGGTTGTTTTTATCCTGTTCATGCATTTGTTATATTTTGGGGGTGGTTTATGCCTTGTAGAATATGTAAGCGAAATTATAATTATGATTATTCAGTGACGGACAAAGATTGGAAAGCCGTTACTGGAATTGAGAACGGTGAAGGCATTATTTGTATAGATTGTTTTGATGAAATGGTATTTATGAAGGGGTAGTTAATATGCATAACGAAACCGTATATTGCAAAGAATGTGGTGAAGAGTTGGCATGGTGGGATCAGTTTACCAATATGCAATATAAAGAAGAATGGGAGTGCACGGGGGAATTTAGAAAAAAAACGGATCATCTTTGGAGGTCAAAAGACGGTAAGATGACTTTGTATGCGAGAAAGCCCGATAAAGAACATCCCATAAAAGTTAATTCAGAAATGAAATATTGTGCGCTATGTAGACATACAAAATATTGCAGAAAATGTGCGTATAAATTAAAATTTAGATGCAGTGCTCCAAGGTGCAAAGGAATTATAAGGAAAGTAAGGAATGAAGATGGAACACCTACTAAATATGGACACGGGGGATGGTGATTTTGGAAAAGCAATTTTGATAAATAACGTTAGTTTAAGCGGTTGAAAGGCCGTGGGATCGGTGGGCGGGTTTCAATCCGTTTTCAAACTTTGGTTATAAAACTCTTGGAGGAAAAAATGCAAGCAGACAAATTCACAGTAACCATTAAAGTAGAAGTATTGAGTATTGATGTAGTGCCTGGATTATTAATAGAAGTCGCCAAGATAATGGAGGATGAAAATAAAGCTGGGTACTTGTCGAAGGAAGATGGAGATTCAATTAAGTGGGAAACCGTGAGCGAAAAAGTAAATTTCTAAAAAAGTTTTATAATGCGCCGTGCATCAACTGACAGCGGCGTTCTTTGCCGATGGCTGGTGCATGATGTGGTTAGGGCGTGCGATTGGCAAGCAAGGAGATTCTTAATTGAAATGAAGATTTGGTGTAAAAGATGTTCAAAGGATATGGGTAATATTATAAAATCGAAAATGAGGAAGGGATGGGTATGCCTTTGTGATGATTGTTATTTCAAAATGAAGGTTGCAGATGATGCCATGAAAGCAAAGGGGAATCCCACTGAGAGGGGGGCAGATTTTTTAAGAATGATGGGGTTGGGTTAGCGATGAAGTTATTAAAAGGCATAAAGAAGCATCGTCCTAACGGTGAGTATAAGCGGTTACGTTTTTTAATCCGCTTAATACTTTTGTTATGTGGCGAAAAGGAGATACAATGAAAGAAATTGAAATAGCAAGAGACATTGGAAGAAAAGTAGCATTAAATGAAATAAAAATTATTTGCCCTATATGTGACAAAGAACCACCGAGAGAAGGACAATTATTATCAAGTATTGGTGATAAGGAAGAAATTTTATTTTGTCCAGGTTGCCATTTAGAAATAGAACTTGTGGTTACAAAATAGCCACATAACGGCCAGGCTTTGCGGCGCGGTGCTGTGAGGTTGAATCTAAATAGAAGTAAAAACAGGAGATTGTGAAATGGTGAAAAAAGACAAGGGAGAGAAGGCTGGGGCGTCCGCCAACAGCCATTTGTTAGCAGGCACTGGCCCCTGGACACGATTTATGGACATGCATTCGGGGGGTGGCACAAAAGAGGAGCCGTACCAATATATCTATATTCAAGCATTGATGGAAGAGGCAAAGGTTATTTTTTACAATCGGTTTGGGCATAATCCAGAAAGGGTAACATGCACATGCTGTGGGGATGATTATTCAATAAGTGAATCAAAAACCTTTGCCGAGGCCACTGCTTATGAGAGAAATTGTGAATGGGATGGGGAGGCAAAAGCTTATATCGAAGAACAAGAAAAAAGCAAAATGAACATTAGGGCAAGTTGCAATACTTCACTTGATGATGGGTGGGGGCTTTACCAGACCGTTGAAGATTATTTAAAAAGGAAAGATATTTTAGTAATTACTGAATCTGAAATAAGAAAAGGGGAAAGGGTTGGGACAATACCAGAGCAGGGATATGTTTGGGTTGATTGAGTGCCTGCTAACATTTAGTTTAAGCGGTTCGCTTTTTGAATCCGCTTCGAACTTTGGTTCTGTTTAGCATCTTTTCAGCGGCCTATTGGCCGGGGAGAATTTAAAATGGATTCAGCAACAAATTACGCGAGAGTATTTGAACAGGTCGGAAGAATTGCAAAAGCACAAGCGAATATTGAGGGCATGAAGGCTGAAAATAAAGCCAGAGAATTGAGGGGGGAAAGTTTAGCATACCCAGAGGAAAGCTTTTTCTGTGAGGCAGCAGACATTGATGCGGCAACAAATTATTTGCAAAATTTTGGGTAGGCCAATAGGAAAACAGAACGATTAGCGTAACCGCGCTTGCGGTGGAAGGGAGGTAACGTGATACCACAAGAAATAATGTCAAATATTGACAACCTTATTCAGTGCAAAAAAAACAAATGCAAAGAATGCAAAGAGGATCTTTCAGAGTTGAGAAAACGAATCATTGAATGGGATGGGAGCAAGTCCGGTTCACGCACTGGTTCACTGGAGGGGTCTTTGAGCGGGGGAAGGGATGTAACTGCCGGTGGTGTGGATGTTTCTATATGTAAAATTTGTGGGAAAAATAAGAAGCTATTAAACGGTTGGTGTCATGACTGTTGGGACAAGTATTTAGCCGAAGAATTGGGGTAAGGCAGTTGCCGGTGAACATTAGCATAATAGGTGAAAAGGAGTTGGGACATAATGAGCAGCAAAAAGAAAAGACGACATAAAGAGTATCTTGAACGCAAGGGGAAAAAAGAATTTGCGGAAGAAAAGCAAAAGAAAATCATGAATGCCAATTCATTAGAAGAAATGGCAAAATTGATGGGTATTAAGCTTGAATAGGGTAGAGTGGTTTTCATCCTATTCATGCTTTGGTTATGTTTGGGCGGCTGTGAAGGCGGAAGTTATGTGGAGCGGTTGGTAGGTCCGTTGAGGACGTTAGTAGAAATGAAAGTTTAAATTTAATGGGAGTGGATTATGATTGTTTTAATAAATTGGACCCGATTAAAATTGGCATGTAAGCTCAGAACAACTGAAACTAATTATCGAGGTGAATTTATGCGAATGTCTTGTGCAGGCCAATTTGAATGCAATAGTGCAAAGGATTGTCCACTTTTAGAACATCCAGAAAAGGAAGGAGCGGGCAATGATATCCCTGATAAAAGTAGCTCCACATAACGGTTATTATAAGCGGCTGCGCTACCCAACCCATGGGGTTGGAAATCGCGCGTGTGGCGCAGTCCGCTTCATAATTTGGTTATATTTAGCATCTTCTCAGCGGTCAAATGGCCGGAAAGGATTTGAAAAATGGAAAGCTATTTAGTGGCAATTGATAGAAAATTGAATGGGGATACACCAAGAAAAAAATACGAATGGCTTTGTAAGGCCTATACATTACTTGAAAACATAGCATACCCAGCGCGCGGGACAGAACAAGAAAGATGGACAATATATGATGTTGCCGAAAAAGCAAAAGAATTGATTGAATATGAACCATAGGCTATTTGGAAATATAACGTAGTAATGACGTGCGAAGCAATTTCAGATCAACAAAAACAAGTGTTTAGAATATTATAAATAAATTAAATGTAAAGACAAAGTAAAGATGAAAATATTAAAAAATGTACGACTGAATCAGAAAATGATAGGGGCTGTATTACGAGTTTGCCAACAAGAAGAAATTACATTTACAAAATTTATTGAAGATGGAATTAAATTAAATCTTAAAGAATATAAGGAGAGAATCCATGTTAGTAAAACTGAAAATACTTGGGGTAATAACATTGAAGATATGCCTCTGTAGTTGGTCATTTGCTCAGCAAGGACATTCCTATCCACGAACTGCCTGCTTCACATGGGGCGGAGCGCCAGCGGAATGGTATGCAAAATTTGATCTTGTTGATTTCGGTGGATTGGATAAATCAGATCTTGCAAAAGCTATTAAATTAATTAACCCCAATATATGGATTATACAAACCTACGATTGGAATGCCTCTGCTCACGCAGGGGAATTAATTCCAGAGCCGTTCCAATTAAAACTTGCAGATGGGGAAAATATCGGATTATATTATTCTGATTATATCGCAAAAGAGATCACTCAGTGGGGTACAAATTTTACAAAAATATGCCCAGAATGTAACGGACAAAGAGGGTACGAATGGTTTGCAGATTTTATTATAAACCGAACTAATCTTTCTATATTTGATGGGATTTCCACAGACGGGTGTTTCGGAGGAATTTGGGCACATTGGAGATGCCCAGATAATGTTGATTTTGATAGAAATAATAAACCAGATAGAGACGAGCATGGAAAGGAGTGGATAGAAAATACGTATGTTGCTGGAATAAAAAAACTTAAAGAAAAGATGCGGGAGAGGATTGGAAATAAATTGATGGTGATAAATTCAGGGATGGGGTTTGAAGACCATCCCGATATCTGGAAACAGAATGGCGCAATCATTGAATACTATGGCACTACCACAAATTATGATTATGAGTGGGGTACGTATAAAAATTTTATGGCGAAGGCACGGGATCCGCAAGCGAGTATTTTCTTGGCACAACCAGAATATAGAGACACACAATGCCCAAAAGATTCAAAAAATTATTATCAATTCATGCGATTTTCACTGGCAAAATGCATGATGGGGAATGGGTATTATCATTTTGAACCCACCGCACTACGAGAGATTGCGGAACATTATTACAATATTTATTACGATGAATTTGGCTTAGATATCGGTTGTCCCATTGGAGAATCGATTGAAATAAAAGATGGTATCTGGGTGCGATATTTTGATAGCGGAGTTGTGTTGCTCAACGTCAATTCAAATCCAGTTATTATCACAGCAGAAGAATTGAATGGAATATACTACAAATTCAAGGGGGGCCAATGCCCGGAAGTCAATACGGGTGAATTGGCACCCTTTGAATCTATAGAACTAATGGGTCATAATTTTACCAGTTGGTCTGGAATGCAAGCGATTGTAGGTGATGGAATTATTCTCGTGAAAACTCCCACGATTTGTATAGCTGATATTATCATTGATAATCAAGCTGAATTTACCAGCCCCGGACAGTCACCTGCGAGTTTAATCGGAGAGTGGGAACAGGTTGCTCAGGAAAATAGTGGCTGGGCTTTGAGGGTATCTGTTGGGCATAAATTATACAGCCATGCCAAAGGGAGCGGACAAGTAACCTATAATCCAATAATTAACGTACCCGGAAATTATGAAATTTTTGAATGGAATGATGGGTGGAAATCTATTGGTATTGAATATCTGGATGGAAATTACATGATGGTTGAATCTGGTGAGAACATCATAGCAGATGCCGTGATGTTTCGATATATCGGAGATGATGAAATAAACTATGATATGTTTTGGCAGTGGTTAAGTTTGGTTTTGATGATTGGAGGATGAGATGAAATTTAGAATTCTAAATTGTATTTATGCTTTTTTGGGTGGGTATTTTTGGTCGCCATGCCCCCTGTGTAGGAAATATTTTGGTGGGCATGAACGGAAAACAGGAAGTCTTATGGATTCAATGAATAGTGGTCGAGCTGTTTGTCCTGATTGTAAGAATGAAGCAGATAGGTTAAACAGAGAAAGGTTTTTAAATAAAAAAGCGGAGGGGAAATGAGTTTTGCGGATAACACAAGAAATTGGATCTGGCTAACATATTAACAACAGGGCGGGTTAGGTTCCTGATGCCATACAAAAGCCCAAGGGGTGAGGGCAAAGGGTCAGACACGTTGTGTCGCTCGCCCGAAAGGAAAGATCATGAATGAATGTAAAATAGAAATCATTGACATTTCACTTGTAGAGTACGGCGTTCAATCTTATCCAAAAGGCATGGAGAACTGGCGATGTTTCCGCATTGAGTACGGCGGTCATGCGGAGGACTGTCTCGCCGAAGGGCATATCTGGTTGCCGCCACAGTCAGATCCGCAACAGTTGGAGATGTTTTTGATGGGTATGCAGGCGTATCATCAGATATGGAGGGATGTAACATAACGTTGATTATAAGCGAGTGCTGGCTCAAACAGTTTGCCAGGGCGGTACGTAACGCAGTGTAACATTGGCTTAATGTGATGGAATCACAGCGGCCAGCATCCGCTTCATGAATTTGTTATCTACCAAAGGAGGGGAAAATGAAGTTAATAGGATTTCCTTTTGCATTAGTAGTGTTATTGATTGGTTTTGGCGGAATAGCCCTTAATGTTAACTGGTTTTATTTAGCACTAGCAATAGTATTGGTTTTAGTCATAGAAATAATTTTTTGTTGGTGATGGGGGGTGGATTAATTGAAAGGATAGGGATATGACACATGATGAAATGATTGGACGATTAAAAGTTGTAAGCATCATATTGCCAAATGATCTTATTGACATAAAAACAGATTTGGTTAATATCGCTCTACAACTGGAAAAAGAACGGGGAGCGGTGGAAGCGAAATCCGATCAGCAGCATTTTGTTAGCAAGCGCGATTCTACCAGCGCGAAGTCAAAAACGGGGATGGGTGTTGATATAGTTAATTACCCAGAACTTGGTGATACGTTCATTAATTACCAAGAAATTTCGCCACTTGAACAATGGAAGCGTATTGCAAAAATGTTGAAGGCGCAAAATTTAATCGTTATAAGAGACGGTGGGTAAGTTTTTGATCTTGCTAACCTATTGATGGCGTGCCAACAAGAAAACATTGTAAACGGCAAAAACAAAAGGAGCTGTATTATGTTATGTTTTAGATGTGAACACAGAGCGATGTTTTTGGAAAACGGCCACAGGCCAAGAAGTCAGTGTGGCGATATTGAGGAAAGTATGGCAGGCTGTTATATGTTCCAGCCGTGCCGTCCGGTGCTGACAAAACCGGAGAAACATACTAAACGGCCAAGATTCGCTGCTCCGATAATATCAAAGCGAGAGTATGCCGTCAGGGTGCTTGATCCAGAGCAGGACAAGATTTGCCTGGGCATAGTCTATAAGAAAGGCCAGCAAGTTGCGCTGGGATGGAAACCAATTGTTGAGTCCAACGAAGAGAGGAGCAAAAAATGAGACATTTTGAAGATGCCTTAGCAGATTACCGAGAATGGCAATGGCGGATGTTCTCACCAGAATTTGAACCAGACAGAAAAGAAAGAGATTTTGACCCGTTGGATGATGTGGAAGATCGGGACACGAAACCATATTGCGCCACACCAATGACGGAGAAATATATTGGCACTGATTGAATATTAACTTCAGCAATAATGGGTAAAACTGGAGCGGCCTCGTCTGCCCCATGCGCCGGTAAAGTAGTCAAGATAACGTGCAGATACTTGAACTTGCCAGTTTTATCCCGTTTATTACACTATTTGATTAACAGTTATTCCACTCAATATGAGTGTTTCAACGAACGCTGAAAGGACAGGAAAAAATGAAAGCCAAAGACTGCAAGTGCACAAAGTGCGGTAAATCTGCTGTGGCGTTCTGGCCTGCCTTTGATCCCGACATTGAATCATTTCCGTGGTGCAGGGAATGTTTGGATAAAGAGAAGATGAACTTGCTGTTAAAAATTTGTAATGATAATCTTAAAAACAGCCAACAAAAATAAGGATATGACATTATGGAACTACGAAAAGTCACAGATAGCATAGAACAATGTATTGCTGACATCAAAACGGGACTGAAACAACTTAAGCCACGGGCGAAACGCAAGGCTCAGACCATTGCTAGATATGAGAAAGAACTCGCCAAAATCATTATTAGATTACGGAATGGGGATGAGATCGAACTTGATAATGAGTGGATCAAAGACCCGCCAGTGACTGTGATCGAAAAGATTGCACGGGGTATCTGTTTTCAGGAAAAGTTGGACATGGAGCTTGCGGATGCAGAATATAAGAACGCAGTAGCGGGATTAGATGCGATTAAGGCAGAGCTTAATGGTTTTCAGTCCATCAACCGTTATCAATCAGAACATTGAACTATTCGGAAATTCCGAACAGTTGCAGTGATCGATCAGATCGATCAGAGTTAATAATCGATCAGAAAGGGGATAACATGAGACCAGACATTTGTACAAGCACACGATGTAAAGACTATGGCGATTATTGCCGAGAATGTCCTCATGCTATTTGGCTTGGAGATGGCCCAGACCAGAACGGCAAGATTTGGAGATGGGAATTTACTCCACGATTTGGGCCGATGTTTGTAGGGAAGCGGGGGGAACCCTTGGGACGTCAGCCGGTGCAGGAAAATCACAGAGCGTGGGAACCGTTTGAAAAGTGGCATAAGAAAAAGTTTGGAAAGGAGGAGATATGACTAATGGAATCACAGTAATCGAAGATGACGAGAATCTTATCCAGAAGTTAAAATCCAAACAGGAAGAACTTGAAAATCCTGCTTCCGAACAGGACAAGATAAGACTCGCAGAAGAAATTGAAGTATTGAAAATTCAGATTGAAAACGTGGACATGGAAACGTATAAATTCCCAGATGAGCCAGATGAGATTATCAAGTCTCCGCAAATATCCATAGATGTGGAGGCTATTCGATTCAATTATATCGATGGGCAGGGAATAAATCTATTTTTTGATGATCTATTTTCCGGTGTGCGAATCGAACATTGGCAGACAGAAATAATGAAGGCGATTAAAAAGGCATACGATGAATGTGTTTCTATTGAACAGAAAGGAACATGACATGAACCAGCCGTGCAAATTTACCGAAACCATCTGTGCCTTTGCTACAAAAGTAGGCCATGTGATTTATTGTGGCTTTGCGATGGGCGAGAACAAAGTGGAATTTATGAAGAAATGTCCGAAAGTGTCTAAAAATATCCGAAAAAATGTCGGATACTATAAACAACATTAAAATATTGTCATCGCAGATAACAATAGAAAACGATTATAATACCAATTTGTTGACATCAACCAAGAGGTAATCGAATGGAATGCAAAGGCACACAATATATCCAATATCCAAGCAGGACAAGTGTGTTTAAAATCTGGAATCTTGCAGACCTGCATATCGGAGCGAAAGCCTGTGCGATGGACTGGATCAAAAAAGACATTAAAGAAATAAGAGATGACCCATATTCATTCTGGATTGGTGGCGGAGATTATGCGGAATATATCGGCAAGGGAGACAAGCGATTTGACTGTGATGCAGTGGCAGATTTTATCACGGTGTCCGATCTTGGGAAGCTTGGCAAGGTTTTAATCACGCAGGTCAAGGATATTCTGGAACCCATTAAACATAAATGTCTTGGTTTGCTATTTGGAAACCATGAAAAGTCATACCAGAAATGGCAAGAGCAGGAGCATCTTCATTCGTGGCTCTGTGAGGAATTGGAAGTCTTAAATCTTGGATACTCCGCTTTTCTGGATGTAGTGTTTGTACGAAACGGGAAACAGCCGAAGATAATAAACACGCCAGTACGAGCTGAATCGAGCCAAAAATTTCGGTTTCATGTCCACCACGGAGCAGGATTCGCTACTACTCCGGCTGGGAAATTGACACGGCTGATCCGGTTTATGACTTATTTCGATGCGGATATTTTCATGTTGGGACACGTTCACGATCAGCAAGGTAGACGGGAAGTACAGATTGCCGCAAATCAGGCATGTGACAAACTTATTACCAAGACAAAACTCGGTGTTATTTCTGGAAGTTACTTAAAAACCTACAAACAAGGCGTGACGACTTATGGCGAGCAGAAAGGATACGCTCCTACGGTATTAGGTTCTGCCGTTGTGACTATCATTCCAGATAAAAGGATTTTCAAGGGAGAAATTTAAAGGAGGCATAACATGAAAAAACAATATGATTTACCAGATGATGTTAAAGAACTTTTTGAGAAATATGTCGCACTACAAGAACTCCGTGGTAAATATGTAAAGAGGCCATGTGGATTCAGAAAGGCCCGGGAATGTGCGATACAGTCAAGATTATTTCGTGTTAAGTTTTGGGAAAAAGTACGTGAGTTATATCCTGAATTCAAAGATAAGGATATGGTGTATACTTTGGGGAAAATTATCGTAAAGGATACACCATGAACATTAACCGCAAAATCATATCCGTATTATTAACACTTCTGTTGATTTGCTATGTTTATGATACGTACGGGCAGCAGTCTGCTAAAAAGTTTTTACTGAAATCAACGCCCGATCTGGCCGGCTGGTCTGACATGAGGTCGGAATGAATGTGAATGGCAGCGGCGGACTTGTTTGCAAGAAATGCGGAAAACGCACCAAAATAACGGATACCCGTTTAAATCTTGTGCAAGTCGGCGAGTATCCACCAGGGACCATCAGAACTCGCTATCATCAGTGTACGGGGTGTGGAGATAGATTTAAGACTCAGGAGGTAGAGAAAATAAAAGCGGACGAGCCGTGAGGCCCGTCCGCCGGGAGGGAGGAGTGGGGCTTTCGCCCCGGAGGGTCGCCACGGGAGAGAACCGTGACGATTTTTTTATTACATTGTAGGAAGTTTGAAGTCTCCTTCGTCTGCTGTTCCCTTGCAGAGTTCCAGAAATGCGGCAAGCCCCTGGTCATCGATAGTAGTCACTGAACTGGCAACCAAGTCCGGCCCCCAAATAGTAGCGGCGGCATAAGCGGTTTGGATACCTTTGATTCCGTCGATTCCCACGTTTTCACCCTTCACAATTGCGTCGATTGCTTTTTTTGCAACCTCTATGATTATCGGAAATAAAAGTTCAAGATTCATTTAGAACCTCCTTTTTTGACCTTACCAAGTAAGGCCTTTTCGTTTTTGAATATTACACTTGGTTTAATTGATTTTTCCTGTACAGCCCGTACGCCCTTTGCGGCAAGGCCAACAGCCATTGCCACCGTGCCAACCTTGACCATAGCCGCTCCAGCAGGAGCGAGAATGGGTATGGCACTTATTAGCGCACCGGCTACAGTAATAAGCGCGCCCGTGATAAACTTCGGAATTTTGATTTTAGGCAACTTCATGTCTTCCTCCTTTTTAGAAGTTCTCGCCTCCGTTTCTTTTTTTCAGCAAGTATTTCCTCAACCGTTCTGATCTTTTCTGGCATCTCGCCTCCTTTTTTCATTGTATTCAAAATGGTATACATCCCAATCCCCGTTCGGCATCTGCCAGCGTCCGCCCCAACGCCCACCAATGGATTCCCAGTATTCGCCCATCTTCAGATAAAGTGGTGAATCATTCACTGGCTGACCGCTATCCATCCACTGAAGGTCTATGGCAAGTCCTGAGAGATGGTTGGAATTTAGCGTCTTGGTCGCACCGTTCTCAAGCAGTAGTTTCTGCTCAATGGGTGTGCGTGTCCATGACGTGACCTTTAGATAGAGCTTACCCGTATCGATCTGTTTCACATAACTCCACAGATCATGAACCATCCAGAGGAAATCAGATTGTTTTTCAGAGAGTCTCATTTGCTGTTAAACTTCCTATCTAAAATATCTCTGATCCATTTAATATCTGTTTTGAGTTCGGAGATATCTTCCGCAAACCCATCGCCCTTTTTCTTTATCGGATCAACAAAACATCTATGATAAACCATTATGAACGGGACTACAAGTGCCGGTACAAAGTCTTTAATGTCCATTATTACCCTTATCCTTTTTAAGTCTGTTTTCGATTTCCTTTTTTGGGTTTTTCGGATATTTGTAGGTCGATGAAAGGCTTCCATTTTTGATCTTGAGCTTCTTTCCTGTCTTGAAGTCGTATTGCACAAGATCAGCCTTAGCCCCACCAATCACAATTTCTTTTCCATTCTTTTGATAAACTACAATGGAGCCGTTAATCAATAAGAGCCTATCGTGTTTCTTTAGATGAACCGTTTCGGGCAAACATACCCATGTATTTCCATCTACGGTATCTATGATGTTTAACCGACTGTCAAAGAACTCGTGAAGCTGTTTGTTTTCTATCATAATAGAAGCATCTTCCGTAAGGACAAACTCTCCGACTATCTGTGCCGAGAGAGTCAGGGGGATTAAGAGTAAAAGTATTATCTTCCACATATCAATCTCCTTATAAATATTCCGGCAACTATTCCAAGGCCATCAGCCACAAGATCGAGTAAGGTATCTTTGGAAAACAGTTTCTTCAGAAACTTTTTCGGCGTGGCGTTTCCGGTTTCAGCCTGAGTCATTTCGATAGCCAGTCCCACGGTCAGTCCGTAAGTCCAACCGAAAGAAATTGTGACCAAAAAGCAGAGGATGAAATGTTTGAGTTTATCCATTAATTAACTACCTCGCCAGTTTGATACCAAGATGTCCCGTCAAAGATTAATTGTAGAGTAGAGTCGTCAGCACTTGTGAAATCACCCGCAGCTTCAAGGTCGATAGTGTTGGCTCCGTGCCCATCATCATTTGAAATTGTGACAAGCCCATCTACGAAAATAAAAGTATACAATCCGACTTCAGCACCAGTTATTGTAGCAATTACGTTCGCTCCACCGTCACCCGTTACAGTTACCACATTTGATGTAACTGCGAATGTCACAGCACCATTACCCAGAGTAATAGTTTGTTGTGCGACATGACCGATCATTGTAGTGGCTTTTACCGTAGCATCGGAAGTGATTGTATTGGCAGCCAATGCTCCGACAAAATCTGCGGCAAGTGTAGAGCCTACTATGGTTAGAGCATCCGTATAAGAACCACCGGCGTATGCCTGTAACGCAAACTCATCACCATCTGCAATGAGGATTTGCCACGTATCTGCGTTATCTGCTCCTTGGTCTGCTTCCATAATAAATGCTAAAGAAGCATCGGTTGCGCCCTGTGCGGTCATTTCTGTCTGGATCGTCGGAGTTGTTATAGCGGGTGATGTGCTAAACACAATATTTGTTGTTGCCGTACCTGTAGTCCCTGTTGATTGACTTAAATAATTTAGCTGTGTCTTGGTAGTCGTTAGATCATCTATTTTTTCCAGCTCTGCCTCATTAATAACAGCATCGCCAATAGCAATTGAAGTAGTAAATAATGGGCTTGTCAATGGGGCTAATGAAGCCGATGAACCAGGAAAGGTATAGGTCTGTGCCGCTGTACCTGAGAAAGTATATCCCGCATACGCCGGAGCCGTTGTCACCCCACCACTCAAGAGGGGCTGACCAGCCGCCACATCTGCCAACTTGCTATAAGTAGTAGCAGACGCTGCATAGAGCAAATCTCCGACTGCGTGAGACTGTGTCGCAAGATTTGTCAGGTTGGCATCCAATGGTTGGTAGGTATCATCGGTAACTTTTAACCCAGATGTGGACAAGGTTAAGGTTACTCCATCTAATTTAACATTTAGAGAGTCGTCACCAATTTCGATACCACCGTTATAATCAACCAATACTTCCAAAGTGGAATTACCACCAATGATTGTATTGGCCCCGTCCGTTGCTTTAAGACCGTCACCTCCAACAATATCATCCAAATCAGTATCACCAGTTCCACCATTTGCTTCAGGCAAAGTACCAGTTACTTTAGAGGTTAGATCAATACTCCCAGCAAGCATTGCATTTGTTACAGATGCGGCTTTGATATTTAAAGAATCATCGACTATCTCAATGCCGCCATTATAATCCACAAGAATATCAATAGCATCGTTATCAGTTACCTTTATCCCGTCTCCATCATAATTCACAAGCGAATCACCGAAATCTACTTCCAGTAATCGAGCATCAAGTTGTGTTTGAATAGAACTTGTGGCATCCACATAGAGCAGTTCAGCATCACTGACAGACCCGTTGCTTCCGTAAGTAGCGGCTGAAATAGTTCCCACGGTTGCGAGGTCATCACCGCTAAAGGTCGAATTTAAAACATACGCACCATCTGTAACTGTGTACAACTTCAGCCCTGCATCCTGATCGGTCTCGTCTGAAGCGTGATAGTAGTCTGCTATTTTGTAAGATGAAAGTTTACCAGCTTCTTGGTTTGTATAAGCAACCCCACCGTTGGACGAACCGAGAAATTCAAAGATAACATCTGAGGTCTGTCCGGTTTCTGTGGTGAGGGTGGTGTCATTGTTTACGATAGTCAAAAGTGGATGAGCGGCACTTCCATTGCCGCCGGCTATTTCGAGGGTTGTGCCTGGGCTTACTGTCCCTAAGCCAATCTTTCCCTCTGTAATCGCCATTGTATTATTTTGTTTAAGAGTGTCCCCAAAAGTTGGAAAGTTCCCTAAGTTAATACCCCAGGAACTATTACCAGAAACAATACTACTATTACCCAAAGCAAATGATTTATTTCCCTCAGAAAAATTATAAGTCCCAATAGCAACACTGCCGGCCCCATTAGCTTCAGAATTACTCCCGATCGCTATTCCCCCGCTTCCAACTGCTTTACTTACACTACCCATTGCAATAGAAGTATTTCCCGTTGCCTCACAATCATCACCTACTGCGAAAGAAGCTATCCCACTCGCAATACAATCGTCTCCCATTGCAGTTGATTGAGTTCCACTCGCAGTTGTATTATCCCCCAGTGCGACAGCATAATTACCAGAAGCATCTGTACTATATCCTATAGCAAGAGAATAAACTCCTGAAGCTCTCGGATACCACCCCATTGCAATAGATCCATCCATGCCACTTGCAACAGCGTTTACACCATAAGCAAATGAAACATTCCCAACACTATCTTCAGAGACATAAGCAGCATCGGTAATATATCCACCTGAGAAGGAACCACTGTCAGGGTCGAAGAACATATAAGTTCCTGTCCCCGACCATGGCATTGCCGTCCTTTCAGCATACGCTCCACCAGTGACAAGAAGATGATGGTCACTTATTTCAAAATCTCCAGAAATAGTAACCGTTGATTCGGTGATTGAAACAGCTTTCACTCCACCTACCTGAACGTCCAAAACATCTGCGGCGGATTCCTCTATGTAGGTATCTCCTTCGCCATCAAAATAGAGATTCTCAGTTGCTGAAAGAACCAGTCCAGCACTTGTGATAACCACATCACCTGAACCATTTGGAATAAGTTTTATGTCTTCATTATTTGAGGTCGTGGTGATTTCAATATCTGCCACGGAGGTTACGGTAAAGAGAGTCGCACCTGTATGATTAATAACTCCAGAGGCAAGATTAGAGATCAAGTCTCCGTCTTCCTCGATTGTCCAGACGAGAGTTGCGGTTGCACCTCCGGTATTGGTGTAAAATTCCAAGTCAGTGGGCATGACTCCATCCGCAGGTGTGCCATTGGCGATACCCTGAATTCTTGCACCTTCAATCCAGCCGTCCGTATCGTATCCCTTAAAAGACAAAGTTCCGAGAACGGCATTGTCATCTACGGGCGAGGCATGAGAAGCTTCTGTGCCTTCACCCTTTCGTAAAGAGATCAGCGGGGTAGTCGCTTCGGTATCGTGGTAGGCAGTAATATCTAAGACGGCATTTGCGGCGGCGTTGACTATCTCTGCCTGATCGTCGGGAGTGATAGTGTTGATTCCAAGTTTGCTTCGCAAATACCCTATTCCGGTAGTGTCTACCCACGCCTGGTCTACATTGCCCACCTCAATCTGAAAAGCCTTTAACGCCTGATAGGCATTAAGTCGAATAGTATCCCCGTCCGCCGTGACCATAAACTCATTGTCCACAGTCTGACGAATAGTTATTCCTTCGTTCAGGATGAGTCGGCTGTTCACGTATACCGTATCCTGATTCCAGCCACGTAAGGTGTCGGCTCTCAAAGTAATGGTAAAGAGTGAATCTGAATAAATCTGATTCATCCTTAACCGAGACTTTTTGAAGCCCAATCCGAACTGCCCCTGCGCCAGAGTCGTTCCGGCAAACAGAATTATAAGTCCTATGAGTAGTTTCTTTTTCATTATAATCTCCTATTGAACAAAGAATACACCGACAAAAGCTCTGCTTGAAGCTCCGGCGGTATTATAAGTATACTGTTTAAAATGGAGAGTAAATCCACCAGATGACCAGAGTTCGTTGGAAAGTTGTACCGTATAAGTTTTTCCATGTGTCCAGTCGAGATAGTCTACACCCGCCTGAGCGTAAACTCCAGGTGTATCAAGGACGAGAAATGTAGAGTCATTGGCAGATTCAGCCCACGCTTCCTTGTTGTAGTCATAAGTGTACGGCTTGATCCACGCTATCAGGGAATCACTTTCATCTCTGGTAACAGTGTCCATAAGAACCTGGACAAACACATCTCCAGTAGCCTGAAGTTCTTGTCTTTGGTAGGCAGGATGTGCCGTAGTGAGGGCGACTGTATCCAAAGTGGTCTGTTGTGACCACCTTGTAGTGGGCCATGGAATGTAAAAGACTTTAGCCACGGCAGAGTCGAGAGTACAGAATCCAAAGCGGGGTTTAATTGATTTAAACGTAATACGTTCACCTTCCTCAAACTGTGCAAACGTAGAACCTGCTAACATTAATAGGATTGCGATTGTTAAAAACTTTTTCATTTTCTTTTCTCCTATGTGATTGCGAAGGGATATTGAGGCACGGCAACTTTCGGAGGCGGAGATATTGCGTCTGAAGCCTCGGTAAGTTTTTCCATGAAGTCCATATCCCAGTTCTTTTTGATTTGTAGAAATTTAGGGTCTGCTGTTTCGTCAAATTTATCTCCGGCAAGACAAGCCTTAACAAAAGAGATGACTGCCTGAGCCTCAGAGTCACGACAATTCAGATAACTCGACGGAGATGGACTTGAGTTGTCATCAAATCCAGAAGAATCCACAAAGACTTTATCACCTGTGGTGTATTCTATCTTCAACCCATCGGTAACGTCAAGAGTTGGGGGAACAAGATCGCCTACTGCGTCTACCTCGTAAAGTTCAAGAACATCGCCCTTGACTCTTGCCGCCCAGACTTTTGTTTTTAAATTCTCACTCAATTGCCTTCCTCCTCATCATACCACGAATTTGTAAAATTACCCACGGCTTTTCTGGCTCTCTTGTATTCATTAAGTCCCACTTCCATAAGACTGAAATTGTCAAAGTCAGCATCTCCGGCAGTGGCGGTTCCGACTATCTTCAGTTCACTTGTCTCAGGAGCCTCGAATTCTATGACATTAGCCGTACCGTCTGAGAAGTCACCTAACTTATTGCTTGAAGCCACGGTCTGGAGTTCAAAAGTTCCAGTAGTAAGAGTGCAGTCGTAGGTCAATCGGTAGCGGTGGTAGATGGTAATAATGTCGTCCACGTCAAGATAACATGATAAATTAGCAGAAGTATTAGTTATACTTAAATCTGTGGTATCGTCGAATGTGGTCATATTCGTATCCGTCCAGTCGGTAGACCCACCTGTGAAAGTTCTGTTAATGGCCGTGGTGATAAGTTCGGATTCGTTGGAAGCGTAAAGCACCGAAACTTTGATGACATTCAGGGCCTCATCTGGAAGATCGTAATGAACCTTGTCGTCTATGATGTTGTATTTCTTAACTTTAGAAGTCGTGTAGCCAAGTGTCGCCATTTTGGTGAAGGCATCTCTGGCATACGCTGTAACCACGCCTTCGTTCTTCGATTTGACACGCTCCATTAATTCATCTAATGTCATTGACATGAATTATCCCGTTATTTTAATATATTTTTAAGATACATTAGTTCTTGTTCGGCAATAAGATTTGCTATTTCATAATTGTTAAATTTTATATGTTCAATGAGGTCTCGCCGTTTTCTTCTTAACCTTTTCAAGTCTTTGTCACTTAATCTGACCTTATCCATAAGATCGACATACTTATCAACATCGCCTTCTTTGTAATATTTTTGTAAGGTTCTTTCTATTTTCTCAACAATTTCGACGGCATCGAAGAAATCATTTACAGATTCTCCCGCCCTGCCTTCTCGTGAAAACAACCGTCCCAATATCGGGATGTCGGCAGGTTCGATTTCTTCTTGCTGAATAAGTTTTTTAATTGAGTCCGCACTTTTTGCCACATCCTCAGACAGCCCACCCGTATGCCCACTTACTAAGTGTTGGAGTTTTAACGGGCTTACCCCAAGAGCTTCACCAATAGCCTTATAGGTGGTCGGCGTATGCTTAGTATATTGTGCTTCTGGACGTAATCCCTGAAGACTCCGTGAAACAATAGGTCTCTTTCTAAAAGTATCGTAATTAAAAATTACTTCAAGTGCTGGTTTTGCGATGGCCGGTATAATGTCTGGCAAAAGAACATCATCCATTTCCTGAGCCGCTTTTTTTATTGCTGTCGGATCTTCGCTATAGATACTTTCTGCCACCGCAACCGGTATTGCACCAAAGACATAACCCCATTCAAAGGGAAGGGGTATTCTGATTATTCTATCCCCAAGTTTGAAATGTGCAAATATTTGTTTCTCCCAACTCGGAAGTTCCTTATACCAGTCCTCATCTTTGTGTAAATACCACAACCCAAGCATGGGGGCCGTTATTGTTGTTACTGCCATTAATCCAGCCTTAAACGGTCTCGCCTGTAGTGTTCTCGCAAATTTGGATACACCCTGAATAGCTGGATTAAAAAATGGAACCATCTGGTTGATAATTTCAGAATAATATCCAGCACGTTTAAAATTAACAGTAACCTCAGAGGCGGCTACCATTTTTTTAATAGCCTGAGTCTCTCCGGCAGGTAGGGATTTGGCGGCTCGTTCATATTCCGCAACCCTGTTCATTGACTCGGAGAACGACATCACTTCCCGCATGGCATCAATCGGATGCTTCACGATGTGCATTGCTTTTCTTTTTGCAGAACTTGCCAACACCTCGTCCCGCATTGATCTTAGAAATCTACGGTCTACCCCAAGCGGTTGAGCCATCTCCCCACCCATAGCCCGAAAAGCCTGTCGTTGTCCTTTTCGTGATGGCAAAAAGGATCGTAGTGCATAAATTGGTTGTGCTACTGTTGGCTTTACTGATTGTGCCATCGCAGTCCAGGCATCCCTTATCGGGTTAGTGATAAGTTGAAAGCCTGCTCGTAGTCCAGTAGCACCAAGTGCAACTGCTCGTTTAGGTGCACCAAAGATTAGGTGAACAGCATGTGGCAGGTGGATACTGTCCATATTTTTCATGGCACGGTAAAGATCGGGATGAAACTCATAAAATACTTTTTTACCTTTTTCGTAGACAGTAGCAATATTTTCTTTGCCAAAATATCCAGGTGCATTTGAAAAAATATTTATCAAGGCATCAACATCAATGTCACCAGATTTCCAATCAGCCTCGATACCTGCTTTTTCGAGCTGGTCTATTATATTAAAAAGAGATGTTTTTGCGACTTGTTTTGGGGTGTCTATTTTTTCTACCCACTTACCAGAACCGGGTGTGCTTTTAGCCATCTCAACAAGTGACTTGGCTACTCTTGCTCGGTCTGCTGCGCCGATAATTTGTTCTGTCATTGAGAATAATGAGATGAGCGGGTCTTGAATCTGACTCCCACTCCCCTCCTTGGATAACTTTTTTACAGGTTGAGATATATCAACAAGAGTCCTTCCACCCGCACCCATTTGTTTTGTGTGTCCACGAGCATCCACGAACACACGTTTTAATGGAATGTAGAATGGGTTAGCATCCTTTATTTTCTGGTAGAGTTCCTCACTAAGTCCACCGGCATCCCGCCAATATTTAAGAACAGCATCCATCCATTCGTCTAATCCTTGAGCGGCGTCCTCAAAACTTGCATTGTTCTTATATTTTCCTACTACATGCTCCGCATCTCGCTTTGTTATTCCTGGGTTTATTCCACGCTTCCACGTAACGAGTGCTCGTTTTGCGTAGGCATACGCCATGGCCGATTCAATATCTTTAGAAACAGGACTTAAAATTTCCCTTAACCCTTTTGTTGTTTTTGTATTAGAGAGGTCTCGGACACCATCAAGGATGAATGCTCTTGTTTTAGCCGCTGCTGTTTTTGCTGTTGCTGTATAGATGTCATACGGTGTCGCAATTACTTTTGAATAGTCTTCAGGCTTAGATTTTAACATATCATCGGTAGCCGCTTTAATCCATCGCCCCTGATCCGTCCATGCGGCTTGACTTCTATACCATATTGTTTGTAACTGTTCTTTTAATGGTGGCTTTCCACCCTTACCGGTAAAGTCTATTTGCCCTATGACTCTATTTTCAGCACCCTGCATGTACCATTTCTGATATTGCTGTTTTGTGTTTTTTAATTTCTTGGCAATATCGGGGAATCTATTAAAGAAGTCACTTTCAAACCATTTTGTAAATTCTGGTGCTTTGGTCTCATTAAATCCAGAAGTCAACCAGTGACGTACAAACTCGGCAAACCCCTCAGTTTCTCGCTGTTCGTTTTGGTCATAATCTAATTGTTTTAACTCACTACGTAACTCATTGCTTAACGAAGGAAGTTCAAAAGTTTTTTCGACAGCACCACGTTTTTCTGTTGGCATATCGAGTTGCAGGTAGCTTTTATCAATGTGATGGGCGACCTCGTGTGCGGCAGTTGATAAATCTTCGGCTTCGCCCAAGCGAACCACCTCTTCGGATACCTTGTAAATCCCAAGCCTCTCACCCTTTTGTGTCTTTCTTTTAAAGTGTCCCGTTCTGATTGGTACGTTAAAATCCCTCTGCACTTGTTCAATTATTTCTCTTGCCCCAATTGGCTTTTTTATTTCAGCAGTAGGTTCCAGTGGGGGAGTAGTACCCTTCTGTCGCATCCTACCTTCTTGGATTTTCCCAGTGATATGCTTTTCAATGTCCGCCCCATACTCCGCTGACATCTTGGGGGCTATTTTCTTAGCAGTTTCCTTGTCGTATAAATATAATCCAACAAAATCAGCGGTAGCCTCTGCGAATGGTTTATTAACTTTTTCATACGGCTGTGCTTCATATTTATACCCAAGTAATTTCTTTGGTAATGATACACCCTGCTTATTGGCTAATCGCCTAGTCTCCTTCCACACGGCATCCATTTCTGATTTGGGCATTCCCTTTACTTTGATGACATCTCGTACATAATTACTATGTCCGATTTCGTGTGCCAACACCATCGGAGATTTTGATGTGACCTCTATTTCTCCAGCGGCTTTTTTAATTTTGCCAAGTTTTGATTTACCGGCAGGGGTTGTAATGCTCTTTGTTTCTACCACCGAAAGCCCAACCCCTTCCGCAATTTTTTTCATTTCATTAAATTTGGCTGGTTCTGGTATTGTGGCAGGTGCGCCTTTTTTTGTAATCCCCTTTTTAACTCCCTTATAAACTGCACCTGCACCAGAATGACCAAGTCCAATAGCCGCACCTGCAAGAAATTCTTCGGTCGGTGTATCAAATCTAATATGCGGCATTTCTTTTTCAGTAAGGTTGTGGCGTTTCTGCATTTGCCCAATGGCTTGATTTATCATCCATGTTTGCGCTCCACCCTGTATAACTTCTTCCATGCCTTCCCCAGATGCACCAAGAAAACTCGTAAAAATCTTGCCCGCTTTAGTGGTAGCCATTTTACGCATTGCTTCGCCAAAGGCACGTTTGGCAACCTGCTTTGTCCCGCCATCCTTACTGAATCTCGACATATTCCAAAGTTGCTGAAGATATTCTACTGGGCCAGCCACAATGCCGTACATCTCTGCATAGTTTTCTGCGATGTCCTTGTCTATCCCGACTTCATTGGCTTGTTTGATAAATCTTCCAGATTCAGCGTTAGCCATAACCGCAATACCAAGTGGTGTGCCACCCATCATAGAGGCTCCCTTGGCAGAGAGCATAGTAGAGACATTTCTTGCAAGCAGGGCTGAGAATTTATTGAAAGACTTGGAAATTTCATTAAATGTTAATTTCTTAGGGATAAGATTACCAGAAAGAGCCTGTTGCATATCTCCGAATTGTTTACTGTCAACCTTTTTGGGTAATTCATCCAACCAGTCAGCGGCACTTATAAGAATCGGATCTGCATATTTATCTGTTAGTTTCCGAGTAATCGGAATTTTACTGAGTGGGTGCAGTACCCCGACAGATGCACCCCTTAGATGAGCAGCAATTTCTTCTGGGAAACCAGACAGAACGGCATGAATAGGCATAAATGGTTTAAATCCAGCCAATCCTTTTTCTTTTTCAATGCCAACGGCAGAACCAAACTCATCAAAAGACCCAACATTTTCACCCTTTGAAGCCATGTACCGCCAAACCTTCTCAAGATTGTCAGTATCCTGGATGCTCTTGGCGAACTCCTCTGGTGTACCAACAGTTTCATTGGCACTCATATACTCATAAAGTTTCTGAGTATTTTTATTTGGTGAAGAAGTTTGGGGGGGGCTGTTCGACATTTGTTTCCGTTTTTGGTTTCATGCCTTCTGGTCTTATACCCGTTGTATACATTTGCATTTTTTTACGGACATACTCTTTTCGCTCTTTACTCTTTTTAAATAAATTTTTAGCTTCGAGACTCCAGTCAACCACAAGGTCTCTTAACTCTTTTTCTTCACCGCCCTTAATTCCGAGATAAGCACCATAGGTAGCCTTTTCCGTATCTGTTAATTTATCATAGCCCCTTAAGTTGGCTTTTTGGACTACTCTCGCACCTTCCTTTTCTTTTGCGGTAATATATTTTCTATCCGTTGTTGCCTGCTCTGCGGCTGCTTTTGCCCGCATCCATTCCGCCGACTGCTTCACGCCCTTATCACTCATACCCATAGCACGAGCGGATATACCCTTACGCCAAACGGGATCGACTGCCTGTGCCGTTGTTATTTTCCCTTCTTTTTGGAGAGTCTCAAACGCCTGTTTTACACCTACCGCATCAAGACGTTCTGCCTCAATAGTTCCTTCTTGCTCAGTAGCGGTTTTCTTTCCATATTCATAAATGGATGCAGCAAGAGCTTCATCACCAAATCCAATTTCGTAACGCCGAGACACATCTTGTGCTTTGGAAATTCTTGTCTGAAGTTGCTGAATGCCAATGGCGGCTTCTTCCATTTTGGTGTCGAATTGTTTTTGGCGCTCTCTTAGAGTATTAGCCCGTTGTTGGGTGCGAAGCATCCCCCCTTGTATTAACTTAAAGAATCCATCAGACATTGATTCTTTATCTGTGTCCTTGATAAGTACCCCATACTGAGCGGCCTTAGTTTCTTCTGCAATGGCTTGAGTATTAAGTCCCTTGCCATATTCCATTAGGGATTGCCAATTGAGCAACTCTCGTTGTTCCTTAGCCCTTGCTTCTTCCATCCACTTCGCCATGCCGGTACGGTAGGCTCTGTCCTCTCTTACCTCCTGCCTCTGCCTCTGCTCGCCCATGATCTTCTCGAACAGAGTCAGCATATTGCCTAAACCTTCACCACGAGCCATTTATAACTCCTTAAAATCCTATAGCACTTCCAATATCTTGCCATCCACCTATAGGATCGGTTAAAGCTTGTCCAAGAAAATCAAATAAACCAGGAATATCTGTATCCATACTTGCCATTTCCGTTCTCAGGTCAGCTCTCCATTTATCGAGGGCGGAAAGATCGCCGAGATACTCTTTCTCCGCTCCAAGTTCTTTGCTTTTCCACACATCAAAAAGACTCTGCATTCCGAACTCATGACCTTGTTGAATTTGTCCAACTCCACGTTCACGACCTTTTTCGAGTGCACCGGAACCACTGAATCCACTTCTGGCCTGCGCACCTCTGTACTTGGTCATGAAGTCATAAATAGACCCGCTGGACTGGAAACCAAGTTCTTCGGCCTTATTGGCATATTGAGTTCTAAATAGTTCTTTCTGTTTACCAAATATATCCTCAAGTCCCCGTTTCATCTCAGGGTATTGTTCTAATTGTTCCTTGAAGAGATCATACATATCTCTGTTATATTGCCACTGTTCCATGATAGCCTCTACCAGTTAATGCCTTTACTGCCAAATATTTCTAACATTTTTTCAAGCTCACTCTGATTTCCAGCCGCAGAACCTACTGCCCCGTACTGTCCTGTGGGATCACCGGACGGCCCCCCGAAGAAAACAGCCGCATTATCCCAGATGTTTCTTTCCGGTGTAGTCCCTTCAGTTAAAGTCTTCCCAATATCAATACCCTTCTGCTTCTCAATATTTTGAAGTCCACTTGAAAAAATACTGACCGCTGTGTTAAAGACTTTCATTCTCTGTTCCCGTGCTATGCGATCTTTCTCCATGTTCTTTTTGATCTCTGCTATTTTCGGGGCAAGATCGTATGTTTCAGATCTCATACCCGCAAACTTACTGTAGGCAGAACCAAGTCCCGTGAATAGCGATCCTGTGCGTTTTATAGCCATGTCATGCCCTCGTTCCTGTAAAGTACCAAAGTTCACCATTTTGTTTTACATAAAGTCTTAAAATCCCACTTACCAAAGCATATCGTTTTTCACCATTTCTCATGCTATCCGAAGATGGCATAGTCTTGGAAAAGGTTTCTCGTTCCGGTTTGTTATGTTGAAGATTTCGTATCTCTCGATCCATTACGTCACTTCCTTGTGAATAGGTCTATATTCTATTGCGAAATCGTTAATTCTGAATATTTGGGAATCACATGAAAGTTTTACACGAATACTTTGACAGGATACGGGAGTGGTTAATGCTATGTAGGCCATATTCCATGTGGCAGCTACAGGAAGTTCTGTGGTTGGTACATAATCACTTGGATTGGGAAAAGTAGTTCCACCATCAAGAGCGTAACGAAGCATGGCATTCATGTTAACCTTCACAGTAGCCTTGTACGTCACGGAAAACCCATAAATTCTTTTGATTTGATTCGGATTTCCAAAATCTTCATCCTTAAAGGTCACATCACCACTACCTAGTGCTGGTGTTCCGTCCCATCTTTTTATAATAATTAAATCAGCCATTAATCTGAATATCTTCCTATAATTAATTCGTTATTAAGTATGGCAAAATTTGTCATAAGATCACCGGAATACTGAAGAAAATCCGTATCGTTTACTTCGTGTGACCAGGTCTTTGTCGCAAAGTCAAAAATAGAGGTTGTCCCGACAGTTGCATCGCAATCAGATAAAACTAAGAGTTGTTTCCTTATCGGATCATAACCAATAATGGCATCTGCGGTTATGGTACTGTTCCATGTGGCAATATTCAGGATTTTGTTTCCATCTGAATCTTCTATGAGATTATGTATTTCTTTCCCATCGTAAAAATAACATCCGTTTTTATTTACCCATGCAATTCCGATGTCTGTTTTAAAGGTTGCTGCCGGAATCTCTACGCCCATGTAAGGATGAGTAGATTCCAGAGACCATCCAGTATCTTCACCTTGTGCAACATTTATGATGTACAACGTTTCTGATTTAAAAGCCAAAAGTCGATCATTATATCCCTGAAGGGCAGTAAACTCATCACCATCGCCAGGTAGAATATCAAGATTAAACGAGGATGGAAAAGTGTCAAAACGATTAGATGGTGTGTACATGATTCTATCACCCAATGTAACCGTAATACCAGATTCATTTACAATTTTGACATTTGCTATCCATGTTCGTCTATTCAGAACGGTAACTGTTTTAAATTTAGCGGATAATGATTGTTCGTCTTGAGTAAAACCGTTGATAGATTTAAATGTTTCTATCGATGGAGTATCTATTGTCATATTAACCGTTGTGCCAGCTTTTTGGTTAAGTCCTTCTACGAGACACATAAGTGTGGAATCGGCACGGTATGCCCATTGCCCCGTCCAAGCACCATAACTATGTAGCCTATATCCTTTTCTGAAATCTATATCAATCAATAATTTCCAATCATCGGAAGAATCGGCCTCTCTGTAGTATATTCTCCCACCAATTACATTAGCTGGATAGGGTGTTGTGGTATTCACCATAACCTCAACAGTCTTTGCGTCTGTTATGGTAACAGTATTTGTACCGGACATTACAACTGGAAGAGATTCTTGATTTCCAATATATACAAGGGTAGAAGCGAACTCATAATCAGCACCAGTCCAACCCCCGTCATCAACAGTACTTTCTATACCAAGTCCAAACCCACCACCGGCAGGCGGATATATCCAATAACCATTACCGTATTCTTCCCACTCAACCGCCATTACAGAAGTAGTTATTGTCCACGGAGTTGTAGCAGAAGCACTTGAAATTGTACCATAAGCATACGCCCCCGCAGGCTTACCTACTGCATAGTATGTTCCTCCTGGGGTGGCTCCAATACCATAATTTTCCAGTTCTGTATCTACGATAGTAGTAGTTGTACTTGCCACATCAGCCACCTTGTCAAGATAACCACTCACAAAGGAGTATAGCGGCCCGGCGATGTCAGCATCAAGTGAATACCACGAATCCAATGAGGTCACATAGGAACCGCCTACTTTAAATATATCTTCCTTAATATAACCAAACCACTTCCTTGAGTTTCCAGAACCGAAATTGGCATCGCATACCCGGAGAGCACCGTCAATGTAGTAAAATACAGCCTTCATCCCAGTAGTTGTACCTACATCTATCATGCCGTGGAACCATGCATTATCTGAAACACTCATAATATCTATTTCTGCATCTGCGTCTGCATCCGCAGAAGCAATATATTTTTCATTAGACGTATTTACCGCTTTGGAAATATCAAGATAATTACCTGTAATGTTATCGACAAACGTATCGGCAGTGTCGTAAGCTGTGGCATTAATAACCACAATTTCCTTATAGCCATTATATGCCGCTGTGGCAAAATTATAGTGAAAAACCCGATTGCCCGTAGCCAATCCATGAGCGGCAGAAGTTTCATATCTTGCATCACCCGCCCCACCCGGAGGGACGCCATTACCAGTATTCCAAACTTGTGTGATTGACTTAATCGCCATATCCCAATCTGAACCAAACACGAAAAGTCCATAACCTTTAACCGCTTTGCCACTTATGGTTGCAGTCACGCCAGTTGGGGCAACAAGTGTTCCGTCGGGTTCTATAATCCCACTCTGGGTAAATTGCATACCGGACACGTCTGAGACTTGATTGGTCAGGTCTCGTGGGTCTTTGGCAGTGTTGAGTCCGCCATCAAAGAGAATTGGTTGAAATTTTCGAGGCATAATTATTCATTATCCCATGTATCAAATATCCAAGCATAGACAACACATTCAATTACTCCCTGAGCCGTAAATGCGTCTACACCTGGATTTGAACTTCTTTGAATAGTCACATCCACTTCACCACTTGCTATGTCAGTATCGGTATTTACATCAAAGAATTTCGAAAGGTTTGTATTCTGTGCCACTGCTTGTGCAGTTCCGATAGATTGTGTGGCTCCTGTTACATATTGAGCGTTCCACGTCTCACCACCTGCGAGTGCAGTTAAAACATGAAGCTGTGCTCCTATAATCTTGGCTGTAACTGGTACATTAGTTTGTATTGTAATAGTATGAGCAACCGAAATAGTTCCAGTTGCTGAATAGGTTTTTAAGACAAGCCCACCATGAGTATCCGCACTTGACCATTGTGTATTTCCTTGTGGGTCGGTTGTGCCGAAGCCGACGTTTCCAAAAATACTCATTCCACCTTGATATATATTATCATGACTTATAATTTGATAATCCTGCTTTCCAGAAGTCATCACACGATTTCCTACACCACTATACGCCACTGCTACAAATAAACCATTCCCGTAGGTGACACTATACCAATTATTATCAGCGGCACTTGTGCGTATTGTCCAGGTAATTCCGTCTGGAGAAGTCATCACACGATTTCCTACACCAGTATCTGCTACCGCTACAAATAAACCATTCCCGTAGGTGACACCATACCAATTATTATCAGCGGCACTTGTGCGTATTGTCCAGGTAATTCCATCTGGAGAAGTCATCA
>Ga0307376_10000751_pt1 | contig 38658 bp, 40 predicted proteins | sample TR2MG_FD_202536 | JGI IMG/M metagenome (GOLD analysis project Ga0307376, IMG submission 202536) | Soil microbial communities from Risofladan, Vaasa, Finland - TR-2 | ecosystem: Environmental > Terrestrial > Soil > Coastal area > Acid sulfate soil | place: Finland: Risofladan, Vaasa | collected...
GTCTTTTGCGTGGGGTGGGCGTTTGCGTTGGTGCCCATCGTTTTAGGACTTATGGCTAACTTTGTAAAAAACTTGTTTATAGAGTGAGCCCAGGGCGAACACCACTTCTGTATTATGATTTTAGTGTGCACCATTGTACCGCTAAAATCATCGCATTAGCGCTGTGAAGGATTTAGAACACGAAGAAGCTTTTTCAGCTTCGAGGCTTCCGCAGCGAAGCGGAGCCCGGAACATAGCGACACGGATTAAAGTAATAAGGTGAGCGAAGAGAACACCATCACCCGGGGAATGCCCCTGGAGTGGAAAAATCAGTGAGCACATTAAAAAATATATTTACTTGATTATTTGAGAATTAAAACTTATTTTTGATAGTAATACTTTTCTTAAACAAAATTTAACCTTAACTCTGATTAATTGAAAAAAAACCAAACTAAAATGTTGAACCGATTTATTAACTTCATTATTGATTCAACAGTATTTATCATTATTGCAGTTATAGTTGTATCAATTTTAGTAAGAACTCATCCTTCTTTCCAAATATATAACCCTAATAACAATAGAATTCTTGCTTTCATATTATATTTTTCTTACTATTTTTTATTTGAAGTCGCATTCTCTTCTACCCCAGGGAAACTAATTACAAAAACGAAGGTTGTAGATAATCGCACTTTTTCTCGTCCATCAATTTTTAAAGTATTTATTAGAACCTTATGCAGGTTTATCCCTTTTGAAGCATTTACGATTTTTTTCTATGAAAATAATCTTACTTGGCACGATATTATTTCAAGGACAACTGTAATTAATAAAACTTAAACAATATTTCAATTATTAACCAATTAATAATTAATGACATGAAAAAAATTAAAACTACAATCTTTGCGATTCTATTAATAGTAATCGTAGCATTACCTTCATGTGCAACTGTATTCGGAGGTCCTGTATCAGTATGCCAAAGAACAAAACCCTTAGCTGGGGAACCACAAAGAGCTCTCAGGGGAGGTGCTTTAATAGCTGATATATTACTTTTCTGGCCTGGAGCAATTATTGACTTTGCAACTGGGGCAATTTATAAACCATGCACAAGTAAATAATAGTCTGCTGTCCATGCTGGAAAAATCAGTGAGCTTGACAATAGTTGGCCGGACAATATTGACCACCAAAAGCCGGAGTTAAATATTTGTTGTTTAGCCATGTATGTGATTTGTGCCCTTTTCTGCGAAATGTGTACAGGATATCCGAAACGCTCCGTAAGATAAAGCAATATGGCTAAACAAGTAATAATGCATAATTTTTAAAATAAATAATTAACAGCTTAAATAGCCACATTAAGTTCTTTGACATATTGATTTATAATGTTAACATATTGAGCAATCAAGTTTAAAGATAACTTTGTAACAAGATGTATGTAGTTTTCATCTTTATCATCAAGATATAAGGTTTTTACACGATTGAAATCCTTGAGATAACGATCAACAGCCATCACTGTATGATTAGTTTCTTTTGCAGCAATTAAAGGGTCTTTTTTTTCGACTACGCACTTATATATAATTTGATATTTGTGTGTAATACATGACCCCATATCCTGCAAATTGCCCGGGTGTGGCAGATTTACATTATGTTTTTTCTCATACTCCTTCCTAGCCATTGAAGCGAAAGAATCGTTAATGGCAAGCATTAAACTTACATCTCTCATAGAAAGCAGAGCGTCTTGAGAGTAAGCTTCTTTCAGCATCCTGGCAACTACGTTTTGTCTATGCTTATGTATTTTTAAACCATTTTCTAGTTTAGAAATATCATCATCACTAACTAAAGTAAGGATGACCGGGACAAGCTTCATGTTATGCGAGCCGGACCTGGTATTTTTGTGAAGGGCATTCCAAAGCACTTGCCCCGGCTTTATAGAGCTAATATCCCTATTGTTCCCTTGAAAGATTTTGATTAATTCATCAGCAATAAAGCTGCGAACATTTGGTCCAAAAGATTTAGTAAACTCCGTTTTAAAAAAGTTCTCAATAGCTGGTTTCAAAAACCGCTTATGAGCTGAACTATAATGTTTATATGCCTGTGAAATTGGTAACATATCATATTTTTCTATTGGTTTAACACTCTTTTTTTTAATAAAGTCTCAAGTTCGTGTTTGCGAGAAGGAACTATAATTGAGTGGGCTTTGATGTCAATATACTCTTCTGCCAACCGTTTTGATATTTTGGTCAGAAAAGCAATGGTATGTACATCATACCCGTCTTTCATAAGTACCACAACTTGCTTAAACTTACGCACATAGTTGTTTATCGCTTTTACACTATGATTAGTTTTGCGGGCAATCTCTGTATATTCACTTCCTTTAACCCATTCCTTTACAATTAAGGAGCGATGAGAGAGAGTCCGTCCCATATCCTTAATAGTGGAACGGAGTGGGATAAAGATGTTTTGCTCCCTTAAATCTTTTAAATCACGCACGATGGTTCTCTCTCCACAGCAGAATATGCGGTTGGCAATATCTTCAACTGTGAGCAGTCCGCCTTGCATAAAGGCTTCATTGCAGATGCGGCTTAACCGGTGTTGCCTAAGGGCAACAATACCATTGTTCTCTTTTATGGGCAGGTCTTCCTTATCATCATTAATGGTCAAAGTAACGCTAACCTTTGTTGCCTCTGTCAACTTTTTAGCAGGGGAATCTTCAACAGAGATAACAATGAATTTAGCCTTACCCGGAGCTAGTTCCTGAGAGCAATCAAAGAAATTACCATAAACCTTATGAACAGTATCCAATACGGCTTTTGCCTCAAAAGAAGAACAGTTCATGCCATTAATAATATCGTTAATAAATTGATTGTCTAAACTCTTTGTTTCAAGACGAGACCATTTCTGAAGTGATGAATTATTAATCATAGTAATAAAAATAAAGTGAATAAAATACAGATGGCCACCGCCACTTAAGGCGGCTCTCGATGGAGATGCTTGGAGGGAGGGCGTAGCCCGACCGGAAAGCATCTCCATCGAGAAACAATCAATACGAACATTATAAAACAATACGTCAATGAACAAATATATTTATAATTTATCTTTAAGCCAGATGGCACAAAGATAGGAGCAAAAGGGAAAAAGATGAAAGCATAAGGCGTGGGCGAAAAAAACAACAAGACAAACGATCTTAACCTGGTCAATACCCTGGTATCCTAAATTTTCGATGAATTCCTTGTTATTATACTTATATTTGCATGGAAATAATGAATAAAACACTAATAAAATAGGTGAGCCATTTACACCAATATCTTAAAGCTAAATGGGGATTGTTAAACCAAATTCCGCATATCATGGAATATCGCAAGAAAAAAGGAAGCGACACATGGCATTGGTGCAAGAATTGCTCGAACTGGCCAACCCCAGCCTCAGATTGTGAGGTTCGTAGTACAAAACCTACTTCAGGGGAGTTGTGTAATGAATGCAAGAGCAAAGAGAAAGACAAAAATTGTAGCTAATGTCAACTGGTAAAAGGGAGCTGATGCTCCTTTTTACTTTTTAAAAATAGTTTGTTTTTTAAAGACTTGCGGATTTTAGGTGATAATACAAACTAAAAGCAATTCACAACTCTGATTTGTTATTAATCTATTTTTAATTTCATTTGATCGCTATCGTCTTGTTTTTTCTCTGCTGACTTAACAACCGGAATCTGGTGACTGGTCGGGATAGTTATTCTTTTGCCGCTGAGAATATCCTCAACTGTTACTATTTCTATTTTAGGATATTCCTGCTCCATCAAATTATTCCTATATTTCCCAATCTTTTTTACATTCAGCAATCATTACGCTGGTAGGTGGAAACAAAGTAATGAAATAACCTATTGCTGCCTTCTCCCGCTCAATAGTACCATAAAACTGGCTGATATAAGAAACATGAGGGGTTTTGTCGGACTTCACGCTGAATAAAACTTGTTTCAATTCAATATCACTGTTTTCATTCCTGTCCTGCAAGCCATTGTAGTGCCTCATCCAAAGTTTCAATTCAACAAGGATAGTTTAAACGTCTTAATCTCATTGTCCTTGTTAAGTACATTGAAAGTTTCAATTCAACCATGGTACAGTTTGCCTTTTTTTATAGCAGAATACTGGACAAATGTCATTTTATTATACTCTTGTTACGTTTAAACTGATAATTGGGTAACGGTGTTACCCAATGTTGGGTAGTTTCAATTATACTATTGTTAAGTTTAAACCCGTGCTGTTTACTTCACACACCGTTATCCTGCAATTATCTTTATGAAGTGGCACAATATATCAAAAAGGCTCAAAGTGCCTGTAAATAGCCTTTAGAGGGGTAAAAACGATATTTGTCCGGATATTGAAAAAAATGACTTCGCCAGGTGACGCAGGAGCCACGATCTTCCCCTGCCTGGTATCAGAGTACCCCTTAAAAAAAGAAAAAAGGAGCCACCTTCCCGGATAACTCCCCCGGAATGAAATACTAATTTATGAAGATATTCAATACAAAACAAAGAACAATTATTGTTTCAAACTTTAAAATTTAACTTTTAATCCGATACCATTTTGATTTAATGCAATACCGGCTTTCCCGATATTAACAATACCAGATATTTCAAGACCTAATCCCACAAGAGATAATGTTCCTGCACCAATATACACTAGTTTTGAATCAAAACCAGGTGTATTATTACTAGGAGGTGGAACGACACAAATAATTCCTACTGCGAGTATTTGACATCCAAAGCCTGTTAAGAAATTATTTCTTGCTTTGATTAGATAAGAACCAGGTGATTGAAGGATTTGTCTGCCCAAGTATATTTGTGGAGATTTCTTTGTGTCTGCATAAATATCCTCAGGTGGTTTTATTTTCCCCGGTTGTGCAAATATTATGCATGACATACATAATAAAAATGATGATAATAATAATTTTTTCATTTCTTCAATTTATTTAGACTGTCAGCATTTACAAGATCGTTATACTTTTCCTTCAGTTTGTTAGTTCTTAAAAGCATGTCAAACTTATCCTGATAGAATTTTGCAGAATCAAGAGCCATTTTACCAAGTGCTGAATATTCTTTGAATTTCACCTGGTGTTATATGTCGCACATAATCAATTATTTACAGTTTTTAAGTACACAAAATGTTCAGTTATATAACGTGTTGATTTGTAAGTAGTTGCAAAATTTCTTACAAAGTCTATAATATTATTTATGTTAAAATTATGAAATATAAATCAAATAACAATAAATTTGATATTAGTGGCATTTCCTTCCAGCTATTTAGACAGTAGCACGCAGCAAGACATATTTATTCCACACTAGGAAATGCCGCTTTTATTTTATATTATTTTAGATAAGTTTTTATAAGATGTTTATTAACAGAGTAATAATAGCGGCAATTCCTGCTAAAATTGCTATTATTATACCAAAAGTTTTTAAATATTTTAACCAATCCCTTTTTAAATATTTCTTTGTATGATATGCATCGTGAGTTGCAGCAATAATTAAGACAGCTATCATTTTTTCCCTTAATTCATCACCTGTTGTAGCATCTCTTACATCTTCATTATCTATTAAGATTTTGCACAATGTATTTATTTCATAAATACTTAACTCTGAATCAAAAGCTTTTGCTATTTCTCCCGAATTAAATGAGCTCTTCCCTTGTCTTTCACTTTCAGTAGAAAGAAATTCTAAAATCCTGTGAAGCTTTTTACTTTTTTTCATTTTCTTAATAATTTTTACATCTCAAACTTAATTTGCGTATCTTTTTCATTTGACTTCTTTTCTGCCTTCTTAAATGTTTCAAACTTTGATTGTGGGATTAACGGACGTTTACCTTCAAGTAAGTCCTCAATTGATATTATTTGAATCTTATCACAATAGGTATTATTGTAATCATCCGTAAACTGCCCTTCCTTCTTGGCTATTACTTGCATATTCTTCGTTATCTGATCTTAGAGGCAGTTAAAAATCCCAATAAAGCCATTTTAATCCTTAATACAACGAACAGATATACCATGTTTCATAGTGAGGCCGTAGTTGCCAATGCTGATGCGATCACTGCGTATACCAAAGTCCCAAGTGCTGCCTGAGCTTGCGTTAGAACTCCACCAGTAACCATATTTCCCAATATTTCCAAATGGACCACGGTAACTCCTAAAGCCACTCGGAAGGGCTGTGAAACCTGCCTCGTTTGTGGCGCCTGTGTTGGGGCTATACCAATGAGCTGTACTAGATTCTTTCATTTTGGCTCCAGCAACACTTTCACCGCCCAAATTGGTTATCAATGTATTCCATTCCGCATCGGAGGGTAAATGCCATCCTGTGGGGCAAACATTTCGGCTGTCAGTTACTGCATACCAAGTATATAATCTCCCATAAGAAGCTACATTACCCTCATAACCTCCAGAAACCCATTGGTATTTAGGTGTACTTTCATTTGATATATCCAATGTTGCTGGAGTGGTTGTCCCTATTAAATCACCATTACGGTATTTGGTTGTTTTCAGGTTTTCTGCCATCCATACCTGGCTACCTATGGTTACTGTTTTATATATATTGCCATCAATATCAGTTACTGTTCCGTAAGTTAGATTAGAATTAAATATTATTACACTTATCTGTGTTGTAAACGACATAATACTTCCATAAGCTGTACCTAAACTATTAGTAGCATAAGACCTAATATAATAGGTTGTAGGAGATGTTAATTCAGTTATCAAACTCGTAAATGTTCCAGTTCCTGTTCCGTCTTGAGTTTTATTGTCTAAGATTGTTGGATTGGTGGATGTGCTCCAACATACACCTCTAACTAATATAGTTTTACCTCCATCACTTGTTACATTTCCACCACTTGTTGCAGTGGTACCCGGCATTGAGACTACTGATGTCGTAGTAACTGTTGGTATAGTTGTTAATATTCCTGTTGTAAAACTAAGTTCATTACCATATCCAGTTCCTGCACTATTTGTGGAATAAGCTCTTAAATAATATGTTGTACCTCCATTTAAATTATTAATATCACTCGTAAAACTACCTTCTCCGGCTCCATCTGAAGTTTTGTTATCATTAATTGTCGGATTAATATTTGTACTCCAACAAACACCCCGCTCCGATACTATTGCTCCACCATCATAGGTTATTACACCTCCACTTTTAGCTGAAGCTACTGTAATACTGGTTATTTCAGCGGTTGTCAAAGTCGGTATTTCTTCTTTCTTACATGAGTGAATTAAAATGATTAATAGGATTATTCCTGAAATTCTAAATATATTTTTCATATGAGATCATGTTACGTTTAACTTTCGTAATAAATGTGCCTAACAAATTTACAGTTTGTTTTTATAAAATACGCTGATAATGAGCCTACTTTATTTTTTAAATAATTCTTCCAATTGAAGAAGTCTTTAAGGGGAAAAACATTGATGAAGAATTTTTCCTGGTACAAAAGTTGTGTTAGTCACTACCATTCCGGCGCAAATGCCCACACCGGAATGATTGATTATACATTTTTGCTCCCCCAGCAAAAATGATATTTGTAAACCACACTTTCCCCATCCCAGGCATCTACTGGAAAAATCAGTGGCCCTGATCACCTCTGGCCACAGGCAACATCTCCAAAAGGGAAGCGCACCCGGAAGTAGCAATAGATTAAAAGAAGCCCCTGAGAACCATTTTTCAGGGGCTTCTTTTAATGTCGTTTACCCGGCAGTCAGGCTAAAGTTTCTTGGACTGTGGCCATCTATCTTTTCGCTGCCGTACTTTTTTCGGATTTCATCTATGTCCTTAGGCTTGGTGTTTAAGCATTTTTCTTCACTAGGGCGATAGTACCACATAACTTTTTTCGGGGCAAAGAATAACCCTGCTTTCTTTAGGGTTTCTCTATGCTTATAAGTGTTTCCGCTTACCCAAATCCAGCTGCCGATAAGCTCTATAAGAACCTGGTCCAGGACAATAAGCTTGCTGATTACTTCAGGGTATATGATGAAATCTTTCTCCTGCTCCTCATTATCAAAGGAGAAGCTCTTATCCTTAAGGATCTGTTGATACTCGGCGTTAATTTGCTGCATAGTCAGTGTGTCGCCTCCTTTATCGGGGTGATGCAGCATAGCTAGCTTCTTGTAGAGTTGTTTAACGTCCTCTATCGAAGTACAATTAATAAAAAAGTTAGGTTTCATAAGATAGTACAGTTATTACGGTGTGGCTCACCTTTCTATGCCAGATAGCGGAATTGCTTCAAGCTTTAAGCGGCAACCAGCCATAAGGGCTGAATGAGCGCAAAAGGAAACGCAATAAAAAGCGAAGCGGCTTTATGGCGTAGTCTTTTGCGTGGGTCGGGGTCCTTGAGGGATTGCCAGCGTTTCAGACCGTTGGCTAACTTTGTGATAATGCTTGAGTAAGTAAATAATCATTCCGCTTTGCTTTTTTTTTATACTTCTTCCTTATAGGGTCAGCCATAAAAAACGGGGTTGACAGTCACAATAAACATTCGATTTTTGATTAAAAAAAGTTATAAATTTACTACATGAAAGAAAACACCAAGGATAGCACTACAGCTAAGTCAGAAATAAACGCCACTGGTTACCAGCAACTAAAACTAATACTACAATGAGACAGAAAATTATTCTATCACTAATAACAATTACGTTTGCGACTATCATTACTTACGGACAAACAAAAAACGACACACTTGTGTTTGGACTAAAAAATGTGAAAATATACAAAGAGAGTGTTTTTAGTGACTTTTCTCATATCGAATATTACACACCAAAACACATAAAAGCAAAACTAAAACCAACTTTTATGATACGTTTTGAAAGCCAGGTGGGCATTTCAATAAGACCCACAGTTGTTGGTCTCAATTCTTATGCATCTAGATTTGCAACACAATTAAACATAAATGACACTTTCGGTAAAAACTTTTTGCAGATTGGGGAATATGACTTTGATAAGGATGGAATTTCAGAATTGGTTATTTCATTTGGTGTAAGAGGTTCTGGACTTTTATGTTTCATTTATAAATATCATGAACCAGCAAATGCAACTGATGCAACCAGGGATGCAAACTGGGAACAAATTGGTAAGTTCGAATATGGTTACCACGACCCGAAGTATGTTTCCGTAGTTACTAGCAATAAAATATATTTCCCATTTGGTTCACAAGGAGCTTCCGAAGGATTTGTATTTGTAGATAATAAATTTGTAAAGATTCAATGACAACCGACCTACTACAAATAGCGGACAAGGATTTTTGGGATAAAGTCCACGAAAGACATCAAGCAAAAGGTGGTTTATATAGAATTATTGCCATAAGTAATGATCACAGAGTGCCAATTAACAGGTTTCTCGGAACTGACAATGAAGGAATTCTTTATATCGGGAAAGCGACATCATATATAGATAGAGTAATTGACCTTAAGAAATCAATTTCACCAGATTACAAAGGATCTGGTCATATTTGTGGTAGACGATATAAAAGCAATAGTAAAATCGCAGAACAATTTCCATATAACTTTTTACATATAGAATTGATTCAGACTGAAAATCCGAAACAAGAAGAAGACAAATATTTAAAAGAATATTTTAATAAATTCGGCGAAGCTCCTCCTTTGAATGCAGTCTACTGAAAATAATTGGCAGCTTGGTATTCTGTTTCTCTGAAGCAGGGGAATAAGCTGGGGGAAGCGCAAAGGAAAGTGTTAGCCTTTTTGAAGCGCAGTGGAGCGAAGGCCGGTCTTGTTTTTGCGAAGTGAAACAAGGCCGGACGGGAGCGAAACGAAGCGGAAAAATAGGCTAACTCTTTCCAGGCAAAAGGGTAGGGGTTTTCAATTTGTAGTTTTTCTTACTACAAATTGAAATCTCCTTTTTAGCCAAACATTCTGAGTCTTCTGTGTTTGGCTAAAAACCGTGCGAGGGCTAAGTCCGTCTTTATTCCTCGTTAAACATAAAAAAAATACCCCGAAGGGTATTAATTTTAAAGTTGACCTTCATCTGCAAAGCTTCTGTAGAGATCTCTTTCAGGAGTGATGATAATGTGATCGAGGAGCTGAATGTCAAGAAGATTACCAGCCTCTTTTATTTTCTGGGTTATCTTTAGATCGCTCTCACTTGGATTTTGATTTCCTGAAGGGTGGTTATGAGCGATAATTATTCCGCATGCGTTACTCTTGATGGCATACTGGTAAATCAGCCGAACATCCGTTACAGTGCCGGATAGTCCTCCTTCAGAGATGGTGGTAATTCCAAGGACTTTGTTTGCCCTGTTAAGTAGCAGCATTTTAAAAGTTTCCTTATGTTCAATTGTGTTTTGATTCCAGGAGTCGAAGAAGATCTTGTGTGCATCCCCGGAACATTTAACTGCCAGGCGTTCGGATGGTTTAACTTTAGGCACGTAGGTAAGAGAAACTTCTGCTACATGAAGAAAATCAATTAATTGCTGAGCGTTAGTAATGTTTTTCATAATGCGATAGATTTAAGTTAAACAAAGTTTTTACTGCGCAGCTGTCGGCCAGAAGGACTAAATAAGTGCAAAAGGAAACGGAATAAATAGCGCAGCGGCTTTATGCCGTAGTCTTTTGCGTGGGCTGGCATATTTGAGCTGGGGGCCATCGTTTTAGGACTTATGGCTAACTTTGTAAAAAACTTGTTTATAGACGTGAGCCCAGGGCGAACACCACTTCTGTATTATGATTTTAGCGTGTACCATTGTACCGCTCAAATCATTGCATTAGCGCTGTGAAGGGTTTAGAACCCGCAGAAGCCGTTTTTTGGCTTCGAGGCTTCCGTAGCTTTGCGGAGCCCGGAACATAGCGACACGGATTAAAGAATAATGTGAGCGAAGAGAACACCATCACCCGGGGAATGCCCCTGGAGACTCCAGTTATTTCCGATACTTATATAACTATAACAATTATAGATATTCCAGTTATGATAGTGGTAGCCAAACTCATGATAATGGAAGTATTGAAAAACTTGTTTATAGATGACAATCTATTATACTCTGTTGACCAATCGGTAAAATGTTTATCCCATTCTGCTCGGTTAAATGTTGATTCTTTTTGGATTTGATGAAATAGTGCTATTTTTTTTAATACACCACGACTAATCATCATACGTGTTTCTCTTCTAAAAATGAGATATTTTGTAATTCCCGTGATAAACACATTTATCATAGACAATATCAGGATACTAATAAATAATGGTTTGATGAAAATCACACTTGAAATGCTTAAGCGATCAGTTAATGAAATCATTAATGCACATAATCCAATTGAAATGCCAAAAAGCCAATTACTAAACTCCTTGATTGATGCCTCTGTCTTTTCAGCAATCTGAAATTTTTCAAATACTGTATCGAAATCTTCCATAAAGCAATAGTTTTTTAGAAATTTAGTAAAATAATCTTTTTTTCTTTTATAAAGGATTTTGTCCTATGGATATCTGCGACAATCCAGGTAGATGGATAAGGGTTGTCTCCTCATACGTAATTTGTCAAAGTAACCAGTCCCAATAAATGAAAGGAGATTATCGTAGTTAGATTAATCAAAAATCTTTGATATAAGATCTTAATTGGAAAAACCAGCGGCTTTAACCATAGTTGTCCGGACAATATTGACCACCAAAAGCTGGAGTTATACATTTGTTGTTTAGCTGTGTATGAAATTGTCCTTCCTAGCGAAATGTGGCCAATAAGCCCGGCTTTTGCATTCAGAAGGCAATTACCCATACAATCCGTGTCAGGTGGCCGAAGCATTATTTATCTCATTTTTATATTCTTCTACCGACTAAATATCAATTTTTCTTTTTAAATGTAATTATTCTTCCAGTGATGTTTCCAATCTTTTCTTCTCTTTCAGTGTCTTTTATAAAACCTTGACTTTCTATATATTGATAAAGTTTTAACCACTCTCCTTTTTTAAACTTTTTTCCATCTTTATCTTTTATCCCTTGTTCTAATAAATCATAATTTGATGGTTTAAAGTTTTTTTGTCCATAGTCGATAAAATAGCAATCTTGAGAGGTAAATGGTTTTTAAAATGCCCAAACCTCAAACATTGTCACTTTTTCTTTAATATCTTCCTTATTTACAGTTATTTGTCCAAACGATAATGTACATGCAATAATGGACATCCCTAACATTAAAATAATTTTTTTCATAATTCAGCTTTTTTAGATTTACAAATTTGTGTTAAATATTTGAAATTTTCTTATGTATTTAGTCTTGATAATGGAAAAATCAGTGATCTTGATCATAGTTGGCCGGATAATCGGACAATACTCCCTTAAACCTAACGGCAAATTATATGAGTAGTGGCCGATTGCGTGATACTTTCTTGTCAAACCATGATGAAGTTTGAGCGGGCTACAAACCTTGATATTTAGCACTTACCCTGCCATTACTTATACAAAATGTTATTATGTTGCGTAATTGATTTTTAAGATTCTTTTAATTTCAAGTAAGCATTTTCATACCAATCTGCCTTTGGAATTGTAAATTCATACTCGGTAGTTGGAGTATCAATTTCTATAATTTTAAACTTTATAGTGCCACCTTTCATTAGTGCATTATGAACTTGTTTTGAAGCTGTTTTATCAAAACTTAGTCGCTCTGAATAATTTGTCGCTCTTAAGTCAAGTCTTTTGCCATCGTTGTCTTGAATTAGTACTCTGTAGCTTGTTGATGAATAAGCTTTGACAGGATTATTACCTGCATATTCATAAAGTTGAATAGAGATGTTAGAAGAGTTAGTAATTAAAAAATTTACATTTAATTTCGAGTCTTGTGTCGCAGTATTACTAAACTGACCTTTAATATATTCTCTGTTTGTTATATAACCTGTTTTTGTTGGTTCTCCAAATTCGTCTACATAATGTCCAACTCTCCAGATTCCTGTATTATTTAAATTCTCAAGTCTAATTTTCTCTTTTTCTTCAGCCTCTTTTTTCTTTTTCTCAATTAGCTCTTCTTTTTCAATTTTTACTAGAAGGTTTTTGAATTCAGCATTTTTGTGTGATTCAGGATGTTTGTCGTAAAGTTTCGCAATGTTTTCTTTTGCTAAAGAATAGTTTTTCTCTGCATAAGCCTTTTCAATTGAAGCAATTATTTTCTCAGCTCCATTCTGACATTCTTCAAGTTCTGATTTCAACTTGTCATTTTCTGCTTTTAATTTATCGTATTCTTCTTGTGGAACTCCACAACTTGTGATAAATACGGTTAAAATAATTGATAAATAAAAAAGTGTTTTTTTCATGATTATTAATTTTTTCGGGTTGATACGTATCTTATTTTATGCACTATAACTCATTTATAAAGGTATAAAAGATAACTAAAAACCCAACCACTTATCAGATAGAAGAAAACCAGTGGGCTTGACCATAGTTGGCCGGATAATTTTTACTGAACAAGCTCTTTAATCTGTGCATGGATAGCCCTAAAATTAATCTCTACATCAAAGAAAAAGTTCCTCTCTGGCATGCTTACCGGCTCACAAGAAATGTTTTTAAAACGGGTATTAAACTCCTTGTTACTGCCTTCCACAAGGATCCCGCAAAAATGACCTGCATCAAACTGTAGTATATCCTGTGGCTTAATCCTTTCACGTTCCTGAATTGAAAAATTCTTTGAAGTTCCCTCGCTTTTGCTGTTGGTAGTAATTGAGCTTGATCTTCCTCGTGATTCCGAATGACTCTCAAAGACATCTTACGCTTTAGACTTAATTTCATTGTGATATCTGGTTGAAATACCATGGCGCAGTGTGCTATAACATTCCTTAAGATTGAAATTAGGTAAAAATATTATAAAAGAATTAAAGATAATTAAAATAAAACCCGTTATCAGATAGAAGCATGTTAAAGTAAAACTGTTATAAAATCTTGTTCCCCTGGTGTTTGTAGGGAAAATAGCATTAGCACAGTGAAGGGTTTAGAATAAGAAGAAGCTTTTTCGGCTTCGAGGCTTCCGCAGGCTAAGCGTAGCCCGGAACATAGCGCTCACGGGAATATACAAATAATAGGACCAGAGAGAATACCGCTTCCCGTGAAATGCACAAATAATTCAAATAATTCAAATAATTACAATAATTACAATAATCTAAATAATTACAATAATCTAAATAATTACAATAATCTAAATAATTACAATAATCTAAATAATATTAATAATTAAAATAGTTTGCAAACGTCCTGAAATATAGCTACATTTGATTAACCCTTGAGGAAGGAAACAAGCTCTGCAGGAATGCAACTCGCCAGTGCCAAAACAGGGGGCTCGGTGAAATGCAGCGAGACAAAAGAAGCAGCCCAAAAGGCTGCTTCTTACTTTGCAATACAATTAAACCTAAAACAAAAACTCAATTTAAAACTACATACTGAGAGACTATATCAGACCAATCCCCACTATTATCCTTAACCCTAACCTTGATCAGCTTCTGTCCCGCACTACCAAATATGTATCGTATCTTACTCAGAGTTGTGCTAAACGTGTAATTATTAAGTGTATACTCATACTCTACAATTTTACCGTTAAATTTGGCATCCTTATCGTAAGAAGCTGTAGCGTCTACTTCGTATTCAAAGGGGCTTGAAACACCTATTTTTTTAACGACAAAGGAAGCAACCGGGGCAATATTTCGGAAAATCGTAAAAGAAATAGAAAATTCCGCCGATGCCCCGAAAGAATCTTTAGCATTCAGGGTAACCTGGTCCTGTCCTTCAGTTACACCAGTGAAGCTAATTAATTCAGAGCCAACATCAACAATGCTTTGCTGTTGCTCCTGTGTAACCTGAATTCTTATCTTTTCTTCATCTGAGATAAAATAATGCAAAGAGAACGGTTCACCGATTTTGAGTGAATCCGATAAAGTGTTACCCATAAGCTCAACCCCGTTTTTAACGATGGTGAGGGAAGGAGCTTTGTTAACCTCAATAAAGTAATCTTTCCGGTTATCGCACGAAGAAAAAAAGAGTTGAACGGCCAGAACAGAAAGCACAAGGCAGAATTTTATCGGTTTCATTGTTTTATGATTTTAATATTTTTCTTTGAATCCTTTAAACCGTTAATTTCCAATAGGTAAATACCTGATTTTAGCTGGCTGAAATCAACAGAAACAATCTCATTATCGAAGGTAAGAGATTGGATCATTTTACCGTTAATATTTAAAATTTTAACAGTTTTTATCTTTTCGTTGCTACATAGGTAAAGTTTTTCTTTTACCGGGTTTGGATAGTAAGAAAACGTAACTGCCTTATTTGATTCGATGCCGGTGACATTATTAACCACCATAATTAGATCCTTCTTCAAAAGAGAATCTAAGCAACCATTAGGACTAACAACGTTAAGCTTAACATCGAACTTATTTGAATTTGAACCCTTGAGGGTATTGTAGTAATGAACCGGGCTTGTTTCATGTATGATATCGCCCTCAAAGAAGTTCCACGAAACGCTGTTAGAGTTAACACTTGTACTAGTGAATTTAACTGCGCTACCCAGAGTAGCTGTAGTAATATCATTTGTGAAACCGGCATGCACATTATCCACGAAAATGGGTATCTCCACAGGGTCACTGAAGCAGCCCAGCGAGTTAACAGCTTTAAGGTAATACTTTTTATCTGCAGAAAAATTGGTAACGATTATTTTCGTTCCATCCTGAAGGTAGTTCTGCGAGCTGTCGTACCATTTATAGCTGACATAAACCGGGTTAAGTACGCTCAGCTGAAAACTAGTACCCTTGCAGTAAAAGCTTTTTGCATCAGTTATTGGAATGTTCAGGGGTTGATATACAGTAACCTTAACGCTATTTGAAAACGAAGAGTTTGCACCACTGATTACCCCTCTGCGGAAATATGTGTTCTCGGTCAGTATACCAAGTTGAATGGAAGATCCTACTTCCCCCTCGATGTTGAACCAATCAGTATTATTGAAAGATTTCATCCACTGAAAACTAAACAATCCTGTTCCTCCGGAAGGGGCGGAACCAGTTAATAAGTTTGGGGCGGATTTAAAACAAATTGTCTGATCGGCCGTAACGATTCCCGGCAGGAGTTGATTGGTAACAGTAATAGTAACCGTATTGGTTTCAACAGATCCACAAGTGCTACTTGCGGTAACACGTTTGAAGTACGTATTCAAAGCAAGGTTGCCCGATTGATAAGCTTCAGAAGTAGCACCATTCACATTTACGAAATAAGAATTATCCTCAGATTTCATCCATTGAAAGGTATAGGGCAATGTAGCTCCAAAGGGACCTTGCAATGAGGTCAGTAGAACGGGAGCTGTATTATAGCTTATCGTTTGGGAAGATCCAATAATACCACCTGAGAACTGCTGAAGTACCGTTTTAGCGATCTGGTTACTGATCACGGTCCCGCAAGATCCAGAGGTTTCTGTTCTACGGAAATAAGAGGTAGATATAAGGGCAATAGAGGTAAAGGTTTCAGTAGTTGCTCCTGATATATCTGTCCAAACAGTACCGACAAGCTTTTGCCATTGGTAGGAATATGCCCCCGTACCACCAACCGGGGCTGTATTGGTTATCATGGTGCCAGGGCTATGGCCGTAACAAATCGTTTCATCACTCTTTATCGAACCGGCAACAAGCTGGCTATTCAAAGTTATAAATATAGAGTTCGTTTGCACTGTGCCACAGATCCCACTTGTTTCAAGTCTACGGAAGTAGAGCGAACTGACCATCGGAAGGGGTTGGTACTCATCGCTTGTCGCACCCGCAATATTGCTCCAACTAACATTATTAGTAGAGCTTTGCCACTGGTAGGTATATACCCCCGTAGCACCTGATGGAAGGCTTAACGATGTAAAATGACTGGGAGCTGTATTGTAGCAAATACTTTGATTTGACGAAATGCTTCCCGACACAAGTGCTGGGCGAACAGTAACGGTATCATTTAGGGAATACCCGCTACCGCATACGTCTATAACCTTTCTACGAAAGTATGTAGTTTGAGTCAAGATACCAGGCTGATAGGTTTCTCCTGTTGCACTAGGTATCAGGTTCCAGTTAATCCCGTTATTGCCGGAGCTCCATTCGTATGTATAAGATCCACTACCGCCAGAGGGACCGACCTTTGAAATTATCACGGCAGGAGAATAACCGTAACAGATTGTTTCTGAGTAGCCGATATTCCCAGCCTTAAAGATGGGTCGGACAGTAACCGTAACAGTGTTGGTGTAGCCACCGTTACCACAGTTAGCATCCGTTACCAGAATTCTATATTTTGTGGTCACCGCAAGATTGACAGGTTGGTACTCGTTCATCGTAGCCCCAGGGATTGTCACCCAATCGGTACCATTCTCAGTTCTTTGCCATTCATAGGTGTACAATCCTGATCCGCCGGAAGCGGGTACGTTCGATGATATAATATAGGGCGTCTGGTAGTAGCAAACTGTTTGGTCAGATCCTATAGTGCCGGAGAAGAAAGAAGATCTAACAGTAATTTTTACCGTGTTCGTGAAGGCATTTCCACAGGAAGCATCCGTTACATGCCTCCTATAATAAGTGGTCTGGGACAATATACCGGGTTGGTATGTTTCACCGGTAGCTCCTGAAATATTATTAAAATCAGTACCGTTCAAAGAACTCTCCCAAAAATAGGTGTATCCACCTTGTCCACCCGAAGGACTAGCAGTGCTACTGATCAGGGATGGTGCAGTGTTAATGCAAATGGTTTGATTTGTTCCAATTGTACCTACAGAAAAAACAGGTTTAACAGTAACGGTTACCGTATTGTTGTAGCCATTGCCACAAGAAGCATCCGTTACCTTCCTTCGGTAGTAAGTAGTAACGGTTAAGCTACCGGGCTGATATGTAGGGCTGTTTGCCCCGGTAATAATACTCCAATCAATTGCATTCAGGGAAGTTTCCCATAGGTAGGTATAAGGTCCTTGACCGCCTGATGGTTCGGCGACATTTGAAAGCAAAACAGGTGTGGTCCCGTTACAAATATTTTGATTTGTACCGATAGACCCGCTAGAAAAAAGTGGTCGAACGGTAACAGTAACGGTATTGGAGTAAACGAAAGGACAGTTAGCATCAATAATCTTTTTCCTGAAGTACGTGGTTTGGGGTAAAGCGGGGGGCTGGTATGAAACCAGATTAGCCCCGGGAATAGGACTCCAACTTGAGTTATCCAGTGAGCTTTCCCAAGCATATGTAAATGAGTTTGATGCTCCCGAAGGGTTTATCAGGGTGGCCACCAAAGAGGGGGGTTCGTAATAGCAGACCGTTTGGTTATTACCAATGCTTCCGCTTGACAAAGGAGGTCTAACATCAATTGTAACCGAGTTAGTATAAGCAGTGCGGCAGGAATTAATAATAGCCTTACGGTAGTAGGTTTCAGATGTCAAGGCTCCCGGTTGGTAGTTCTGCCCAGTAGCCCCGGAAACGGGGAACCACGAAGAATTATCGGCTGAGCTATACCATTGATAAGTGTTTGTTCCTACACCTCCTGTTTCAACAGCCGTAACGCTGATCAAACTTGGAGTTGCACCGTTACAAATAAGCTGATCTGAACCAATAGATCCGGGATTTAAATCGTTGTACCCATGTATTTGAACTGAACCAGTATATGTTTCTCCACAGCTGGCATCAATAGTTTTTCTTTTAAAATAAGTGTACCCAAGAGTAAAAGATGGTTGGTATGTTTTCCCGGTCGCTCCTGAAATTATGGTCCAGTTGGTGTTATCTATTGAGCTGTACCATTGATAGCTATAATTTGGGCCAGAACTTCCGCCTGTTGGAGCTGTCGTTTCGCTAATAAGCGCAGGAGTGGCACCATAGCAAACGTCCTGGTTATTTCCAATTGCTCCGGTGGTAAGTGCAGCGTAAACATATTTTATTACTTCATTACTGGCACTACTTACACAACCCAATTCTGTAGTGGTAATAAATCTTCTATATGATGTTGTTTGATTAATATAAGTTGGTTGGTATGATGCTGAAGCAACTCCCGATATAGAATTCCAACTACCCGCACCTGTTTTACTTTGCCAATTAATTGTATAGGCAGAATTAGACGTTAATGAAACATTAACTATATTTTGGGGTGTTCCTCCAACATTACAAATAATCTCATTTGAGCCTATAGAATTACTATATGTTCCAACAACTTTTAGGTAAATTTCGCCAGTATAGCTGCTACTAGAACAATAATCTTCCGAAAGGCACGAAAAGGACCAAGTACCAACTACATTAAAAAACCCGGCTGGAAATGTATAAGTAAAATGATAAGAATAAAAATCTGCCAAATCCCACTGGCCTATTACTAAAGCGACAGATCCGTCAGGTCTTTTTACCGTAATATCATTAGCCCACCAATATTCATCACACCATCCCCACTCGTCACAATCATCAAAATAGTTGGGCGATCCCACTAAAGTAACGCCTGAGTTAACACATATATTAGAAGCGAAATTATCCAGACTTTGACCGTTTCCGTAGCACCACTGACCAAAAGAATAATTGTTTGACAGTAAAACTATTATTAAAGTAGAATAAAAAAAGGGGAGAAACTTTTTCATAGCCTAGAAGTTATAGTTTATTCCTAATTTTATGATGAAACTAGCCTTCCCAACCTTACTAAGCTGAAAGAAACGCTGGTCAAGATCCAGGTTAAGCATTATCTTGTTTGATATGAAGTATTCAGCGCAAAGCCCAATGTTCTCACCAACAAAAAACTGGCTTTTCTTCTTATCCAGGATTGAATTATTTATAAATTCCGCACCTGTTAGAATCCCTCCTTTTACATTGAAAAAAACCTCGTCCCCCAGGGTATAGAAAGTATACATCAGCTCAGGGTTTGCAAAGACAATTGAAGCCTTGCTTAAGTCAAAGCTAACACGCTCATAATCAAGACTTGCCCTATAAGCCAGGTTATTGTTTTTGTAAAAGCTAAATCTTGAAGAAACATTAAATCCGTTTTTAACATATGCCCCATTGATTCCAATTGCCTTAGTCCCGTCAACGTGAATAAGCTGTGCGCTTGAGGTAATGGAAATCATCAAAAGGGCTAAGATTAGTTTAGTTTTCATCGGATAAAAGTTTTTGTTCAAAGACTTTGACGGTTAGCATTTTTTCGCCAGAAATATTGATGATCGGGTTCCTTGTCCCCTTCAACTCCCGGATCTGAATTACAAGAGATCCGTTCTTACTTCCTGTAAAACGCTCTATAACATATCCAAGCTCCGCCTTTTGGTAAGCAGTAACAACCTTAACGGGAGACTCAAATTCAATTTTAATTCTCTGCTCAATCTTGGCTTCGTTCTTTTTCATCCCCTTACGCTTTCCCTCTACCACCTTGAAGTATATACCATCAATGTTATAATCGCTCCCGGTATTGTTGATTATGATGAGCTTGAAGTATGTAAAATTGTCGTCATTCTTGATGTTAGCAACCTGAAAAGTCAAACCGTTCTCTACCTTACCGATTGAACTATATTCTATCTTATCAGAAAGTACGCTGTTAAGGCGTTCTTTCATCTTTGAGTCGTTGCTTTTAGCGGTAGCGACCTCTTTCATTTTCTTCTCATCAATCTTTTTAACTTTTTCACTCGTGAAGTCATAGAAAATCTTCGTGCTGTCACCATATTTTAAACGGCCATACCAGATCTTTTCATTATCAAGCTTAACGGTTATTGACGTTTCCGGGGAAAGCGGGTCATTGCCCCGGATAACGCAGTTCTTACCATTTTGGAAAATATCATAATACTTGTTTTTATTCTCCCCCACCGAAGGATTGTTGCCAACAACAATAAAAACAATAGGGTCTGTAAAATTTAGGGTGGCGGTAAAGTCTTTGTTTACTTCGATTACTCCCATATTTTGGGCAGTAATGGGACCTATCAAAAAGGTAAGAAAAACCGATAAGATGATATTCTTCATGTTACTCTTTTTTAATAAAAACTTTATATCCTTTGTAAAGGTTAATTGTTGGCTCCTTCTTTCTTGTCATGGCCCTTATTGTATTATCAACTGCATTGGCGGCAATTCCCACTCCGGTCCCGGCAGCAATGCCAGAGGAAACCGAGGAAGATGTTTCATTCGAGGTTTGGTTCACACCTTCTTTTATAGATTCATTAAGGTTGCCTTCATAAGGAAGACCCCTGGAATACTTCTCATCGTATACTATCAAACCACTTACAGACAAAACATTACCGTCAGTATTCATCACCTGGTAAATGTTTACATCAAAAACATTATTACTCTCTGTTGCTTTCCCGTACAGGATCGCATTTTTTTTAAACACTGTTCCCCCTACAGGCAGATCCTCCAAGAGGAAAAAAACAACAGAAGAATGGTTTTTTATCTTTGTGTCCTCTTCCAGAATCGCAGCAGTAAAATCAGAAATTTTGGCCTGTGAATTAGATGAGTTTTTTTTCCCCTTGGATCTATCAGAAACAAGAATCCCAAAGCCGCCGGTATCTTCTTCTTTCTGCTGTGGTGCTTCGCTCTTTGCTTCTGCCGGTACTTCTTCTTTTGCTTTTAAAGGCTCTTTTTTTTGACTTACCGGCCTGGCTGGTTCGCTTTCATTATTATCCTTCTTCTCTGTAATTTTTTTAGGCTCTGACTGGTAAGTTTTAAAATTAGCGGTCTTGGATAGATCCTGTTTTGCCTGTGGTTCCCGGTAAGCGTTAGCCTTTTTTAGACGGCTGTTATAATCCTCCTTTGTTTTTTCTTTATCAACAAGATCAGGAACGGTAAAATCGCCAGCTTCAGGGGAGTTACCTTTTTTAGAATAAACACTTACCCCATAAATAACCATTATAAGAACAACTGCGCCAATAGCTCCAAAGAATATTATTTTCTCCTTATTCATATTTACTTTATTTCATTACGGTTAAGCTCAGCGAACCTTGTGATCAGTAGCCCATGAGGGTTAAGAGGGTAGTTACGGCTAACAAAAATTATTAACCCGGTCGTTTCGAATGAATAGCGGATAGTCTGATCGTCCTGAGTAATTGACAGGACCGCTTTAACCTGGAAAGAATAAGGTTCGCTATTACCTTGGATCTCGATATTCTCCGGGAGTATTTCAATTGTTTGTTTTATTCCATAACTAGAAACCTTTGTATACCATCCGTCATTTTTGCGTTTTATATATAGCTGCTCTATAGAATTATCACCAAACCACAAAGCTTTCTCAAGGCTTTTTTCCACGTTGAAAGCATCGTATTGATAAAAATATGTATGAAATTTTTCAAGGTGGTCCTTTATCTCAACCTTTATATTTTCATCCCTTTGCATCCACTTCATGGGGATCACCTCGCCGTTAGTATCGAGAACTAGTACTGTATTTAACTGCTTTATATATAGATTATTAATTGAAAGTGCGAAAATTACTGAAGAAGCTATAAAAGCAATAGTCAATCCCCAAACCACAAGCCGGTTAACAATAAGGGTTTTATAAATATCTATTTTAGGCTTTTCCATTGTGTTACTTGATTAATTCTTTCAAAAAAGGCATGGACATTTTAAAAAGTTTTATTTTGATAACGATAACAAGGATAAGGGCCAAAACAACAAGTAACCCTGATGAAATAGCCATACTACCGGGACCAATGCCAGAGACAGGCATTAAAATAGTCATTGTATCAAAAAGTGTATTTGCAAATATTATAACGAACGCATAAGGGATAATGACAAGGTAATAACGTGCATACATCTTGAAAACATTGTATATATAATCCTTCGATTTTTCAAAAATAGAAAGGGCAATCATCAGGGGAACAAAAATCTTGATCAGCCCCATGAAAAAATAACGCTCTGCCAGGAAAACCGGGTATATTAAAAAATCCAGTATTTTTAACATGAATTGCGTTATATGGGTGTAAGCACCTCCTGTCCAGCTTGAAGGATTCATCATATTAGCAACTTCACCTATCTTTCTTAAAACACCATCGATGGCAGATTCATTTGCTGGTGGCGGAATAACGGGAACTGCCGACACATCAAAAAATTCAGGTTTTTGATTAAACCCTTTTAATGCCTCAGTTTCAACCAGTGCACAGGCAGAATCAAATATGTCTAAAATCTGTGTGCTTACACCAACCAGCAAAAGAAGTCCCAACATTCGTATCAGGGTATATGGAGAAAAACCTTCATCTCCTTCGCTAAATACTTTTCCTGTTTTAGAAAAGCTTTTAAAAAAACTTTTCCAAAGTGTTAGAACTAAAATAAAAGCTCCTATAGATTTTGAAACTATAACAAGATAGCCAAGGCCACCTGTGAACATTTCCTTGTAAACCCTATCTAAATATTCGAGCCCCATAACTAATTATTTAAAAATGCTATTTACATATTGCAGAGTACGAAGTTGCATGCGTTGGTTGTCTAAAATTTCAACTTCTATTATAGCGCAATTAATAACTCCAAGATTTTCTCTTAGATCCTTTATCGCCTGGTTCATGTTTAGTAGCCTTTCTCCATCTGACATTTCAGAAAAATTATCAGTCAGCACAACGGTAAGAGTAGAAATAGCATAGCTTGTTTGGCTTAACAGGCCCATCATTGACTCGTTAATCATGTGATATTCTGAAGGTTTAAAACAGTTATGGTCATTAACTGTTTTTAGTAAGCCAAGAACCCTGGTATATGAATCACTTACCTGTGCTATAGCCAGTTCAAGGTTGTGGTAATTTGCAACCTTACGGTTGATTTTCCTTAGCTTTTCTGTTGCATCTTTTATAATTTGTAGATTTTCTCTTTCAGTTGCAACTTGCTCCGTAAGTTTGGTGTATTCTCTAAGCCTGTCTGCCATTTCAATTCTATCTTTTGCTTCATCTTCTAACTTCCAGGCTGGATTTTTAACAACCACAACAGCTCCTTGTCCAAAGACCTGAACAGATGATAAAAACAGTAAAACTGTGATTACATTTCTCATTTTAGATATTTTTGATTTTGCTGTATTTTTCTATAGCCTTCTCCATGTCGCCTGTTTCTTTATATAGCTCCATGACCTCCGTATACTCTTTACCTTCAGTTTGAAATGCCAGGAGAACTTTTTTGGCCAGCTCCAGGCGCATGATATTACTCTCTGAACCTATCTTGAGTAAAAATTCTGAATATTTTATTTTACCCGTGAAATTGTATTTTATTGATCCCAGCTGGTTCTCATCATGCTCCTTGAGAGAAAGGCGCTGAATGATTTCCTTGTAGCCTTTTTCGTTTTGCATGATATACATTACCTGTGTATTGTCGATAATTGCACCAGAAGCATCATTTTTAGGCAGTTGGCTGGGAGATTGAAGCACTATACCAATGGCAGCCTCCTGTTTTCTGGCCGCCTGGTAAAAGTACTCTGCAGATGAAAGCACAGATGGAAATTTTAACATCTTGGCGAATTCATCAAAGAAGATCACACCCTTAGTGCTTCGATCTTTCCAGACAACTTTTTGAACTGCATCGCTGATCATGTGAAGCATGATGGTAAGTAGTACATGATTATCTTTAATCTCATCCAGTTCAAAAACGATGAATTTTTTCCCTTCGATCTTGTAACTATCGTCTGATTTTGCTTCAAACAAAAACGAGTAAATACCTTTGCCGATAAACTCTGAGGTAATATGTAGAAAGTCCTCTATATCAAAGAATTTCGAATTAAGATCCAGGACTTTCATAATATCCTCTTTGTTGCTGTCTATGAACTGATAGAACTGGGGAAAACTATGTTCGTTTTCTATAGATTTATAATAAAGTGTTATGACCTTTCTTAAGCTCACGGCTTCATCTTCTTCCGGAAGCCGGTCCCGTTTCCAAAGCTTGAAAACAAATGTTGCCAACTCGTTTATTTTTGTGGCCGAAACGGTTTCAGCGTTTTCTACAAAAAAAGGGTTTAGGCCAATACCAACACCATCCTGGTACTTGATGTAAACTGTATCATCGGGGTACAATAATGAGAGCTTTCGGTAACTATCCCCCAGGTCAATGATTACAATACGGATATCGTTTTCATAGAACTGCCGGAAGATATGGTTTGCAAGTACTGACTTGCCTTCACCCGTTGGTGCGATGATAAAGAAATTACGGGCTTTTATTCTCTTTCGGTCCTGGTCCCAAACATCTTTTTTAACTGGAATATTATACACCCGGTCATTAAAGTAAATACCGCTTTCATCGTTTTTATAATTGGTAACATTCGTGAAAAAACAAAGGCTTTGCTGTAAATCTATCGGTATAATAATATTCGATTTGTCAATATTGGCAATATTGGCAAAGAAAGAATTAAAAAAAAGGTTCTTTTTATTTGCTCCTGTTGGTGCATAAGGCGTTATATCGAGGTTTTTGAACTCACCAGCCACCATCTGTTCATAAGAGCGGAAATCTGCCTCATTCTCTGCGTAGAAAACCACATTGAAATGGCAACCGGAAAGGATAATTTTTTCATCCTTGGTAATTGTCTCAAGGAAATCACCCAGCATTTCTGCATCAGTTTCATATTCCTTTTTGAATTTTCTTGCTCCGTATAATTGGGTTCTTTGATCTTCAAGCTTCGCCTTCTCCTGCTTGTGGTTTCGTATGTAAATAATCTGGTTATAAATATGATCAAAGGGAAGGTTTAAACCAAGGTTATCCGCAAAGCCGGTATGATAAACAAAATCACCGGCACTCATTTTTTGATCAAATGAACATGTTTTAACAGATTCGCCCAGCTGTTTAAACTGGTTCACGGCAAAAAGACCTATGAACTTATTGCCAACCTTCATTTTATCGACATCTATCTCGGTGTACCGGTCTTCATAAAATGAGTTAAAATATCCAAACTCCAAATATTTATAATCGTCCTCATTAACCGGTTCAAGCTTTATATATCGGGAGTTATTAATATAATCAAAGCATCGCTCCACGCTAACTTCAAATTTCTTTTGCCTCTCATATTCTTTTAGGTATTCTACAGTTTTAATTGGCTTTTTAAATGGGTTTTTAAAACCATCATTTATTGTTTTCCCGCTCTCGTTAAAAATAAAGAACACAAAAGAATGATGGTCATTATACTCCCTTCCCTGAAAATGTTTTTTTGTTGCATCCTGAAGGAATGTTTCTGAAGGCATAGATTCTGCATCAAATTTCTTCTTGAGATATAAATCGCATTTATGAATAATGGTTCCTTCCTCGAAATCTCTAAGGGCGTTATACCAGATATCATGAATAGTATCAAAGTCTTTTTCAGAGTTTGAATATATTTCTCTTAAGTGAATATGAAACCCAAAAATAACGGACCCGTTATTTGTATAACACCGGTTACCATCACGAAACAGGACCGAGGGGGTATCACTCAGGTTTATTTCCATGCCTTATTTATAATTATCGTTTATGATGGTATTTGGAAACCGTTCATTTGAGATAGAGCCTAAAAAGACACCAGAATTTAATTTTTTTAGGGCTAAGTAGCCAGCAATTAAAAAGGCTGTATAAAAAGCGAGTTTGAAAATAGTTATGCCCGCTGAAAGCAGGAAAATAACGATGATTAGTAGTAGAATAAAAAGGTAAAATAGTGGCAACCGTAGTCCCAGGATATACGGTTGCTTGTTTACATTTTTGCATACTCTATATGATTTCATCAACCTGCCATTATAAAGGCTACGATCCCTATCAGGCAAAAGTATACTGCCAGATAAAGCACAATCCCTGTAATAAAACCTTTATAGTCCCTTGATTCTCCTAGTACCTTACCCATGTTTGCAAGCGCACCAACAATTAATACAAGACCCCCAATAATGGGGATTGCTGGTTTAACCCAAACAGAATAAAAATTATTAAGAACGTTTGTAACTTGTGCCTGCATCTCAATAGAGAAAAGTAAAAGCACCGCTAATAAAGAAATTGTCTTTTTCATAAGATTATGTTTTTGGTTCAGAATTTATATTGCGTTATAAATATATGTAGTATTATTAAACTCATTAAGGAATGTTTATAAATACTAAAAACTATTTATTGACAAATTGTTAAGTCTCATTAATATTCAGGCTCCCAAGACCCTTACCTGCTTATCAACAGTTAAAAGAATGAGTTGCGCAAAATAAAAATCCTTGTTTTTACAGGTATGGGAGAACTATTACTACCAATATTCCCAAGTGATACTAGAATGATCACTATGACACTCGGAGTTCAGGAGTTGGAAAAGCCAGTGCCCTTGGCTACAATTGGCCGGAACAAATTTATCACCCTTTGCGGTAATTAAGTATTTGTAGATAAGCTATTTATGATTACTGCAATTGAACCGGCCAGATGTGGTCATAACGTCCGGCTTTTGCAGTCTATAATGATGTAGCAGCAATAAGAGCACACTTGGCAACAATTGCATCAACACATTTAATTAACTTAAATAATGGATGGCCAACTAAAACAGGAAGTGAATTAACAGCCGCGGAAGCATTTGCTTTATTGGCACAAGAAGAAGTAATTCAAGCTAATCTTGTCTCTTTAAAAGCAAAGATGCAAGAAGTTGGTATTTATATTTGGACTAAAGGTACAATTGAGAACCATTTGGGTTGTGTACCTAAAAATGAAGTTGGTTGGGCAGATTTTAATTTACGTCTTGAAAGAGAAAATTTGGATATAATATTGCCAGACGACCATATAGAGATAACAGATTTAGTAATGTGGTTAATAACATAAGATCTTTACTCCAGAATAAATTGTACAGTTTAGTCCAGAATACTCACCTACACCTCCAAGTCGTAATGTTTCAGAAATAGCTATTATACAGTCATATTATTATAATGAGTTATTGAATTTCAGATTGTTTTAGAAGAAAGCCCGGGAACTTAACAGCAGGATTTTTAGCTCGGTCGGTTTAAACTGACGACAATACATAAATACAAATAGCAGTATTACAGATAGATAGAATTATATTGTTCGTTTATTTCCCCGCCATTGTACCAGATTAGAAGAATCTGTTGTATTTTAGATATATGTACTGTCTATTAACTATTTCAATTCTTTACTCAAACTTTGTAAATGTATTAAAGCGGCTGATAGAAAAGCATTTTGTTCATGCTTTGGTAAACTCTTAATCATCTGTAATAACCTACGAAACTTTTTTTCAGTAAAATTCCAGTCCACCGGAGGATTTATTGCTTTCACTTTTATTATAGGAACATTTAACCAGTTTATTTTCTCTCTAAATAGTGACTCAATTTGTACCCTTGTTCTAGGTGAGGGACAAGTAGTTCCACTCTCAGTTTGACGAATAGTATTAGAATTAATTTTGAGTAAATCTCCTATCTCTTTGTGAGTAAGATTCCTTTCTACACGTAACTCTAGAAGTGATTTCATAAATATTTCTATTTTTACCGTATAATATTAGAAATTAAAAAGGAATATATCAAAATTATCTGTGAATTCATGAATTCGTGATTTACATGCAAGTTTGAAAATTCTTTAATCCTACTTGAACAACATATTTTTTATTAATTAATTACTTTTACGCTATGAATTATGAGGATACTAAATTTAAGATTCCTATTGAATCTGATGACTATGAAGAATGTTCAGATTATGTAATATTGAATATCGAAGAAATTATTAAGAAGGCAATTGAACATGGTGAAAACAAAATTATTATAAATACAAATCTTCGGTTAGGTCTTCCTATGGAGAATATAAATAAGATTGCTGGGCCATTTATTGAGGCGTGGGCTTATGAACGATTTGCAGACATTTTAGAGGACCCGGATAACAAATATCAATTGATTAATGTTCAAGCACAGGAAAGGCTTTGTAAAGCGGATGTTATATTGCAATTTAAAAAACAAAGAAAAGTTGAAATGGGTATTACTGCTGAAGTTGATGTTAAAGCTACGGCCCGGGACATTGAAAATTCTGGTAAATCTCCAAACATTACTTCCTATGCAGTTATAAGATCCGCATATATTAAAGAGCCTGATCTGATATTCATAATTTTGTCTTTAAAACATAAAGTATATTCAACTAAGAATACGGTCACAGGATTAATGGATGGCATTATGGAAGTGGTGGATTACAACGCATACGATATTAAATATTTAGATCATTCTGATATTAGTTATAATCCAGCACTAGGTACAGGGCAAATTCAGATAAGGGATATCCACTATGTCACTATAGAGCATCGAACTGTTTGGGAATTCTGTCAACTTTTAGATAAAAAGTATATTGCATCTTCGAAACATGATTTTGATGATTGGCTGGAACTAGCAAAACGATACAAATGGATAAAAAATGATGAATTATCATTCGATAATATGCGGTGACGCTTTAGATGAGCTGAAAAAAATCAGTCCTCAGAGTATAGACTTAATAATTGCGGATCCTCCATATAACTTGGGCAAAAATTATGGAAATGGTTCTGATAAAAAAGAGTTTGATGATTACATTGATTTTTCAAAAAAATGGACATTAGAAGCGACTAGAATCTTAAAACCTACAGGAACACTCTATGTATTCATGGGCTTTAGATTTATCTCATATATCTTTCAAATTCTTGAAAAAGAAAATGAACTTCTGTTTAATAACTGGATATGCTGGCATTATACCCAAGGTATTGGCAAAAAAAAGGGATTTTCCCCCCGCCACGATGATATTTTAATGTTTACAAAGGGAGAAAAGTTTAAATTTAATCTTGATTACATTCGAGTCCCCCAAAAATTCTACAGGTCTATCAATAATATGAGAGGTGCAAATCCTGGGGATGTGTGGGAGTTCTCTCATGTGCATTACTGCAATGAAAACAGACAAGATCATCCAACTCAAAAACCCGAAGGATTAATTGAAAGAATGATTCTTGCATCTTCTGATGAAGGAGATACGGTTTTGGATCCATTTTCTGGAAGTGGAACAACTTTAAGAGTTTCGCAACAGTTGAATAGAAGTTGTATTGGCATTGAGCTGAATCCTAAATATGTTAAATTGACTAATGAAAGGTTATCCAAACCATTCACTGGCTTTGATAGTATTGACCCTAGAATGGAAAGAATACCGAATGATTTAAACGACGAAAAAATCAGAACAGAGTATTTAGATAGCCATATTAAGTGGTTTCTTAAGTATCATGAAAACGCACTTGCTGATTTTGAGAAAGAAGTCAATAAAAAATATGGCTATAAAAGGATTCAACCAGACGTTAATCCTACGCTTTTTGACTAAAATAAATCAAGTTGGGACCCAAATTATTTTTAGCTCCAGTTTCTTCTATTGGCCTTTATAAGAACTATCAGAAAACCGTCTTTAACGGCTTTTCTATGGAGGAATTTTTGAAATTTCAAAATGTCCATCAGTACAAGAAGTTTTTATCAAATAATCAGATAATTCGAATATGGGGTATTAAAAGCTCTAAACTTTCTGTTTTTAATAAAACGTCTGTAAATGATATTCTTTTATTTTATCACAATGGTAATATTATTGGCAAGGGGAAAATTAGTTTAAAGGACAATAATAAAAAATTGTCTGAAGAGTTATGGGGTTTTGATTGTCGTAGATATACGAATGTGATTGAATATTGGGAAAATATTTTATTTTTAGAATCATTTGGAGTCATAAATTTAAGTTTTAAAATATTAATTGAATTTGCTTCTTACAGTGATAAAGCAAGTGTTAGAGGCTTTAACCAGTATTCAAGGTTTGGAGTAGAAAAGATACTTCAGAATTATCAAACTATTGAAGGTTTTTTAAATTATTATTTGGAATAGGATCTTAACATGACAAGAGTGTATCCGGCTCATTATTATGGCATTATCAATAAAAAGATATATTTGCTTTATCTTAAACGCTTTTTTACCTCAAAGAAGAACCCTGTACTTGAATTTAAATTAGCAATTATTGAAAAATTTCCATCTGATGATATTGAGAAAACTTTGACTGTTGATCTGAGTGATACTAAATTACGAACTTTTTTTAACGAATCTATAGATGAATCTACCGTAAGGCCGAAAATTATTTGGTCATATAAAACAAATAAAACTTATTCACAGGTGGAATCGCTCATAAATATTCTGGTTCAAGAACAATTGAAAAAATATATTTAATCAATTCATTACTATCAGAAGAGAATATTATTTTAAGGAGATAATTTTTTGTTTTGGCCCTGGAGGTTTTTACTTTTGAATTAAAATATTAGCAAGTCGGAAGCTCTTCCGGCAAATGCAGCGAGAGGTAAGTCCCCGGGAGCACACCGGGGCTTACTGTTTTTGATGAGTTATTGTACTTGTTGTGTAGTGGTTGTGAAAATTTTATAAATCAAAAAGCCCAAAATATTGATATTTAATACTTTGGACTTTATGTATTGAGGTCGGTGGCGTAAAAATCCCTTATAATTAAACAATGGTCTGAGTTAAATGCCTTTTGTTTAGCTATATATGCAGATTTTGATTTTATAACCAAACGGACGGATATTTAAATAGCAATTAAACTTCTTTAACAATATTTAATTGAATAAATTGCGACAATTATGTAAAAGTTGATATCGCATTTTTCTTTGGTCATAATTTAAATAACACACAAATATGGCTTTACATCTTACGCCTTCTTCAATGCTAAAAGAATCTTTGAAAGAAACCTTAGAGGCTGCAAAATTTTGTTCAAATTATCGAAAAACAGATGAAAAATGGGGTGAGTTTAAGACCGGTGGGTGTCTTGGATTTCCGGCTGCAATTTTATTATTTTCTATTATTGATACCATCGGCAGTTATTTTCGAGGAGATGGGGATATTGAAATTCTCATAGATTCAAAAAATTCGACAATTGAAAAGGATGGTTGGCAGCACTTCAAAATTTTAAATAGTAAGTATTTCAATCAAGTTCTATCACAAGAATATATAAAAACCCTTTATTCAAAATTTCGTTCATATTTAGCACATAATTCGGTTTTAGGCAAAAATGCAGTGATGATAATGGAGAATTCTTCATGGAATGCGGAAATTAAAGGGAAAGCTTTTTTCCTTGGGGAGGATACAAACGGAGATACAGTTTATGTAATTTCTATAAAAGAACTCTGTGAATTATGTGAATCTGCAATCGATTCATTCTTAAGCGATGTTGATGAGGTTGTTCCTAATAGTAAACAAGGAAAGAAATTTAATTAAATTTATAGAATATCCAGCTTTGATTATTATTTAATTGTCTTTCTCTTTATCAAGTAGTAAATTTGATCTGCTTTCCCAAGATTAAAACAAGGGTTGGTATTTGATGAAAACAGAATAATTTGATAGATAGCTCAATAGAATCACGTTAATGTCCAAAGGTTAAGAAAGTATGCTAAACAGACCTCTTGATCTAACAATGGTATTGCATATTCGCTTTTTAGAAGTAGAAGGCAAGAAGAGATTTATATTGGATGCGGGAGTTCAAGATTCAAAATGTGACAAGATTTCAGTTTATACTCAAGATGGGTTTTTAATCTTATCTGTCATAGATCATATAGGTCTTGAGCAAACAGTTAAGGCCACAGCATCTGATCTAGTAATTGGATTTAACACATTATTATTTGAATTAAAAAAAGACCTCAATAACTCCATACTTGCAATTTATTGTAACAACCGAATAATTGCATCAACAGAAGTTCCTTATCCAATAATTTTTAACAACAATCCGATTGAGGAAAACTACTTTGTTGGTTCAGATGTGGCCGGTAAAAATAATGGTGAATTTGAGGTGTCAGAGCAAATAATTTTTGCCAAAACTTTAAATGTTAAGGAAAAGTCAGAGATAGATGAATACTTAAGAAAAAAGCATTCCCCCCAACCTAAAGGTGCAATTCGATTTACAAATGGAGCTTTTTTGTACCGAGATAAAGTGCATAAAGGATTGATTCAAAATAATATCATGTCCCGGCCAAAATATTTAAGCAATGAATAAGACGGGCAAGTTTAAAATATTGGAGGGGCTGGTAAACCAAAATATTGGCAATGAAGTTAAATGCAGAGATGCGTTAATCCCTTTCGCAAAAATATTAATAGGGAATAGTAATCTCATTTTTGAACGTGCTGAGTTTAGTAGTGACAGAGGAAGGGTTGATTTGATTTTAATTGTAGAACCGATTGAAACAAATTTTGGATCTAAACTACTTTCAACTGATAAAATTGCACTTGTGTTTGAATTAAAAGCACCTAATAAAAAAATATTCCAATATCACACATCAAATAGATTCATTCCGTCAATGGATTTGTCTCTAGCAGAGGCACAACTTTTTGATTATACTCAAAGATCTTTACAAGACTTACTTTATTTTTCGCAACAATTTGGTGTGACAGATGTTCGTCCTGGAGGGATAATTATTGGAAGAGAAACGACTATGTTTCATGTCTCTGTAGCAAGAATGAAGAAAATTAAAAACGTACGTGATTTTGAATCACTTAAAAAAGTGACTATAATTGCGAGGAAGAAATTTCTTTATGAGAAAGCTGGGATTTGTATCTATAATTGGGATCATGTGCTCAAACTGATTAAGAAAAATAAATAAGGAACAAGGATGGATTAGAATGAAGAGATCTTATTAATTGACTTCAACTGTCCCCCTTATTGTCCCCCGAAAAATCAAAAACCCTCCATAATATTGTAATAGTGGGTTTTATCATTTTAAAAAGTGGGCCCAGCTGGGCTCGAACCAGCGACCCCCTGATTATGAGTCAGGTGGTTTAGTTTTTAATAAGAGTAAATTCTTTTAGCAGATTTCTCATTTTATTAATAAATTACGCTTGTAATAATTTGATTTACAAGCTTAATCGATCATTAGAGATAAAGGGGTCGAAGTGATGAAAAAACGGGGAAATCTTCTTAAAATTCTATGAGAAAAGCACAAATAATTTACGAAAGTACGTAGGAAATTAATTTTATTTCTCCACAACTTTGGTTTTCACTCGGATGGAAAGTGTTTTAAGAATCAGAACTTTGCTAACGAAAAAAAGGTAATTATTCAAGTAACTAAAAACAAAATTAACGGGGTTTCTCAATTTTAGATTATACTTTTTACATCTTCCATGATCCGGTTAAAGTTGTCATTAAGTTTCTTTTCCGTTAAAAGGTGCTTTACCTTTAATTCAACTCTTTTAAATGGGAACAGATCAAAATTATAAAGTTTATCCTTACCGTCTGCGAAAACAAAAAACTGACCCTGCTTTAACCCTGTGAAATCCTGGTTCTTGTACTTAGATGTTTCCCTTGTCCCTTCCGACATTCTTGTATCTCCTCCAATAACAGAGGCAGTAAAAGATTTTGAAACAGTCTTCTTTTCTATTTCCTCGCTTATGTTCTTGTAATATTTAACACTTTCCGGATCGTTGGCTTTCCCTATCATTTGATATGAAAGGTTTGCGAGCAGGGAGCTTGTAATAACATCACCATAATTTTCTTTAGCCAGCGCCCGGTCCTGAGTGGAAAACACTGTAGCTATATTATAGCTTCGCATAGTTGCCGGTATCTTGGAAATTCCATCGAGATAAAAAGTTGTTCCCTCGTCAAAAAGAAGAAAACCAGCAGGCCGGTTCCTGACCTGCATATTATTTATTGCCGTGCTTATTATAACTGAAATAAAAGGGGCGTTTATTCTTTCAAGTCTTGGATCATTAACTATACTTAAAAATGTAGGGTTGTCCGGGTTGTTTATATCCAGATCAACATCGTTTGCGCTCATCACCCAAAAAATAGTTGGTAGTGCCAGGTCTGTTAAAGGTAGCGAAAGGGAAGCTTTAACACCAGCCACCTGGTTTTCTGATATCAAGGAATCAACCAGCGGAGATCCTATTGCTCTTGAATACGGGTTTTTAGAAATAAAATCAACTATTTCTGTTGGTGTTTTTACCAGGCACAAAGCTACTGCGTGAGGGAGAGTACACATTTCAGGGTAATCTACCTTTAGCCTCCAAATAACAGCTGCAAGTGTCGGCTCCGGTATTTTATCAAAAAAGCTGCTTCCAGAATCTCTGATATTGTCTATTTTTTTAAGATTTGCAAAGATCAGCTTTGTTTGTTGCCTAAGGTGCTGCTCAGTGGGTATATATTTTGGAAGAAAAGGGTTTACCCTATCCGAATACATGGGCGAATGTGGTATAATTGTAGCCTGTTTAACGCTAGAATTCTGAAAAAAGAAATGAGCTATTTCCGTTATCTCCCCGTTTTTATAATCATAACAAAGACAGGGTATGTTTCTTTCCCCGGCATGTTTCAAAATAGGGACAAATCCGCTTTCAGTTTTACCGCTTCCGGCACTTCCAAAAATAGCTACCCCCCTTTTTATGTTTTGCATAATAAGAGGGGCAGAATTTCTTATTGGAAATTTAACGCTCCAAACCGTGTCCATTTTAACTACTTTATTAAAAAGCCCGTTATCTGTAATTAAAAGAAAGATAATTGAAATAAGGCTAGCAAAAGCAAATATACCGATGTGTACCAAGGGGATATAACTATAGAAAAAGTAAAAGAAAACTAAAACAGCTCCTTGGATTACAACAATAAGAAGGATCTTATAATAATACTTAAGATAACCAGAAATAGTTGCGAACTGTAACAACGAAACAACCAAAACAACGGCTCCTAAAATTAGCTTTGACATTAGTGAAAGCTGAGTAAAATAATTAAATATTTGTTCCATAGTTAATATTTAAAGACTCGTATTTAAGGCCGTTGTTAAAACTTTTTTACCAATATCCAATACAAATTTTGTTGGGTTATAAGTGTAATTAATTGCCTTTATACACTCTTTGGCTCCTGGCACGTTTTTAAAAACTGCTGAAAGAGCATCAAGAGGATCTTTCGCATTAGCCAGGTTCATGGCAGTATTTACAACCTGTGAAGCTTTATTATACTCTTTTACTCCCGGAACGTCTCTTGCTATACTCATTACAACGCTTTTTGCAGTATTTCTCATTTGGTTCTTCATTGTATGATAATGAGAAAATTTATGTTGTTGCAATCGTCTATAATCAAAATTTGTATCAAAGCCTTTTTCACAGTTTTGAACAAATTTCATACGGTCAAAACCAATCTGGACCTCTTTGCCATTTAAAATATTCTTGGAGTTTTTTGCATTTGCCATTGGGCTTAAGCGGATTTTCTTTGACTTATCCATTCTTGAAACTACTACATGTACGTGCGTTTGTAGTCCTTCTTTTTTATCTCCCGCTTTATACAACCCCTCTTTTACTTCCACGCAGTCCCTTCCATAATACCGGGTATGTTCAACTTTTCCAAAGTAAATAAGGTTATCGCCCGTTATCCCACGGTTGAAATTTTTAGCGTAGTCGTCCATAACTTTACGGGTGTAATCTTTCAAAGCTTCCTCGTAACGCTTCAGCTCGATGGCGGTTAGTTGGGATATATTTTTTATATCTCTCCCGGAAACTGATTTACAAATATGCTTTAATTCATCCTTGCTTGGGTTAACCGAAATCATGTAAAACTTGGTTTCGTCTTTTCCCAGTTTTCCTTTGTTATTATCAATAGATGCCTGGGCTGAATAGAAAGAAACGTCACTGCTATTTTGGTCGAAAAACTTCTCCTGGTTTAATACATCTTTCTCCAGGTTCTCTTTCTCCAAATAATTAATAAGGTTGTTACAACTACCCCTGTTATTATCCTTTTTTGATGAGTGAATTTTAACGTACATTAAAGTTTCTTTAGATATACTTTGTATTCATTAATATCTCCCATTGGTAATTCAATTACCGGTTTTTTATTTAACCCGGTTGATTTTTCCTGCACGTGTGAAAGTACTTTCTCAAAGTATTTTTTTGTTGTGGAAAATTTTAATTCAAGCGTTTCATACTCCTCTAAAAGTAAATTGTATTCTTCGCTTTTTGTTTCACTTTTTACATTTTCATTTTCATGAATTTCTTTGTTTTCATCAGTTAACATTTTACTTGAAGATACAATATTTTTCAACTTATTTTGTCCCCCGGGATCACCATTTTTTGGAGCTTCTTCATCAATGTATTTTACAAACCTTGCAATCAAAGTATCCATTTTCCCGAAGGTGGGTTTAATAAAATCATTCTCTTGTTTTCGCATGAATGAGATTATTGTATCCCTAAATTTCTTAAGCTCTTCTGCCGGGGAAAGTACTTGCATGTCTCTTGGGTTTACCCCTGTTGTGTCGAAATAATTCGCCATTGCTTCCATAAAATCAAGCATGTTTAGGCTATGTTTTTTAGCCAGTCTGGAAGTAACCTTTTTTGTTTCAGGTCTTACTTTTATTAGTGCATATTCAACCATAATGTTACTATTTAGTACCATAAAAGTAAATATAATAATTTTCAAATCCTCACTATATAACAATATTTTATTCTAAGGTAACATATTTATATATTTATAGTAACAGTAACATTTCTTAATTGATTGATTATCAGGCTAAGCCTGATAGCAGAATCAGGTTAGCCTGATTCCATCTTGCTTTCCTTCGGAAACAAATTAGCACAACGTGAAAATTTGGTTCTACTGAACTATTTTTACTACTCGCATTAGTGCTGTATAGGGTTTAGAACACGAAGAAGTTTTTTCTACTTCGAGGCTTCCGAAATGTAATGTAGCCTGTAACAAAACGATCCCGGGAATAATTTAAAAACGTTAGCAAAGCAAACACCCTCTCCCGTGAAATGCCCAAAGAAAAAAAATATTATAATTGTGCTTCGCTGATTTGTTTAATGAATTTTCTTAGTTTTTTTGCTCAATGAAAACTTGAAAAATGAAATAAAAAAAGAGATCCTCAGGCGAAGATCTCTCAAATAAATTTTGAACGTTCTTTTACATCCTCAAAAAGATTCCTATATAAGTTTTACTCCAAAAAGATTAACGGTATAAGTGTGATTAAAATAAATCCCATATTGTCCGATGGCAAATTTTGGAACTGTAATCAAGTATGAACTGGTCCCGTACTTTTTTGCTTTGAACTCTACAGTTTCAGGTTTTGAAAATTTCCAACTTCTCTTGGTGTTTTCAATTTTCATTTTAACAATACTTATCATGTCATATGGGTTAATTGAATTGTCTGAAACACGAACAATAAACTGAGAATTAATTGTGTCTGCAAAAACAGTGGAACAACAACCTTTAACTTCTGCTGATGTTTCCTCTGAACGCAATTTTACTTTACCCATAGTTGCAGTTTGTTGTTCCAGCAAGACACCATTACCGACAGTGTCATTTACGAAAACGGCGGTACCGGAAAACTCCGGTTCGGCGATCCTGATATTTTTTTCTTTTTGACAATTAGCCTGGGCAATTGAAAAAAGTAAAAACGATAAGATTAATAAATTCCTTTTCATGACCTTAAGGGTATGGCTTATTTTTTAGTTGTATATTTTATTTCCGCTGAATCATCATCGGGCGGGATAAAACTATCTTCCTCCGGGACCGGGTAAGGTTTCGTTTTTTTAACCCCTGCGTTTTTATCGAAACGCTTTTTCAATCCTTCTTTTGTGTGTTCGACATCTTCTTCCGGCAAACCAGAGATCTTCCTTAAAAATTTTGACTTTATCATAGCTACTGTATTAATTTAATTATTGTCTCTCTATTTTCAATGTCTCTTTTCAGAGCTGCTTTCAACCTGTTTAAATGGATCTCGGTCTGCTCCTTCTCCTCCTGGCATTTATTTAAACTCTCCTGAAGGTCCTTTATTTCCTGTTCCATTTCTTTTTGATCCTGAGGGAACCGGACCAGGGCATCAACAATAAGTTTATCAATCAACTTATTTAGTGATGA
>Ga0307376_10000752_pt1 | contig 38649 bp, 59 predicted proteins | sample TR2MG_FD_202536 | JGI IMG/M metagenome (GOLD analysis project Ga0307376, IMG submission 202536) | Soil microbial communities from Risofladan, Vaasa, Finland - TR-2 | ecosystem: Environmental > Terrestrial > Soil > Coastal area > Acid sulfate soil | place: Finland: Risofladan, Vaasa | collected...
TCCTCTGCCGAGCCTCTGACGGACCTCTGCGGATCCTCTGCCGAGCCTCTGACGGACCTCTGCGTGACCTCTGACGGATCTGGTGACGAAGCTAAGTCTATGCAATCGTTCAATACCACTCGGACAGAGGAGAGGAGAGGAGAGGAGAGGAGAGAGAGTGCTACGCACTCTCCGCGCGCCCGTGCGCGACCGGGCTCTTCGATCGACTGCCCGGACCCCCTCGGCGAGTACGACACCGTGAGCAGCCTCGAGCTCCCATGGCGAGCATGGCTGGCCGTCAGCCGAGCCCGCGGCATGCGACCGACCGACGCAGACCGACGCCGGGACCTGACCCACGTCGAGAGCATCGAGCGACGCGTCCTCGAGCTGGCCCCGGAGATGTCCGAGGCTCGCGGCTGGGACGACCATGGGCGAGCGGCGCGGTCGATCGCGATGGGCGCCATGCGGCGCTTTGGGGAGCTCTACGACGCATCGCACGCGCCGGACTTCCGAGGCAAGCCGCTTGTGTGGCGGCTCGGCTTCGTCGTGGCACGATGGGCGGAGTTGACGAAGGATGCGATCCCGGCGGCCGCGAGGGCGATGTGACCGAGGCGACCTGCGCGACCTGCGATACCACCGCTCCGTTCCCCGTGGGCGCCGATTGGGCCTTTCCGTGGGCCTACGGTCGCGTGTGGCGGCTCTGCCCGGCGTGCGGGGCGTCAGCCTACGGTCCGAGGCTGGAGGCGCTCACACGGGCGCGTGCGGCCGCGGAGACGGGTGCGAAGAAACCGAGGAGGGTGCGATGAGCACCCTGCACGCGGTCATCCCAGGGCCGCCCGCGTCGTGGGAGCGGGCCACGGTACACAACGGCCGCACTCTCACGAGCGCCAAGATGCGGGCGGCCAAGGCTCACGCGCGCGCCTCGCTCCAAGCGGCCGCGCTTGCGGCGCGGTGGCAGCCTGCGACCGGACCCGTCAGGCTGACGCTCGCGTTCGTGCGCAACCGCAAGCCTGACGCGGTGCCGGACGGAGACAACCTCGCGAAGATGGTCATGGACTCCGGAAACGGCATCCTCTGGGACGACGACCGGCGCGTGGTGGAGCTCCGGGCGGTGAAGCGGCGGCCGGGCGAGGGTGAGGCGGAATGCACGATCGTGACGGTCGAAATGGGGGAGGGCGCATGATCGGCTGGCTCGTGTGGAACGGCTTCGTGCGGCCCGTGGGCTACGTGCTCGCGGTCTGCGACTACGTGCGATGGAGGATGCGATGACGCCGAACGAGGTGTGCGTGGGAGGCCAGCGACCGCACGCGCGTAATGCTCGGACTGGACGCCGCGCCCAGCTTGGCGCAAACTGGCGCTAAGGAGGCCTCGCGATGAAGCGCGATACGCCGGACAAGCCCGATCCGAACCCCGGCCCCGTGGCCCAATCTGTGCCACAAGATGCCACGCTGAGCGCTGAAAAGCTGGTCGCGCTCGCCGCTCTTGCTCGTGGCGAGTCCTACGACGACGCCGCCAAGGCCGCAGGAGTGCGACGGGAGACGCTCTACCGCTGGCGCAAAGAGCCCGACTTCTCGACGGCTTGGCAGCAGATTCGCCAGGCGATGCACGCGGAAGTCGCGGACGGGCTCATCCTTGGCGCCAAGGTCGCGATGCGTTCTATGATTGACCTCGCGACCCGAGCGGACGACGAGAAGATTCGGTTCCAGGCCGCACAGGACCTGCTCCAGCGCCTCGACGGCGCGACCGAGCGGGGTGAGGCGGCGGCGGCTCAACAGCAGGTGGCCACAGTGGTCATCGCAGCAGACGATGCGCTGGCGGAACTGCGGCGGCGACGAAGCGAGGGCGAGGGCTCATGAGCCGGAGGGAGCGACGACGAATGCGGAACGAAGCGACGACGAAGGCCGAGGCAGTGGCCGAGCACGAGAACGCCCGGCCGGGCATCTACTGGCCGGCGCACAGCTACGGGCTCCGGCGCGACACCCGCGAGCCGTGGACCTTCCACGTGGTGCGCGTCGAGGACGGCGAGGAGACGGTCATCAGCCGCGCACCCGAGGAGCGCATCGTGGCGCTCGCGCACCTCTACGACGCCATCGAGCGGGACGCGTGGGGCGCTGAGTGACCGCGCTCGCCGTGGCCATCGTGCTCGTCGCGGCGCTCGCCTGGGACGCGTACCGCCGGACGCTGGCGCTGCGTCGCGTGGATGAGCTCGAGGAGCTGCGCACGGGGCTGATGGACATCCTCGACAAGCTCAAGGCGAAGGCCAGCGCGAGCCACGTCGAGGCGCTTGAAGCGGACCTTAAGAGGCTCCGCACCGACGTGGAGCTCGGCAGCATCGGGAAGCGGCGGTGAGCCTCGCAGCTGTCAGCACCGAGGCGCTCATCGAGGCCGCGTGGCACGCGGGCGACCTGCGTTACCTGCTGCACGACGGGCAGCTGGAGTTGCGGCGCATGGTCCACGAAGAGCCCGCGCGACGACAGGTCATCTTGTGCTCGCGTCGGTGGGGAAAGAGCTTCCTGTCGTGCGTGATGTCCATCGAGATGGCGCTCTCGAAGCCGGGCTCCCGCACTCTGCTAGCGGCGCCGACGCAAAAGGACGCTGAGGGCATCATGGTTCCGCATCTCGAAGACGTGATGTCCGAGTGCCCGGACGACCTGCGTCCGAAGTTCAACAGCCAAAAGCTCCGGTGGTCGTTCCCCAACGGCTCGACGATCCAGCTCGCCGGCACCGACAGCACGAACGCCAACCGCCTCCGCGGACGCGCCGCAGACCTCGCCATTCTCGACGAGGCCGGCTTCATGACTGAGCTCGACTACGTCGTGCAGTCGGTCGTGCTTCCGCAGCTCATGACGACGGGCGGCAAGCTCATCATGCCGAGCACACCGAGTCGCTCGCCAGAGCACCCCTTCGTCGCGCGCTACTGCCGCGAGGCCGAGGAGGCCGGGCGCCTGCGGGTGAAAACGGTCTACGACGCACCGCACCTGTCGCCTGAGACCGTCGAGGAGTTCAAGCGCGAGTCGGGCGGCGAAGAAACGACCGAGTGGCGCCGCGAGTACATGTGCGAACGCATCGTCGAAGAGTCGCGCGCCATCGTGCCGGAGTTCTCGCAGCGCCGAGACTTGCTCGTCCACGTGCGGGCGATGCCGATTCACTTCCGCTGCTTCACGGTGGCCGACTTCGGCTTCTCCGATATGTCCGTGATCGGCTTCTGGGAGCACCATTTCGACGACGACGTGCTGTACCAGCGCGACGAGCTCGTGTTCCGCAACCAAGGCACGAACGTCATCGCGCCGGCCGTCGCAGCGAAGGAGCTCATGCTGTGGGGCCGCGAGCCTCACGAGCGGTGGGGCGACCCTAACAGCTCGCAGAGCACGGCGACGCGGGAGAGTGAGATCGTCATCAACGACTTCGTGATCTACCACGGTCAGCGATGGGCCCCGACGAACCGCGACCGGCTCCAACCTGCCGTCAACGCCTTGCGCATCGCGTGCGCCGAGGGCTCGGTCGCGTGGCACCCAGACTGCACCGTTACCACCGCCCACATGGGCGGCGGCGTATGGAACGACCAGCGCAGCAGCTTCGCGCGGAGCGGCGGGCTCGGGCACTTCGACGGCATTGCGCAGAGCATGTACGCGCATCGCCACGTCGACCGCAGTGAGTCACCATACCCGAATGTCCCACGGCACTTGCAGCATGGGGACGCGTTCGTGCGGCACGACGTCATTCACGAGAAGAGTACCAGCGGGAAGCTTGAGCAAGCATTGGGGGGAGGACGACGACGATGATCTTCGGAGAATCCAACGAGGAGCGGGCCCGGCTCATGGTGCAAATGGCTTGCGAGCACGAGCTCGTGGCCATGCGCGAGGCTGCCATCGAGACCGACGAGACCTTGCGCGAGCGCATCTACTGGCGCCACCTCACGGACGGCCGCAAGGGCGTGGAGCTCTGCGTGTCCAGCGTGGCGCGCGACGATGTGCCAGAGGGCGAAGACCCTGAGTGTGTGGCCACCATCGGCGCCGTGTGGGTCACGGAGTCGCCGGACGCGCTGCACGGCAAGACCATCGACCTGACGGTGCGTACGCAGGTCTACGCGGAGGACGCGGACAATGGCGACTGACCAGCCCGGAGCGGGCCTTGATTGGTACTGGTGCGCGAGCCCCACCGAGGAGCTGCCCGCGCGCCTGAACCGCGCGTGGTCGCGCTACCTGGAGTACGTGCAGCAGAGCGGCTTCCTAGAGCGGTGGCAGCACGCGCACAACCTCTTCTTCGGCCGCTCCGACGACCCGACTATGTCGAGCGACCGCGTCGGCTACGGCGGCCAGCAGGGCGAGACCGTGCTCGTCCGCAGCAACCAGTTCCGCAGCCTGCTGGAGCACACCCACGTGCTCATCACCGGCACGCGCCCGACGCTGAACGCTCGCGGCATCAACGCGAGCGCGTCGAGTCAGACCGCCGCGCGCATGGCCGAGCAAGTCTTCGAGTATTACCTCGAAGAGCACAAGCTCGAGAGGGCCATGCAGGAGGCCGACCGCTTCGCGCTACGCTACGGCGAGGGCTGGGTGCTCGTCACGTGGGACCCCGAGCGCGGCGAGCCCATCGAGGTCGAGCAGGTCGAGGACGAGAGCACGGGCGAGCTCGTGGACCGCGTCATCTACCAGGGCGACATCACCGCGCGCGCCGTCATGCCGCTCGACGTCATCCGCGACCCCTCGCACGATGCCAGCGTCGAGGATGAAGACTGGCTCGCGGTGCACACGCGCGTCAGCCGGTGGGACCTGCTCGCGCAGTACCCGGACGCAGCCGAGGCCATCCGCTCCGCACCCGCGGCCCCGCAGCTCACGGTGGACCTGTTCAGCCGCGAGGAGCGCGAGCAGCCCGACCGCATCAGTGCGCTCGAGTTCTACCACGCGCGTACGCCGGCCATGCCGCAGGGCCGTTTTGCGATGGTCGTCGGGGACACGGTGCTCTTCGACGGGCCGCTGCCGTACGACGTCATCCCGTGCATGGCGATGCGGCCGGACATCGAGACGAAGACCGCGTTCGGCTACACGACCGCGTGGGACCTCATGGGCCTACAGGACGTGCTCGACTCGGTCGTGAGCGCGATTGCCACATGCCACGACGCGGGCGCCCTCCGCAACGTGTGGACGCCGCGCGGCTCGGGGCTCGACACCAAGGAGCTTTCCAACGGGATGACGCACTGGGAGTCGACGGCGAAGCCGGAGCTCGTGGACCTCATGCCGGACCTTGGGCCGTCGATGAAATTTGCCGAGATGATCGGCAGCTACATGGAGAGCATCAGCGGTATCAACGACGTCGCGCGCGGGCAGCCTGACGCGAACGTCAAGAGCGGCGCGATGGCGGCGCTGATTCACAGCATGGCCGTGCAGTACAACAGCGGGCTTCAGTCGGCATACGCGATGCTTTACGAGCGCATCGGCACGCATTGGCTCGACTGCGCACGTCGGTACATGACGAAGCCCCGGCTCGTTGCCGTCGCTGGCCCTCGCGGTGGCGCATGGGTGCGCGACTTCCGCGGACAGGATGTGGCAGGCATTCGGCGCATCGCGGTGGACACGGGGAACGCGATCATGCGCACGTCGAGCGGCCGGATGGACATCGCGGACAAGTTCCTGGAGCGCCAGGTCTTCCAGCGGCCCGAGCAGTATCTCCAGATGCTCAGCACGGGCCGCTACGAGCCGCTGCTGGACCGTCCGGACACGAAGCTCCGCGGCATCCTCTCGGAGAACGACCTGCTGTGCCAGGGCAAGCCCGCGCGCGTACTCCTCACCGACCACCATGCCGACCACATCGAGGCGCATTTCGCGCTGCTCGACGAGCCGGAGAACCGCGAGAACGAAGATCTCACGTCGGTCGTGCTCGACCACATCCAGCTTCACATCGAGATGTGGCAGCAGCTCACCGTGGGCAATCCCGGCATGCTGGGCCTCATCGGCTTGCCGCCGTGGCCCGACGCGGGTGGCGGGATGCAGCCCCCGGACGCAGGTGGCGCGCCCATGCCGGGCGGCAATCCGGGTGGCGGCCAGCAGGCGCCGCTACAGGACGTGCCGGAGGACCCGCTCGCCGCACAAGCGGGCGTGAACATGCCGAACATGCCGACGGTTCCGGGGCAGGAAGCCCCGTACGACCCGCAGGCCGGACAGGGAATGTGAGGAGGGACGAATGAGCGACGAGGGATTCACCGAAGGCGGCGCAGAGCCGCAAGGCACCGCGGCACCGACAGGCGGCGCGCCAACCGCGCAGACGGCCGCGACCGAGATTCGCGAGGCGCTCGAGACCGGCGAACTGACCGAGGCGGATCTCGACCGCTTCGTCACCGTCACCGTTGACGGCGAGCAGAGGCGCATCAAGGCCCGCGACGCGCTCCGGGACTACACTCTCCGCAGCGCCAGCCATAAGCGCATGGAAGAGGCCGCGCGGCTCCGCAAAGAGACCGAGGCCGAAAAGGCGCAGGTGCGGGAGCTCCTCGACACCGTGCGCGACCCCGCCGGGCTCCTCGCCGTGGCGCAGCACCTCGGGGTGAACCCGAGGCAGCTCCGCGAGCTCATCGAGGCCGAGGAGCGCACGCCGGAGGACGTCAAGCGCGAGCGCGCCCTCGCGGCGCGCGAAAAGGCCCTTGCCGACCGCGAGGCAGCCGAGAAGCGCCAGCGCGAGGAAGCGGCGGCGTCCGCGGCCGAGAAGCGCGAGCGCGCCAAGTACATCGAGAGCATCAGCAAGGGCCTCGAAAGCGCCGGGCTGCCCAAGAGCCAGCGCATGATGTCCGAGGTGGCCAAGGTGCTCGCCGCGGCCTTCGACGCGGGCGACCGCAGCTTCACGGTGGAGGACGCCGTGCAGGTCGTGCGCGAGGAGATGACGACGCACAGCCGCTCGCTTCTCGGCGACATGAGCCCGGACCAACTGCGTGCGCTCCTCGGCGACAAGCTCGACGCGGTGCGTCAACAGGACATCGAGAAGGCCAAAGCACACCGAAACGCGACGCGCCCGAAGCCCAATGGGGGACGCCCGGCAGCGGGTGCAGCGCCGAAGAAGCGCATCCACTCGTCGCAGCTCACGCCCGAGCAATACTCGCGACTGCTGAACGGCGAGGACATCGACGTATGACCCGCCGCGCGCTACGTCGGCTCCAGCGTCAGCGCCGGCTAGAGCGCCGGTACGCGAACCACGCTCCTCCCGCAAGGCTCGCGGCAAGGGTATGGAACGCTCGCGACGCGATGGATGCGTATCGGAGTGGGCTGCCGGCGGCGCTAGACGCGTTCTTTCGCCGCTTGTACCCGGTCGACATGCTGCGGCGAGCGATGGGCATCAGCCCGACTTGACACGCTCCGGCACACCGTGTCACGGTGTGCATGCGCGCTGTGGTGTAACGTCAGCACCCGGTGGAGGCATCCGGAGCAATACTCGCGGCTCCTCAACGGCGAGGACATCGATGTCTGACCTTCACCTGACCGACGGCGACTGCACCCTCGCGCGAGCGGCGCTCAACTGGCTCACCGAGGACCCTGCAACGCGAGGCGACTTCGTCCACAAAGGCATCCCGTGCAACGCTTACGGCATCCTGTGGTCGTTCATCGACAAGGCGCAGGAGTACGCCACCCCAATCGGGAATCTGACGCTCGCTTGACACGCTCCGGCACGGCGTGCCATGGTGTGCATGCGCGCTGTGGTGTAACGTCAGCACCCGGTGGAGGCATCCCCGCGGACACGGTTAAACTCCGTGCGGTGCGCAGCAAACAAACCCCAAGGCTCCGTAGCCTCGGGCCCGCTTCGTCGATGAGCCGCCGGTAACCCTCGGGCCCGGTGTGCTCCACGGAGCCGGTCACGACACGTGAAGGCAGCCGAAGAACCGCCCCGAAACGGGCATTTCCTCGGAGATTTTCACCATGACCGTGACCGAAACTACGCTCGATGGCTGGTTCAAAGACCGCTACGAGACCAAGGGACGCGACATCGTCCCGGAATTCAGTGACCTCGCCGAGAGCATGGTGTTCTCGGAGTCCGAGAAGCTCGGCGACGAATACGTCTTCAACGTCCGCGTGCGGCGTGCCCATGGCATGACGTGGGGCGGGCAGACCGCGACGGCGTTCGCGCTCAACGCGGTCGTCAGCGGCCAGACTGTGCCGGGCCGCGAGAAGGGCTACCAGGCCGTTATGCGCGAGCAGGTCGCGTATGGCGTGGTCAGCCGCGCGCGATCCAGCGTCGAGGCCTTCGGGTCGGCGTTCGACGACGTCGTCCGCGACATGCGCAACTCGATGTCGTTCTACCGCGAGCTGAACATCCTCTACGGTGGCGACTCGATTGGCACGCTGACGGGCGCGGGCTCCGCGGCAGCCTCGGTGACGTACGTCATCACCGAGGCGTCTTGGGCCCCCGGCCTGTGGGCACAGATGGAAGGCGCGAGCGTCGATGTGTACAGCGCGCCCGGCGGCACGCGGCGCAACACGAACGGCGCGCTCACCATCTCGAACGTCGACTTCGACACGCGGTCGGTGACGCTCACCGGCGTGGTGGCGGACAACAACGCGATCCAGGCGAGCGACGTCGTCATCCCCTTCGAGGCGGACGCGGCGTGGTTCGACGGCCTTCGCGTGCTTGTGCCGAACACGGGCACGATGCACAACATCAACGCAGCGACCTACGGACTGTGGCGCGGCAACGGCATCGGCGCGGGCGGCGCGGCGCTGACGTTCGCCAAGGTCATGCGCGGCTCGGCTCGAGCGGCGTTCCGTGGTGGTCTCGGGCCGCTTACGCTCCGCGTGTCGCCGTACACCTGGAGCGACTTCAACAACGATGCGGCGGCGCTCCGGCGCTACGCGGCGAAGATGCGGATGGAAGCCGACCTCGGCACCGAGAAGCTCGTGTTCTACGGGCAGACCGGCACCATTGAGATCAAGCCGCACCCGATGATCAAGGCCGGCGAGGCCTTTCTCACGGCCGACCGCTACTTCAAGCGCGTCGGCTCGGCGGACCTGACGTTCCGGCTCCCCGGCGTCACCGGTCAGCAAGAGCGGTTCTTCCGCGAACTGGAGTCGAACGCTGGCTTCGAGCTTCGGCAGTGGTGGGACCAGGCGCTCGTCAGCTTCAAGCCGGCGTGCAGCGTGCTCTTCACCGGCATCGTCAACAGCCAGGCGATCTGAGGCGCCATGAGCGGCGCCATCATCACCATCCGACTCGGTGTCGACCTCCCCGCGGCCTCGGTCGCGGCGGAGCTCGCCGACGCCGAGGATTGGGTGCAGCTCCGAGAGACGCTCTGCCGGTACCTGCAAGGGGTGTCGGCAGTGCGCGGCTCCGCGCTCGCGGTGACGTGCGACTCGGTGGACTCCGGGACAGTGCTTGCGGACTCCGCGGTCACCATCACGATCACCTTCGCCAACATCACGGCGGGCGAGACCGTCGTCATCGGCAACGTCACGCTGACGTGGGCGGTGGCGGCGGCCAACGAGAACGAGGTCACCATCGGCGCGGACCTCGCGGCGGCGACGACCAACCTCACGGCGGCCATCAACGCGCATTCCAAGCTCGCAGGGCTCGTCTCCGCAAGCGGTGTGACTGCGACGGGCGTGGTCACCGTGACCTATCCCGGCGCAGACCGGACGGCGGCACTCATCGGCGTTTCCGAGACGGGTGACGCCGTCGTGGTGAGCGCCTCGAGCTTCACGAGCGGAGCGACTCTCACGAGCGAGGTCGCGACGCCCATCACCGAGCGGTGGGGTATCTGATGATGAAGACGGGCTCAGGCTCTCCGGAGATTGCGGCGCTGAAGAGCATCGCAGGCGACGCCAACACGGCTCGACTGGGCCCGTCTCGCGTCAAAGACAACGCCGGTGCGGCCGAGGTCCTCCGGGCACTCGGTCAGCAGCTCATGGACGAAGCCGACGCCATCGAGGCGGGCGGCGAGGAGTCCGAAGGCATGGGCGCAGACGCGCTCATGATGGGCGAGGACGACGACGACGAGGGATACTGAGCTATGGCCTACACGACGACGGACCTTCTCGCCTCGGTGCGTCGTCGGGCCCAGCTCCCCGCGGCCAATGGCGCGCTGACCACCACCGACCTTCTCGCGCTCGCGGACCTGGCTCATCAGACCGTGACGGCTCCACTCCTGCGCTCCGTGCGTGAGGAGTATGGCGTCATCAGCGAGTCTGTGACCATCGTCAGCGGGCAGCGTGCGTATCCGATTCCGACACGTGCGGAGGCGGGCTCGCTGCGCGACGTCATCGCTGTCTCGACGTCCACGGGCGCCGAGGTGCAGCTACCCTACATCCCGCCCGAAGACCGACCGTTCTACCGCGAGGCCGCGTCGCCGTGGTGGGATGCGCCATGCGCGTACACGGTCGAGGGCAACGACATCGAGATCTTGCCGACGCCGACGACGCAGCTCGCGAGCACGTACATGCTGCGGATGCGGTACTACCTCCGCGTCGGGCGCTTCGTGGAGACGAGCGCGTGCGACGTGGTGCTGACGTACAGCGCGCCCACTGTTACGACGACTGCCGCGAGCGTGTTTTCGACCGGTGACTTCGTGGACGTCATCGGCGCCTCGCCGCCATTCCGCCCGCGCGTCATCGGTAGCGATGTGACCGTGGTGGGCGCAGCGGTGGACCTCGACGCTGCGTCTGCGATTCTTGAGGCGCCCGTCGCGGGCGATTACGTCTGCGCCACGGACACCACATGCGTGCTTCAGATGCCGGTGGAGCTCCACCGCGTGCTTGAGACGGCGACCGTCGCCGAGGTCTACCGCGCGCTCGGGTACCAGGCTGAACTTGACCGGGAGATGGCACTCCTCCAAGGACAGATGCAAGCTGTCCGCGTCCTCATGGAGCCGAGGACCGAAGGAGGGACCCGTGTCATACTCAACCCGCGCAGCACTCTGCGCCGTGGTCGTCGCATTCGCTGGTGAGGGGTGCGAGCCAATGGCGACTGACCTAACACTGCGCGCGGCCGGCCTGTACACCGACCCGAACCCGCACACGGAAGCACCGCAGGGCGCGCTACGCGTCGCGGACAACGTCGTCATCCGCAGGGCGGGCGTCGCCGAGCCGCGGCCGGGCTTTCGTCCGGAGGGTCTCAGCGGCGGGGCGCGCTACGTCGGAATCTACCCAGCGCCCACGGGCGACGCTGAGGAGCTCTACGGGCAGACCACGGGCGGGCTCGACGACGACACGGGCGCAGCGGTGCCGGAGCCTGCGTGGACATGGGCAAACCGCGTGGCGACGCAGGCCATTACGCAGTCCGGCGAATACGCGGGCGCATCGGCGGCGGTCGCTCGGGACGCGCTCTATGTGCCCACCTCCAGCGGCGTGGCCCGCGTCGTGGACGGAGTCGCCGTGCGTGCAGGGTATCCACGGCTCGGGCAGGTGCCCGGAAGCGCTGCGCTCGACGTGTCCGGGGTTGCTGACGAGAACTGGCTGCCGACTGACTCTGCGGTCCGCTATCGCGTCTGCGTCGTGCGAGAGTCCGCAGATGGGCTGATCGTCCGATCGACGCCGTCTTCCGACCTCGTCGTGGCAAACAGCTCTGGCGGTGACCGTCGCGTACAGCTCAGTCTTCGGCACCCTGCGGAGCTCGCCAGCGGCGACACTATCGAGGTATATCGATCAATCGCCGTGACGCCCTTTACGGCGACTCCTAGCGACGAGTTGTACCTTGCGATGGTGTACGAGCCCGTTGGCGCAGACGTCTCAAGCGGATCATCGATTTTCTTTGACATCACAGACCCTGCCGATTTGGGCGCATCACTATACACGAACGCGACGCAGCAAGGCATCCTACAGGCGAATGAGCGGCCTCCTCAGGCCGCGTCAATCGCGTTTTTCAATCAGATGCTGTTTTTCGGGCGTGTGCAGCAGCCGCGACAGCTAGTGGTGCGCATGGTCGCGCGTCCGACGGCGGGGCAGACGCTCACGATTAACGGGCTCACCTACACCTTTACGGCGTCCACATTCAATGCCGCAACGGGCGACATCCCGCTCAACGCAAACGTTCCGACAATCGTGCGACTGCTGTGTCTATCGATCAACACCCGGTCACCTGCAACAAACGATGTGTTTATGGCGGGCCACGCGGGCGGCGGCACGATGGTGCTTTATGAGCCGTATCTTGGCGCCAATGGCGCGTTTGACTTCGTAGGGTCTGCGGCTGGAATGGTCGGGCTCTTCGACCCGCCTTTGGAGACGCGGTCTGGACCCGTCTATGCGCTTTCCGGTGAGATAGAAGCGAACGCCCACCGCGTGATGTACTCGAAGCTGCAAGAGCCCGAGCACGTTCCTGCGCTGAACTTTGTCGACATTGGATCGCGCTCCGAGCCCATCCTTGCGATGAGGTCGACGCGGCGTGCGCTCTTCGTCTTCAAGACGGATGGCATCTGGATCATCTCTGGCGACACGCCCGAGACGCTGCGCGTCGAGCAGATCGACAGCACTGCCCGCTTGCTCCACCCGAAGTCCGTAGCGGTCGGCGGCGACCGCGTCTTTGCGTGGACCGATGCCGGCGTCATCATGCTCTCCGAGGGTGGCGTCGCCGGGAACCTCAGCGCACCAGCAATCGAGCCCGACCTGCGCGCGATCCAAGTGGCGCTACAGGCCACGACTGACCCGGCCAGTGGCTCCACGCTCGGATGCTTCCTGCACTATCAAGACGGTGAAGAGCGGTTACTGCTCGGCGTGCCTGCGGCGGTCGGGGATGCCTACGTCGCGAGCGTCTATCAGTACGACATGCGGACTCAGGGATGGACGCGCTGGACCTCGGGCGACCGCGAGTACAGCGCGGCGACCACCATCGCCGGGCGCATTCTCTTCTCGGGCCTCGACGCAGACGACCTCGGCGACGTGTGGCGTGAGACGCTCGACAGCGACGAGGCACCTCACGCGGACGTGACGTACACCGACACGATCATCAGCGTCTCGCAGACCGCGAGCGCGGTCGTCCTGACGCTCACCGGCTCGCGCGCAGACGCCCCCGTCGGATCGTGGGCGTATCAGGCGGCTACGGGCGGGCGCGGTGTCGTGTCGGCCACGGCGGACGGCGGCGACTCGCCCGACACGGCGACGGTCATTCCGCTGGATGACACGACGTGGGATGCGACAGACGTCGTCTTCTATCAGCCGGTGGAGCAGTGCATCGAGTGGATCGCGAAGAGCGCGCAGGTGCCCACGGTCACGAAGCACTGGCAGCGCGGCGTTCTGACGTACGAGTCCGACCGGCGCATGTACGATGCGACGCTGAGCTTCCGCTCCGACCTCATCCACACGGCGGCATCGGTGACGACCGAGCACACGCTCCAGGATGACGCGCTCCCCGAAGACATCCCGTTTCTCACCACGCGCGACCACGCGCGAGCCGCGATCCTCTTTCCGAAGCTCTGCATTTCGCAGGGTGGCGCGCAGTGGTCGCTTTCGGCGCTTCACCTCGACTACGAGCTCGGGTCGTCTCGAGCGGGAAGGCGAGGGCGCTGATGGCTGTCATCACGCCAGAGCTGGACACGATCGAGTCGCTGGCATCGGCGGTGAGCACGACAGGTCTCGTGCTAGCGGGCCGTCAGAGCGCGCAGACGGTGCAAGTGCCTGCGTCGCTGCTAGCCGGAGCGGCATCGGACACGCTCACGTCTGTGCGACGTACGGTGATGCCGGTCTCGGGCGGGTCGGGAACCGACTCGGTGACCCATATGAGTCCGGTGACGGTTTTTGCTAGCGCTACCACCGCGCGGACGACGGTGCCGGCCAGCGCGACGTGGCTTGAGAGGCAAAATCGCAACGCGTGTCAGACGTCCACCGTGTCACGGTCCACGGCAGGCAAGAGGACCGGCGCTCTTTGGAGCCTCGGCAGCCCGAGTCGCACTCAGACGGTGGTAGGTCTTCTTGGGTCCGCTATCGCGGACATGCGAGCGATAATCGGGCTTGTCGCGGGAATGAGCTCATATCTCAGCTTCGGCACGCAGCCGAGTAGTAATAGCATTCCGGCGGGAGTGTATCTCGGACTCGATTCGACCGACGCGAACCTTCAGCTCATGCGCAAGGCCAGCGCGGTTTCGGCAACAAAGGTCGATCTCGGCGCGTCTTTCGCGCGGGCTGTCAACATGTCGATTCGTTTCGAGCTCGACCTTTCGCCGGGGTCTGTCGTGTATCGTGTGACGAGGCTGGACGCGGCGGGCACGGCGTCAGGCACTCTGACGACGGACATTCCGCCAGACTCGGCGCTGCTTTTCCATCACTGGCAGTGCGCGACCAACGCCACTGGTACGCAGTCCGCGGCAATCGATTGCGTGGCCTTCGAAGGGCAAAATGACATCTCCTGAGCTCACATGATCCGCTTTGTCCAAGCGCTGGTTCCCGCGGTACTCGGCATCGACGCGCGCGCTGAGTGGGCGGATGTGCGCGATCGATTCCGGCGCTTCGTGGGCGAGACTCGGCTCGCGCTCGACGCGCTTCCGCGGGCGCAGGAGCGTGAGATCCGATACGACCCGGCCGATCCGGATCTGACGATAGATGTCGACATGCGTCCGCGCGTCGTGGTGTGTGCGTACGCGGCAGCGGCCGGCGTCCCCGTCGCGACGTCGTCCACCCTGTGGCGCCCTGGCTCATCGGGTCGATCCGTGGTACTCTCCGGCATCGCTGGACTGTCCTCGGGCACCCGATACGACGTCAGGCTCTTCGTGATGGGAGATGGCTGATGCCGCAGTTTTACGACCAGGACGGCAACGCTTACGACTACACGCGCGCCACCGCGACTGGTGAGGGTGAGCAGCGGCAGTGGACGTTCTACGATGAGAATGGCGCCGAGGTCGGTCGCCAGACCGGCACTGCCGCTGGTGGCAACAACAAAACGTACCTGCCGAGGACAGACCCCGAAACGGGTCAAGTCTACTACTCATCGGACTCAAAAACTGGGCGAGGACGTGGCCCTCGCGGCGATAAGCGCGCCGACCGCCGAGACTCAAGGCGCGAGGAGCGCAAGCGGCAGGCCGCGCAGCTACAAGCTCAGCAGGACTACTACGGCGGCGCCTTCAACGATGGTCTCGGAGGTGTCTCGGGCGCATTCGCTGGAGTGGGAGAGGAGGCTCCGTCGGAGCTAGATCTTCTCGGCGGCGTCGAGAGCGCGGAGTCTCAGCTCGCGGGCGCAGAGGCGGACGCGGGCGCCATCGCGGCGCAGCGTGCGGCACTCGACTCGCTCTCGCAGATCGGCCGAGGCGGGTACACCGCTGAGGAAGCCGCTGCGATGCAGCGGATGCGCATGGAGACTGCTCAGCAAGAGCAGTCTCAGCGCCAGGCAGTCCAGCAGCAGATGGCGATGCGCGGGATGTCTGGATCGGGCGCAGAGCTCGCCGGACAGCTCGCTGCGCAGCAGGGCGGTGCGAATCGCGCGAACGAAATGCAGCTCGAGACCCAGGCGCAGGCGCAGCGGCGTGCGCTGCAGGCGCTCGGGATGCAGGGCGACCTGTCGAGCGGCATGCGTGGCCAGTCCTTCGACGAGGCTGCGACGCGATCGAGCGCGGCGGACGACTTTACGCGATGGAACGCCGACCGGCGCGGCGGCGCAGCGCAGCAGCGGTACGCGAACCGCTTCGGGCTCGCGCAGGCGCAGTCAGACGCAAGCGGCCGAAGCGCGGAGCTTGCCGGCGGACGGCGCAGCGAGGTGCAAGAGCAGCAGAACAGGAACGACGACAAGCGGACGGATCGAACGAGCAAGATCCTCGGGAGCATCTTCTGATGGGCATTCCCCTTATTGGCGGGCTGCTCGACGGCGGCTCCAACGGCAACAAGGCGCGCGAGGAAGAGGAGCGCCGCAAGGCCGAGGAAGCTGCGCGCGAGGCAGAGGAGGCGGCCGAGGAGCGTCGCGCTGCGGAGGCCGAAGCGGCCGAAGAGCGCCAGGCACAGATGGACGAAGCGGCCGAGTCGCGCCGCGAGTCGTCGTTGGGCTCTTTCGAGCGACGGCAGGTGCGCGAGGATGACCGCGGTGCGCCCATTCAGCGGCGCGCCCTCGAGTCCATCGCCACGCAGCGAGACGAGCCGCAGACGCCGGTCACACCGCAGTTCCAGATGAGCATTCCCGAGGATGAGATTCGCTTTCAAGCGAACGTCGACATTCCCGATGATGAGATCCGCTTCACACCCAACGCGCCGGCCGAGCAGCCGGACCCGTATCAGCGTGTGCTCGACGCGAGCGCACCGTACCAGCAGGGCGCGGCGGGCGGTCGCGCGGTCAACTTTGACGCGCTCGACGCGCAGCAGGACGCCGCAGACGTCGCCAGCGCCTCGCAAGCGCGCGCAAACCTCGGCGGCGGAGGTGCGCCGCCTCCCGTCACGCCGCAGCCGCAGAGCGGCACCGTGGCGCCTCAGCAGACGACCCCGATGGGCTCCCCCGCATCGGGTCCGGCACAGCCGCCGGGGGCGCAGGAGTCTCCCTCCTCTCCCCTCGCTCCTCCCGCGCCTCCGGCGGCCGCGCCACTTCCCGATCAACAGCGCGCAGCGGACGCGCGCCAGCAGACCGTGCAGCCGCAGGGCTCGCGGCTTCCGCCGGACATTCGTACCGCAGCGATGCCGCAGTCCAGCGCGGGTACGCAGCAGGCACTGGACACATCGAGCGAGGACGAGGCGCGTACCGCGCTGCGTCGTGAGCGCATCCTCAAGGCGCTCGGGTACATCACGAAGATCGGCCTGGGCGCTGGCGCGCTCGCGCTCGACGCACGCGGCGGCAGCCCCGCAGCGGCCCAGTTCATGGCGGGTGCCGGCGGCATGGTCGGCAACGCCATGATCAACAGCAGTCCCACGCAACAGCAGGCCCGCATCACGCAGGCTCGCGGCGTGGACGAGCAGCGCGCACGCGGCGCCGAGGACCTGGACCTCCGGCGCATCACGCAAGCCGCGCAAGAGCGGCGCGCGCAGATGCTCGAGGCGCAGCAGGCGCAGCGGCTCGACCTGGAGTCGCGACGCGTCGGCGCGATGGAGGAAGGCATCGGGCTCCGTGCGGAGCAGGTCGGCGCACAGGCCGAGGCGGCTCGCGCGCTCGCGGCGCAGCGCACCGCACAGGGTGACATCGCGCGCACCGAGGCCGAGGCGGCGCAGATGGCGCGTGACCCGGAGTCGCCGGTGTCGCGTCAGGCGCAGCAGGAGCTCCGGGCGCTGATGGAGCGCGTACCGGAAGACGAGCGCATCTCCGACGAGGAAATTGGCGCGCTCTCCGCGGACGCCGCGACGACGCTCTACAACCAGGTAGCGCGTCGTTACGGGCTCCGCACGCGGCAGACGCAGCGCCGCTCCGGTGAGGGCGGCGGGCCACGCGCCGAGGGCCTCGGGCCGACGCGCAGCTTCCGCGACTTCGCACAGCGCGAGTACCCACAGCTCCAGGGCATGAGCGAGGCCGAGCGCGAGGCCGCAGTAACGCAGGCATGGTCGCAGCTTTCGAGCGCAGAGCGGCGCGCGTACGTCGGCGGCTCCGCCATGAGCGACACCCGCGAGGATGACGAGCGAGTGGCACGCGCGAACAACTTGCCCGGCTGGCGCTGGCGCAACGGGGACGTGCCGCCGGACGCGGTCACGCTCCGTGCTGGGCAGGATGCGAGCGAGGGTGCGGCGAGCGCAACAGCGAACCTCGGCGACATGCTCCGCATCGCGGGCCAGATTGGCGCCGGTGACCGCGCGCTCACGGCCATCGGCGAGTCTGAGATTGGCGCGCAGTACCAAGCGGCGCGCAACGCATTCATCGGCTCGCTCCCTGCGCTTCGGAACACGGGCGTCATCAACGAGGGCGAGTACGAGCGTTTCCGGCGTGAGTTCCCCGACGTCACGGACCTCCGCAGCGCGGGCGCCATCCGCAATCAGATCCAAGCCGCTCAGCAGGTCATCGGCCGCGGCTACCGGCTCAAGATGCAGGCGCTCGGCTGGGAGCCCGACTCGGGCGGAGGCGGCGAGCGCCGCGGCGGCGGAGGCGGACAGACATTCCGTGTGCGGACGCCTCGCGGCATCGCCGTCCGGCCTGACACCCCCGAGGAACGCGCACGTGCCGAGCGCGCCGGCTTCGAGGTGCTCCGGTGAGCCGCGACCGCTTCCAGCGCCTCGACATCACCGAGGACTCCAACGTCATCGAGATGCCGGAGCAGCAGGTCACGGGCAGCGTCGAGCCGTCGCGCGCGGAGCGCATCGTCGGGCTCATGCGCGCGCTCAATCTCTTGCCGGCCGAGTACGAGGACGTCGCGGACCGCGCGGCGGCGTTCGGTCGTGGCATCGCTGAGGGCGCGACCGCGGGATGGGTGGACGAGCTCGTCGGCGGACTGTCGCAGGCGGTGCCGCCGGAGATGCGAGCAGGTCTTGCGCGGCTCATGGCTCCCGAGGGCCAGGAAGACGCCTACGGTCGCGCGGCGGCCGACCTCGGGTACTCCGACGTCCGCGACGCGACGCGCCGTCAGCAAGGCGAAGCGGCCGAGGCGGAGCCAAGTGCGTTCATCCCCGGCGCGGTCGCAGGCGGCGTCGCCACGGGCCGCATGCTCCCCGCTGCTGGCGCTGGGCTGTCGGGTGGGTCGCGTGTCGCAGCACGCGTGGCGCAAGCCGCTGGCGAGGGCGTGCTCGCCGGAGCGGGCGGCAGCCGTGCGGAAGACGCGCAAGGCATCGCGCAAGACGCAGCCATCGGCGGCGCCATCGGCGGCGGCATCAGCGGCGGCCTCGCAGCGGTGGGAGGCGTCGGGCGCGGCCTCCGTGCGGCTCAGCGTGGCGTCACGCAGACCGCTGACGACGCGGCCCGTGTGTCCGACGCCGTCACGGAGCTCGAGCGCATCGGCAGCCCCATCGAGTCCGACCGCATCCGCTTCAAGCCCGCGACGCTTCGCGAGGCGCTTGCGCGCGAGCCTGCCGACCCGAGCGCGGTCGACGATGCCATGAACTGGTTTGCGGCCATGCAGGAGCGTATTCGCCGCGAGTTCGTCGACCAGGGCCGCTACGGTCGCAGCGGACGCGCGGCGCTGGCCAACCTGCGTTCAGAACTGAATGACCAGGCTGTCCGCGCACAGCGCGCTATCGAGCGCGGCAACGTCGGCGAGGTCTACGCCGCGCTCGACCAGGGCAAGCGCGCCATCGGCCGCATGCAAGGCCGCGTCGGCCCCATGCGTGGCCGCGACCCGAACCCGAACGCAGACCCGCAAGCGGCCGAGGCGCTGCGCGAGTGGTACGGCGAGGTTCGCGCGGCGCTCGAGCGCCCCGAGTGGGGCGGCGCATCCGCGCTTCAGCGCGGGGACAACCCGGCGTGGACGGCGGCGATTCCCGCCCGACGCATCGCGGCTCGACGCTTCTTGGAAGACTCGCCCGAGCGCCCCAACGAGTGGGACCCGATCCAGCGCGCCAAGCGGCCCGCGGTCGAGTCCACCATGCAGCGCGCCGCGGAGCCCGCGGAGCAGGACTACGTCGACGACCTCGTGCGCTACACCCGCACGCGTGCCGACCTCGTGCAGCGGCTCGGCAGACACTACGGCTCGCCGCTCGCCGAGACGGCGGCGGACCGCGCAGCGCGCGCGACCCCTGAGGGCACGCCAGGCGGCTACCGCGATGCGGCGACACGCGTGGACGATGCGGTCGACTCCGCGCGGGTCCAGCGCGCGCAGGAGCTTGCCGAAGACGTCGATCGCATCGTGTCCGCGGCCCGCAATCCCAGCACGACGCGTCGCGTCGGCCAGGTGCTCGCGCGCTCACCATACGGACGCGCGGCGGCCACGACTGGCGATGTCGCAGGCCAGCCGCTCGAGCGCATCGGCGAGGTGGGCACCGCAGCGACGTCGCGCGGCGTGCCGAGTGCGGCCAGCGCGTCAGCGGCTACGATGCCGCGTGCGCAGCCTGTCGCCGATGACGGGCCCGAGGTGAGCGACGACGACTACGAAGCCATGATCGGCGAGTCCGGCGGAGACGTCAGCGACGACGACTATGAAGCCATGCTTCAGGAGAAGATGCGATGAGTGACCCCCGCGACCTGACCTACCTGCGCGCCCCGGACCTGCTCGACACCACGAGCTTGCCCATCGGCGGCGACCACGCCTTCACCGACGCCGCGACGGTCTACGTCGGGCCGCTCGGACCGGGTACGTACACGCTCACGATGGTTGCCGCCGCTGCGGGCCTCGCGGGCTACTGGTGCACGGGCCCATGGGACTCGGGCGACTCCGACGTGGTGACGGCCATCGGCGGGACGACCGCATACGTGCCGGACGCGGATGACGAGCCTGTGCTTGACGGCGAGCGATTGACCTTTGACGTGCGTAGCGAGGACTACGGCATCGCGCTCATCGGGTCGTCTGGCGCGAGCGGGACGTTCTGGATCCGGAGGACGTGAGCCATGCGCGGTCGCAACATCGCCCGTCGTAGCGCACCCATCCCCGCGCTACTCCGCCGGGGCGGCCGCTCGCCTGCCGTGAGGGGTGCGTCCTCACTCACGCCGCCGGAGTCCTCCGTGCTCTTGCTGCGCGGAAGCGGCATCACCGAGGTCACCGGCGACGTTGCGACGTGGGACAGCGAGGGGTCGACGTCACTCCGCTGGTCCGCTGTCACCGACCCGCAGCGCCCTGCGCTTGTAACCGTCGGATCGCTCTCGGGCGCGCAGTGTCTCCAGACTGGATCGTACCTGCGCAGCGAAGCGGCTTTTTCGCTTGTGAAGCCATACGTCGTCTACGCGCTTTTCCGCGTCGATACGTGGTCCGCGAATCGGCGCATCCTGGATTTTGCAGCCGCGAATTACCTTCGATATCACACCGGCACGGGGCAAAACCTCGCGTGGGAGCAGGGCGCCGTGGACCTCGTCTCAACTTCGGCTATCGCCAACGGCGATATCATCTCAGTCGTCGTATCCGTACAGAACACGGGCGGAACGAACCGGCTCTACGTAGACGGCACCCAAGAGGCAACGGGCACGCCAAATGCCATCTCCCCCACTTCGACTGTAGTCGGCATCGGCGCACGTGGCGGTGGCGTGAACCCGTCCGACACGTCGTTTCTAGAGCTTGGCGTGTGGTCGTTTGCGGACAACACCGAGTCAGACGCCTTCGACATAGCCGCGCTTCTCGCGTACGCCGCACAGCAGCGCGCTGCAGCCGGGGGTGCGTGATGGCCACGCGGACGATTCACCTCATCTGCGGACAGAGCAACGCGCGCGGCGCCGCGAATAAGTCAGACCTGACGGACACGAGATACGACCTCACACAAAACGACGTGCGCCAATACACGCGACTTGACACGACGTTCGGGGGTACAGCGTCTGCCATGATGACGATCCCGTCGGGGCTCTTCTCCATTGAGGCGGCTTTCGGATACCATCTGCGGAACGACGCCGGTGAGCTGCCGCTCATTTTCCGCGATGGCTGGTCGGGCACATCTCTCGCCGCATCGTGGCAGCCCGAGGCCGCAGGCGCCGAGTGGGCGGATGCGATCGACGCGCTGTGGCAGTGCTATCAGGCCGCGAAAACCGAGTTTACGGGCGACGAGCTTGTGTTCGGCTCGCTGACGTGGATCCAGGGCGAAGCGGACGTGCAGAACTCGACGTTTGCGGCGGCGTACGAGGCGAATTTGCTCAAGCTCGGCAGCGCATTCCGAGGGGAATTTGGCGCGGACCTGCCGATTATCTTCGTGCAGCTCTCCGAAAACTGCGGAGTGACCGAGGGAACGGCGGGCGACCTCGCGCTGGTGCGTGCTGCGTACGTGTCGGCGGCGGCCACGCTCGGAAACGCAGCGGTTGTCGACGCGACTCCGATCGCGCTTCAAGTCGATGATGTGCACTACACCGCGGACGGGCTCATGGCGCTCGGTGACGACGTCTACGACGCGTACGTGACGCTCTCCGCGGGTACCCAGCACATGCGCTCGGCGAGGGCCTTCTCGACGCTGCTTGCAGCTCAGACCTTTGCGGACGACGCGCAGACCGCCGTGGGCAACCGTGACGAAGACCCGGCGGAAGGTGGGTTTGGCGTTCGCCTCGGCGCAGGCGCAATCGACCCGTGGCCGACGACCGCCCGCAACCTGCCGCTGAAGCACCCCTTCCAGGACGTTTGGTGCGTGCCGGTCGACTCCGCGATGATCGCTGATGGCGGGCTCGACGTGACGACGGGGCTGCGTCCCGCGGACCTGGCGTGGCTGGAGTGGGCGTGACCGTCCGCGGTGGGTGTCATGCCATGAGCGGCGAGCAGCCGAGGCGACGATGCAGACGACTGACCCGAGACTTGACGCGCTTCCGCGGCGCCGTGAGGAGCGCAAGAGCATGGCTGCGCAAAAGATGAGCATCCCCGCGTGGGCCGTCGGAATCCTCGTCAGCCTGCTATCAGCCGGCGCGTCGGCGGCGGTCACCTACGGCATCGGTGTCGGTCGCATCAACACCCTGGAGCGCGACGTCGCGAGCGTAATCGTGCGCATCGACCGGAGCGAGGCTGCACGGTCGGAGGCGGAGCGCACGCTCGCCGTCGTCGTCACGAGGCTCGACGCCATCGTGGCCACGCAGCGCGAGCAGTCCGCGGACCTGCGTGCCGTGAGGGACTCGGTCGATGCGCTGAGGACGACGGGGCGGCGATAGCCGCTTGCCACGTGGTGCGCTACCCTGGCGCCACACCCTGGAGGTTCACGTGATTCTGCATTGGAGCACCCTCGTCGCAGTCGTCGCGCTCATCGGCGGCGGCATTGCACTACTCGTCACCGACACCGCAGCGGAGGTGGGCTCCGGCCTCATCGGCGCGGGGCTCGGCCTACTCGGCCCGTCGGCGGTGACGAAGCGATGAGCGTCGCTGACCGCGAATCCGCCGGCCGCTGCGCCCTCGCCGCTCTGGCCATCATCGCCGCCGTGGCGCTCACGTCGTGCGGCGGCTCCACGATGGACCGGGCACGCAGCACCGTTGCGACCTCGGCGCGCGTCGTGGCTGCCGCCGACAGCATCGCGGCTGACGTCATCCAAGAGCGCATTGCCGCGACCGGGTCCGAGGCTGAGCTCGTGCGCGAGGAGCGACGGGCGGCGAAGGTCGTGCGCGCGTTCGTGTCCGTGCATGCCGTCCTCGTGAGCGCCGACGCTGCGCTGGACGCGTGGCATGCGGGGTCCGCTGAGGAAGGCACATGGCTCGACGCCGTCTCGTGCGCGCTGCCGGCCGTGCTCGCGCTAGTCGACGCGCTCGACGAGTATGGGCTGCCGGAGACCGTCGCGGAGCCGCTGAGGATGGCGACGGCCGTGCTTTCTGGCTTCCTTGGCGGAGAGTGCCGATCGCCATGAAGTGGGTGGAGTTTATCACGGTACTCCTACGCTTCGGCGCGTCCGCTGCCGAGGCTGTCCGCGAGCGTCGTCGGGCCGGTGACACCCGTCCGGCGCGCGTCATCTGGTCCGATGTGCGCTCCAAGCGCATCGCCGACGAGGCCGCTCGAGAGCGGCGCGAGGCTTTCGCGCGCGAGGCTGCACGGCACGCCGCGGACTTCGGGGAGCGCGACGAGTAGTGTTCTACGCCCGTCCGACTCCGCCGCCACTCATCTTCCACACCGCGGGCGAGTGCACCGCGTGCGGCGGCACGGGCGTAATCCTGCCGCCCGACGTGTGCGAATGCGATTGGTCAGGATGCGGGTGCGTCGCGCGGCCATGCATGACGTGCGGACGCGACGCGACGATGCGGCGGCTGCGGGCGTTGCGGGATGAAGCGCGATCGCGTGCGGTCGACGCTTGCGTGTGCGGGTCGTCCTTCGATGCAGCCGTGCTGCTGCGAGCGATCGACGACATCATCGCAGGACGTGACCCAGAGGATTCATGACCGACGACGACGAGTGCGACGAGTGCGAGGAGTGGTGCGGCTGGCTCGACATCCAGCCGAAGCGGGTCATCCGCGTGCGCGCCGTCATCCGCAGCGTCGAGGTGCCCATCATCCCGATCGACCCTGACATCGACGCGCGCGTCGAAGCGCTCGCCCGCGCACACGAGCCCACGACGGGCGCGAAGACGGCGCTCACCCGCGACGATGTCCGCGAGCTGCTCGCCGAAGGCAAGCGCGCCGCCGACGAGAAGCGCAAGGCTCGCGAGGCGCGCGAGCGCGACCCGGAGCGTGCGCGGTGAGCGTGCTCGACCTGATGCCGCACGAGTCCATCGCGGACGGCGTGGAGCTCTACGACGCGACCGAGATCCTCAAGCGCGAGTACCCGCGCAAACGCAGCCGCGCAGCCGTCAGGCCGCCCGACCAAGCCATCGACGCGGTCTTCGTGCACCACTCCGGCTCTCTCGGTCGCGCAGGCCTTGACGGGCTCCGTGGCGCCGTGCGCTACGTGATGACGCAGAAGCAGCCGAGCGAGCGCTTCCCTGGTCCGCCCTATCACCTATGGCTTGGGCACCTCCCGCTCCGCGATGCTGAGGGGCGGCTCGTGGTCTTCCGTGCGTGCGAGGACAGCTATCGCGCTTGGCACACCGGCGGCGAGGCGAACGACCGCGGAGTCGGCGTCTGCCTGCAAGGCAAGCTCGGCAAGGTCGGGCCGTCACCCGCGCAGGTCGAGGCGCTCGAAGCGCTCATCCCGTGGGCATCCGAGCACTACGGGCTCCCGTGGACGCTCATGCGCACGTGGCTCGGATGGCACGCGGTCGGCTCGCGATGGGGCGGGCGCGACAAGCCTACATGCCCAGGGGCGGCCACGGTCGAGTGGCTCCATGGCTACATCGACCGTGCCGCGCCCGTGCTCTAGCGCAGCGCCTCCAGTCGCGCGCGCTTCACGACTCCTCCATCGGCTCGACGTCAAACGTAATTTCGCCCTTCGCGTGATCGATGTGCGCCACGCGCAGCGTCATGCACTGCTCGCGGATCGACGCCACGCGGTTCGCGATGCTGTTCGCCAGCTCGCGCGAGTCCATCGGCTGCGGCGAGGCCGCGAGCATCGAGAGGTCGCATTCGAGCTGGTAGAGCCGCTCCATGATGACGTCGAGGCGCTTGACCGGCTTCATCGCGACCCCTCCCCGATGCCGAGCGTGCGCGCAGCCTCACGCCATCGCACCTTGCTGGGCTCGGACTTGTCGCGCCACGGGATCGGCTTCGCGTTGCCGTCCGCTTCGGCCGCAGCGAGGTAGAGCCGCTCGCCCGGCTCGACGTCGATGGTGCGGATCTTCTGCTCAACCTCCGCCCATTCGTCGGGGGAAAGCCACGCCTTCTCGTTGTGGATGGACACCTTGACGGCGCCTTCCGGACCCTTGTGAAACCACACGTCTCCCGCGCAGAACGTCTCAAAATCCTCGACCCGTCTCATCACGACCTCCTCGCCATCCTGTAAGCCGCACGCAACGCGGCGTCGTCCTCCGAAAACACCTGCCACCGACATCCCGGCGCCAGCAACGCCGGGTGCATCCGCTCGCGCGGCACCCGTGACGCGAGCACGACGGGCCGCCCGAGACACCGCGCCATTGTCACCTCGGCCACGAGGCCGAGCGACCCGGCATCGTCCGGCACCAGCGCCACGAGCACGTCGCACGCGCGGATGTCGTTGAGCCACCCGGTCGCGATGGCCTCGCGCTGCGACTGCGGCAGCCCGAGTCCGAGGCTCCCGTGCGCGGCGACGGCGTCGATCCACTCGGCTCCGACCACACCCACGCCGAGCTCACGCAGCGCATCTCGAGCGACGCGGGCGCGGGGTAGTTCCGCGCTCGGCGCGCTCAGGTATGCCCGCGGCTTCACGACTCACCCCGCAGGATGGCGTCGAGGCGATCAACGACCCAGCCCTTGGGTGCGCGATGCGGCGCCGGCCCGTGTGCGAGTGAGTCCCGCAGCGCCTCCAACTCGCGCCGCAGCCGGCCGCGCTCGTCGGCGGCGGCGTCCCGCTCCTGCTCGGCATCCAGGCACGCGAGGCGCCAAGCGGTGCGGTCGCGCTCGCACTGTCGAAGATCGTCGTCGCTCAGACTGTCGCCCGGCGACTCCGTGCCCACGAGCTCGAGCCCGGTCACGAAGACCGCGATCGGATGCGTCTCGCCCACGTCCACAGACGCGTAAGGCCCGCTCGCGCTCGATCTGATGGACTCGACGCGGCCAGTGGTGCCGGCGTACATCCCGCCGACGCAGCGCACGGTGGCGCCGGGTGCAATTTCACGCATTCAACACCTCCGCATCGGTCGGGTCGTGGTCGATGGCGCCCGCGAGCTGATTCGCCGCACGGAGCGCGGCGCTCGCAATGTCGACGAGCTCGCGGATCATCTTCGTCGTCGAGCGCACCGACTCGCGCTGCTTCACGACGTCGAAGAGTTCGTCGAGCTCCTCGGCGAGAACGCCGTAGATCTCGTGCGGACTCGCGAAGGGCCCGTGCTGCTCCGTGAGTTGGGCTGCGCGGCGGCTCACAAGGTCATCGAGCGTGCGGGGGAGCGGCCGCTCCCCAGGGTGCTCGAGGTGATGCTCCGCGGCGATGAGCCAGTCGATCACCTCCCGTCGCGCATCGCGGGAGGGCTGGACTTGGTGGTGCGGCACGCCGTCGCCGACGAGGCTCACGGTCGGGCGACCGTAGCGGTCGGTGAAGACCAGAAGGCGCAGCTCACGCGGCATCATCAGGCACCTCCCGTGCGCGCAGCGTACGCGCGGCGCGCGGCCTGCCACTCTTCGGCGCTGGGCACGGCCCCGTCGATGCACGCGGACGTCCAGTCGCATCGCACGTAGTCCGTGAGCCACTTGTGGAGCGCATCCGCCGCGCCAGGCAGCGCGGTGACGCCACAGTCTTCAAAGGCGTACTCGTCGCACAGGTCGCTCTCGATCTGCTCGACCAGGTCGTCCAGCGAGATGCAGAGAAGCCCATTCGGGTCGCACCGCGTTCCGACCTGAAACTCCGGCGGCCCATCGTACCCCTCGCAGTCGAACACGTGCGCTTCGTACGCCGCCGCGATTGCCTCCTCGCGCGAGCCGTAGTGACCTTGCAAGCGCCCGCCATCCGTTGAGAAAAAGCACCACACCTTCGCATCACTCATGACTCGCCCCCCGTCTGATCGTACCCGTCCCCGCACGTCGACTCGCCCGCGGACTCGTCGCGAGCGGCAGCCTTGATGCGCTCCTGCGCCTCGCGCATCTCGCCGTTGATCACGTCCTTCGACGCCGCGTCCAGCGTCGGCCACGCGGCCTTCGCGCTCTTGATGGCTGCCGAGTACTCCGCGCGACCCTTCGCAGCCTTGAGCTCTGCGACGATGCCGTCGATGTCGGGCGGCGGCAGCGCGGGCGCGTCGTCGTGGGTAGCCTCGACGACATCGGCTGGCGTCGCCTGCGCCATCTCCTCGACCCCGTACACACCGGACAGTTCGTTCGGGAACGCTGCGCGGAGGGCCTGCATTTCGGCACACTTCGCGAGCATGACGCTGGGCATCTTGCCCCACAGACCCGAAGGCTTGCCGTCCTTCTTCGTCTGCTGAAACTCGCTCCACAGCGCGACACGGTAGAGCGGCGCTGCCCAGCCCTTGCGGTAGACGCCGACGCGAGCCGCAGCGGGTGGGGCATCCGAGAGCCACACGTCACGCCACACACCGTCAGCCGAGCACCACTCGGGGCCAGCCTGCCCGGCGTACTCACCCGTACGCTGCGCAACGAGGCGGAAGCCGTCGATGCTGACCTGGGGCGCGAAGATCTCACGACCCGCGCGGGAGTCCCAGCGGCCGACGAGGTAGATCTGACGCGCAAACGGGTCGAGGTCGAGCCGCTGGCAGAGGGCCAGGAACACGCGGATCTCGGCGTCGCTCGCCTTCGGCGCCAGTTGCTCGCGAATCAATCGCGCTTCGTCGCGCGTTCCGCGCTGAGGTACCAGGCCGGGATCGGCCGCTTTCGTGATGCTCGTCATGCTCTTTCTCCTCGCTCGCAGTGTAGCACTCAAACGTCAAAGGTGATGGGCGCGTCCACGTCGACCGGCTCCAAAGTCGGGAGCTCGCGCAGTCCATCGACGGCCGCAATCCGGCGGAACGCGCGCAGGATGTCGACCGCCGCACCATGTGCGCATGTCCACGCGTCACCGTCACACCGCGACTCGCGCGGGCCGCTACCGTCCTTTGGAAGCCGCACGATGCGGCACCCAACGCGTACCGGCATGTCAGGAAGCGCGTCCGAGATTAGCGCATCGTAGATGGCGCATTGGAGCACCATGCTCCGCGGCGAGAGCCGCTTTGATGTCTTGAAGTCGACGATCTCCGGACCATCGAAGACGGCGAGCATGTCCAGCGTTCCCGCGAGTCGCAGGCGCTCGGACACGAGCGGCCATTCGAGCAGGAGCGGCGTGTGAGTCGTGCGTGCGTGCCAGTCGAGGAACGCGGCGAAGCACGTGTCAGCGGCCGTCTGATCGGGCGAGTCCCACAGCGCCGGCTCCGGTGGAAGCCCGAGGTAGTGCGCCTCGATCGCCTTGTGCACGGCGGACCCAATCTGCCGGGCCTCCTTGGCGATGCGGAACGCGTGACGGCCTTCGTACGCGTACCAGCGAAAGAGCGCCTCGCGCTTCTCGGGCTTGTCGAGCGCGTCCGCGATCTGCGACGCGCTGAGCGGCTTCGAGCCGTCTGCCAGGCGGTACCCGTCAGACGGGCGGCCGGTGCCGATTCTCAGAGCCACTCGAAATTCCCGCTCATCTCGTCACGGCACTCGTCACCGTACAACGCGCCGCACCCGCACGGGCACGGCAGGCGGTCATCACGCAGCGCCAGTCCGGCGCGAAGGGCCGCGAGCTCGGCGAGGATCTCGCCGGTGACCTCGGGCGGCGGCACGGTCGCGCCGCCCATGTGGACGCGGTCCCAGATGCTCACGACGCCACCTTCGCGAACTGGCTCCAGCGCGCCGGACCCATGAGCGTGATCGCGAAGCGCAGCCCGTCGACGAGCATGGTCGGACACATGCCCATTCCGTGGCCGGTAAGGCTCTCGCAGTAGCCGCGGGCGAACGCGTTGGCGTCCTCGCGCGTCTCGACGTGCGGCGACTCGATGGCCGTCTGCGCCACGTGGCGGACGATCGCGGCGATGGCGTCGTCGTCGCGACGGTGCGTGTCGTACCACGCGCGGCGCTCGGTGCGGGTGAGCTTTTGGAGTCCGAGGATGTCGGTGCTGGTCATGGGGAGCACTGTGCAGAGTCGCCGTCGAAAGCGCAACGGCCGCCGCTGCACGTGGCATCCGGACGCGTCGCTATACGACAGAAACGGCACCGAGTGACCGCGCTTCGCTCGCAGGTGCGCGTCGGGTGTGGCGTGCGGGCCGATCCTGGCGCACCTTTTGGGTCGGAGGTTCTATGACGAAACGATTGAAGGTGAGCAGACCGGACGACGGCGCGTCGACAGTTCGCGCGACGCGACTCTGCGACGACATCGTGATCGAGCAGCGCCCGTGGGGGCTGCGTGTGAAGTCTGCGATGTCGTATATCGACTTTTCGCCCGTGCAGTGGGTGGAAGCAGTGGCCGCCGTCGAGGTCGAGGATGTGCCGACGCCTGGCGCACGGGTGCGCGCTGCGTGGATGGCGGAGGGTCACCCGATGCCCAGCGACCAATCGGGCTCGTGGGACCGCATCGCCGCACGCCTTGGCCTCACGGAGGGCGAGTGATGGACCTGGGATGGGTCATCGCGAAGCGCCGCAAGGCGCTGGGGCTGACGCAGGAGCGGCTCGCGGAGCTCCTCGGCGTCGACCGGACGAGCGTGGTGCATTGGGAGTCCGGTCGGCGTGAGCCGGTCGGCGTGACGGCGGAGCGGCTCGAGGCCGTGCTCGCGGGACTGGAGGCGGCGCGATGACCCTGTCGACCCGACTCGCAGCCCAAGCGCTGCCCGCGCTCAAGGCGGCGTCTCACGTACGTCATGCGCGTCATCATGAGACGCTCGCCGGCTACGCCATCCGCGACGATGAGCCGACGGACCTCGTCGGCGACATGGCACGCGCTCGCGACGAGTGGGCGTGGTCGCTCGTGTGGCTGCTCGAATGGATCCGGAGGGGACGATGAACCCGCAAGCCATGGACCACGACGAGCTCTGGTCCCGCATCCTCGAGCTGCGCGAGGCCGGTCGCGAGGTCACGCGCGCGATCATGCGCGCCCGCTGCGCCCCGGCGATGCGCATCCTGTCGGCGGAATGGTCGGCGCTGGTGCGTGGCGAGCTCGCGTTGCTCGACGAGCTGGCGAATCGGGGTGCGCGGTGAGCCGCCTCGCCAGCGTCATCGGCGCGCGCGTCCGCGAGGCGCGTCTCGCCAAGGGCTGGTCGCAGTCGGAGCTCGCGCGTCGCGTAGGAACGCAGCGACCCAACATCTCGCGGCTCGAACGGGCCAGCGCCGGCGGCGTGCCCACGATCACGCTGCTATGGGCTGTGACGTCGGCCGTCGGAACGACGCTGTCAGACCTGCTCGCCGGCATTGAGACGCTCACGGAGTCGCCGCGCGTCGCATCGCCGGAGCCCACGGAACCGGTGCTGCTCTACGCGCGCCGGATGCAGGGGATGCGGTACTCCGTGGCTCCCACGGCGGTCGGCTGCTATCGCGAGGACTACTGCGACGTACGCGTGGCGATCGTCGAGGTCGCGCCGTTTGCAGCGGGTCGAGTGTCCACGTCGGTCAGCACGGAGACGGTGCGCGTCGTAGACGGCGTGGTCGACGCGCCGGGTGTCCCGCGCGAAGTCGCGGACGACGTGCGGCGACTCCTGATGCGCGGGAGGGCAGCATGACCGCCGTCGTCAAGCGGCTGAGCGACCGCATCTCGCCGCACTGGCGCCCCAGCGTCGGCACGACGCCGCACCGCGCGCTGATGTGCGTGGACGATCACGGTCCGCTCTCGACGCGCACTGTGAGCCGCATCATCGGCACGGAGGCGCAGTCAGCCATGCGCTATCTGGCGCTCGCCGGGCTCATCGCAAATGACGGCTCGGGGTGGACCATCACCGAAACGGGCGAGCACGAGCTCGCGGACCCTGCGCCTCCGCGCGTTCCGAAGCCGCGCATCGTGCGCGAGACTCGCACGGCAGAGGAGCGCGACCGCTTCGAGCAGACGCGGTACGAGGACGACCCCGACGTGCAGCGCTTCGTGGCGGAGCACCCGGACGGCGCGATGCTGGCCGAGATCGGCGCGTATCTGGGCGTCAGCCGGGAGCGCGTGCGGCAGCTCGAGGCGGAGGCGCTCGTGTCGCTCGCGCGCGGACTGCGACGGGCCGGCGTCACGGAGGCGACGGAGACGGGGATCGTCTGCTGGTACGACGGCGAAGGGTGGTGCGAATGACGATGCCGGACGTGGCCGAGGGGCCGGGGTGGACCCTGTACCGCGGCGCGTGGCAGGACGGGACGACCCTGCTCGCTGCGGTCATCGAAGGTCGCCGCGCCATCGGCGCCGAGCGCGACCCTGCCACCTTCGCAAAGGCCGTCGCGCGGCTTCGTCGCGGATTTACGCCGGCGTTCTAGTTCTGAGCGATTCCGCGTACTTGCGCCCAGCGCTCAAACTATCTTTGAATAAGTCATTGACGATGACGTAGGCATCATTAGAATGAGTGGAGTCGAGCGAGGGACGCTGACGAAAGAGGATAGAGACCATGACGACGCGACGGTTTGACATCGAGATCGACGGCAACCGACTGGGCCACGTGTGCGCCAAGAGCGCGTGGGATGCCGCCGCGCGATTCGTCGCCGGCCCCTGGAGCGGCGGCGGGGACGTCGACGCGCTCCGGTACGAGTGCCCGGTGGGACGCGACGGGTACGAGTACGCGCTCGGCGAGACGCGCTTCGTCGTGCGCCTCATCAAGAGGCCGGCGTGACCCGCTGATGAGGCCCCGTGGCAGGGGCCGAAACCGCGCAAGCGGTCCGGGAAGCCAACCGAGGAGAGAGACCATGGACAAGCAAACGAAGCAGTGGGCGCGCAATCACGGATTCTCCTACGTTCGCGGACATGGATGGCGCCGCGACGATGGATGTTTCATCGCGTGGAACACATCATGGGGCTACCGCGTCCACACGCGCGGCGGCGGCTTCCATCCCACGGAGCAACCGGCGTGACCCACGGCGGCGGAAAGCGACCCGGCGCGGGCCGTCCCGCGACCGGGCGCCGCGTGCGCACGCACTCGGTGTGCCTCACCGCGGACGATCTCGCGCGCGTCCTCAGTTACGCGCCGGGACCCAAGCCGAGCCTGTCGGCGTCGGTGCGTCGGCTGCTCGCGCTTGCGGAGGGCAAGCCGTGACCCGGCGGCAACTCGCGCGGGAGCGCCGCGCCTTCAACCGCGCCCGTCGGGGCCCCGCGCTCCGCGAGCCGTTCCGCGGCTGGCGCTGGTCCGACGAGCGCAGCGTCTTCAGTCGCGCGCGCCGATGGTGGGCCGCATGGCAGGGCACGCGAGCCCAGCGCCGAGCGGGCGATGCCGCGATGGGAGACGCGTTCTCGTGACGAAGTCCGACGTCATCCGCGCGGAGCTTGAGCGCATCCGCGCCCGCGTGCCGGCATGGCTCGAGGCCGAGGGCGCGCCGCGTGGGCGCTTCATGGCCAGGGACCTCGACGTCGCCTTGCGGCGGCATGGCTACGTCGCGCCAGGCACGGCGTGCAGGATGCTGCGTCGGATGCGCGGCGAGCTCGGCGTGCGCTGCGTGGACCGGGCGCGTGGGTTGTATGAGATTAGTCGTTGACAGAATGTGAGCGAGTGAGCATCCTTCTGCTCATGAAGGCCACAGACACCAACGTTTTTGCCCTGTCCACCGCATTCGGCAGCTTCGACAAGATCCCGGCTAGCACGCGCTTCGACGTGGCGACGCTCCCCCATCTGCGCCGCTGCGTGGCTGCGGGTCTCGTAGAGTTGAGCGCGGACCGCGCGTGGATGTGCCTCACCGAAGCGGGCGTTGCTGCGCTTGCGGCGCGCGCATCTAAGGCGGTCGCGTGCTGACCATCGGCTCGCTCTTCTCGGGTATCGGCGGTCTGGAGTTAGGGCTTGAGCGTGCCGGGCTGGGGCACACGGTGTGGCAGTGCGAGCGCGATCCTTTCGCGCGGTCGGTGCTGCGGCGTCACTGGCCCTCCGTGCCGTGCGTTCCAGACGTGCGCGACGTGGGCGCAGGTCTCGAGCGCGCTGGGCTGGTGTGCGGCGGCTTTCCTTGTCAGGACGTCAGTGCTGCCGGCAAGGGCGCGGGGCTCGAGGGCGCACGCTCCGGCCTCTGGTTCGAGTTTCTGCGAGTCGTCGACGTCCACCAGCCCGCCGTGGTCGTCGTCGAGAATGTCACGAGCGGGCAGAAGATGTGGCTTCCACATGTCGTCGAAGGGCTCGAAGACCTTGGTTACGTTTGTGCTGCCATCGTGGTGCCTGCCGGAAGGGTCGGCGCTCCTCACCTGCGCCGTCGAACCTTCGTCGTTGCCGACGCCAACGGCAGCGTCTTACGGCTCCTCGAACAACGGGACTCGAGACGGGGTCAAGGAGTACGCGACGAAGGGCAAGCCGTCGCTCTGGACCATGGCGAAGGCTGGGCGGCTTCCGGCGCACCACCATGGCCAGCTCCACCCGCTTTACGTGGAGTGGATGATGGGTTTTCCGGAGGGGTGGACCCTGCCGGACTCGGGCCAGACCGGCTTCGGGTTCTAGGGAACGCGGTGGTGCCGCAGGTAGCCGAGGCTGTTGGGCGACTGATCGTCGCCGCGATTGGAGGACGCGATGAAACGAGCGGATGAGCTGATCGAGTTGGGCGCCACGTGCGCCGCGGAGAGCAACGGAGCGGGCATGGTCAAGGCGAGCGCGGAGTTGCTGGCGTTCGACTTCGAGACCGTCGACACGCGCTTTCACAAGCTCGGTCTGCGTCGCCGCGCGGTCGAAGCGCAGGCCATCACGTGCTTCCGGCTGTTCCACGAGATGCACTACCGCCGGATCTACGGGGACGCGGAATGACCGACAAGCCCAAGCGTGGACGCCCCGCAACCGGGCGCGTAGCGTCGTCGAAGGGGATCAGTCTCACACCCGACGAGGTGCGGCGCATCCTGCGCTTTGCACCACCGGGTGCGAAGGCGGCAAAGACTGGGCTCTCCGCTGCCGTGCGTCATCTGCTGGAGCAAGCTGAGGCGCTCGAGATGGCCCGCACCGCGAAGCCGTGACACGCGACCCCGGATGGGGCACAATAGCAAAGCCGCGCGGGCTGCTACACACCGCGCGGCTTCAGGAGAGATAGCAATGCAGACGATAGCAGGCCCGGCGCGACGCGTCGAGTGCGAGCGTCTGTCGATGGATCAGGAGGGACGATGGACTACGATACGTGGATTCAGACGCGTTCGCGCGTGGACGAGCCGGAAGGCATCACGGGCGCGAACCTCAACGCGGCGCTCTTTCCGCATCAGCGCGACTTGGTTGCGTGGGCGCTCGGTCGCGCTCGTGCCGCCATCTTCGCGGACACCGGGCTCGGCAAGACGCTGATGCAGATGTCGTGGGCGGACGTGGTCGCGCAGCGCGGTCGCGTGCTTGTGCTCGCTCCGCTGGCTGTCGCCGAGCAGACCGTGCGCGAGGCGCGAAAGTTCGGCATCGATTCGATCTACCGGCGCGCGGACGCCGGCGACCGGATCACGGTCACGAACTACGAGATGCTCGAACACTTCGAGCCTGGCGCGTTTGCGGGCATCGTGCTTGACGAGTCGAGCATCCTGAAGAGCTTCACGGGTCGTACTCGCAACGCGATCATCGAGGCGTTCGGCCGCACTCCGTTTCGTCTCGCGTGCACTGCGACCCCGGCGCCAAACGACTTCACGGAGCTCGGCAACCACGCAGAGTTCCTCGGCGTGCGCTCGCGCGTCGAGATGCTCGCGGAGTACTTCGTCCACGACGGCGGCGCGACGCAGGATTGGCGATTGAAAGGTCACGCTCGCGGCGCGTTCTGGCGATGGGTCGTGTCATGGGCAGCAATGGTCAAGCGGCCGTCGGACCTTGGATACTCCGACGACGGATTCTTGTTGCCTCCGATGACGCACGAAGAGCTCGTGATCGCCATCGATCACGCCAACGCGCGAGAGGTCGGGCGACTGTTCCTCGACGACGCTCGCACGCTCACGGACCAGCGCGACACGCGGAAGGCCACGCAGGCGGCGCGTGTCCGAGCCATCGCCGACGCGATTGCGTTGGAGCATGATGAGCCGGCGCTCGTGTGGGGCGAGTACAACGCAGAGTGCGACGCGATCACGTCAGCGGTACCCGACGCGGTGCAAGTGTCAGGGTCCGACTCACCCGACGAGAAGGCCCGCAAGCTCCTGGCGTTCGCGGACGGCCAGATTCGCGTCCTCGTGACGAAGCCAAGCATCGCGGGCTTCGGCCTGAACTGGCAGCACTGCGCGCGGGTATACTTCGTCGGAGCATCGCACTCGTACGAGCAGACGTATCAGGCGATTCGTCGATGCTGGCGATTCGGCCAGAAGCGCGAAGTGATCGTGCGGACGTGCGTTGCCGAGACTGAGCGAGCGGTCATCAGCAACCTTAGACGCAAGCACGACGACGCGGAGGAGATGTCGCGACAGATGCTCGAGCACGTCTCGCAAGCGTCCTACGCGACAGGGAGCGGCGCCAGGCGCCAGTGGAACGACTACCAACCGAGCGAGACGATGGAGGTGCCCTCATGGCTCAAGTGATGGATCAGACGATTGGCGAGAATTTCGCATTGTACCAAGGCGATTGCGTGGAGCTCGTGCGCGGGTTGCCTGACGAGTCGGTGGGTTACTCGGTATTTTCGCCGCCGTTCGCGAGCCTGTACACGTACAGTGCGAGCCCGCGCGACATGGGCAACTGCAGGGACAACGACGAGTTCTTCGCGCACTTCGGATTCCTCGCGACCGAGCTCTATCGCGTGCTGAAACCGGGTCGGCTCGTGTCGATGCACTGCATGCTGCTTCCCACGTCGAAGAGTCGCGACGGTTTCATCGGTCTACGCGACTTCCGAGGTGACCTCATTCGCGCAATGCAGGCGGTCGGCTTCGTGTTCCACTCCGAGGTCGTCATCTGGAAAGACCCCGTCACGGCGATGCAGAGAACAAAGGCGCTAGGCCTGCTTCACAAGACGATCCGCAAGGACTCGTCGATGAGTCGCCAGGGTATCCCGGACTACGTCGTGACGCTGCGAAAGCCGACGCCGAACGTCGAGCCGATCGGCCACGAAGAGAAGGGGAAAGGGTTGCTCTCGGACGTCGAGGTCTGGCAGCGATACGCGTCGCCGGTCTGGGTCACGACGCGCGGCGTCGACGACGAGGGATTCGCGATCTGTCGCGGCGACACCGATCCGCGCGACGACGCGTCGACCATCGACCCGAGCGACACGCTGCAATACCGCAGCGCGCGCGAGCACGACGACGAGCGCCACATCTGCCCGCTTCAACTCGGCGTGATCCGCCGGTGCCTTCGGCTGTGGAGCAATCCGGGCGACGTGGTGCTTTCGCCGTTTGCGGGCATCGGCTCCGAGGGCTACGTGTCTCTGGAAGAGAAGCGGCGTTTCGTCGGGTGCGAGCTCAAGCGCAGCTACTACGAGCAGGCTGCGCGCAACCTCGCGAGCGTGGACGCAGGATCTGACCAACTGGGGCTTTTCGGATGAACGCGCGGGAGGCTCGACGTGGGCGCTCGTGACCTTGCCGACGCCTGGGAGGCGCAGGACATCGCGGACGGCATCACGGGCACGTGGGATGACTTCCTTGACCCCGATGTCACGGCGCTCGAGGAAGGGCCGTGCCTCAGCGACATCGAACGGCTCGGGTACCTGCGGCGCGCGATGCGCGCTGCCAACCCGGCCGTGGCTACGACGTGGCAGGTGTGGAAGGCGGCGCTTTGGGCGCTCGGCGACCACTCCCGCGGGTCGGAGCTGACCGAGCGCGAGGTCGACGCTGCGCTTTGGGCGCTCGACAACGCGACGGCCAAGCCCCCAATTTTCGAGCCCGACGGACCCATCGACCACGAAGCGCTAGACATGTGCAGAGTCGTCGCGGCCGCTATCCGACAGAGGTACGCGTGAACGACCACGACTCGTCGCTCGAAGCGAGCGTGCTTCGCTACGTGCTCGCCGCTCCGCCTTCGTGGCGTCGGCTCGGCGAGCTCCGGCCGGACGACCTGGCCATCCCCGCGCACCGTGACGTGCTCGCGGCCATCCTCGACCTGGGCGAGTCCGGGGCCATGCCGGCATCCGAGCGCGTCATCGAGGCGCTGCGAGCGAAGCGACAAGACGAGGCTGTGAGAACGGCAGTGCGACTGCTACAGGGCGACGCCACGCCTCTTGCGGCCGTGTCCGGGGCTGTGGAGCACCTTCGTGGGCTCTCGCGCATTCGACGCCTTCGGGAGCCGCTGCTCGAAGCCGTGGCCCTCATTGATGGCGGCGACGTTGATGCGTGCATCCAGGCCGTGCAGTCGCTCGCCGAGACCGCGACGAGCAACGCGGACGCGACTGGGTATCCGTGGCTGCGCACCACGCCCGACGTCGTGGCTGCTGCGATGGAGGACGTGTTTCGCAAGCGCGACAATCGCGGGCTGGACCTCGGCGCGTTCACGCCACTCGGCGACCACATGGCGCCCGGCAACCTCATTGTGATCGCGGGCGAGACGAACGCCGGCAAGAGCTCGCTCGCGCTGTGGATGGCGCTGCGATGGTGGGCGCAGTACGGCGCGCGCGTGGGCATCGTCTCGGTCGAGGACCGCGAAGCCGTGTGGGGCCGACGCATGGTCGCGCATCAAGCCAAGGTCGACCTCTCGAAACCTCAGCTCTCACGCAACGACATGGACTCGGTCGTGAGCGCGGCCGACCGGCTGAAGATCGACGATCCGATTCACTACGCGATCCTCGAAGACAACGACGTCTCACACGTGGCGCGCTACGCAAAGCGGCTGGCGCAGTCGTGCGGGCTGATCGTCGTGGACTACCTGCAAGAGATCACCGACCGCACTATGGAGCGTAAGGGCGTGTCGGAGCGTGAGCGACTGACGAACGCCGCGCGAGCCTGCAAGCGCGTCGCGAAGGTGGCGAAGGTGCCGGTGATCCTCGTCTCGCAGCTCTCGCGGCCGGAGAACAAGAAGCACCGCGAACCCACGATGTTCGACATCAAGGGCTCTGGCGACGTCGAGAACATGGCCGAGGGGATCGTGCTCATCTGGCGCGATGGCGACCACGAAGGCGCCGACGCCCTCGCGAAGGTGGCGAAGCTCAAGGACAGCCCCAAGCGCCCACGCGTGGCGCTCATCCGCGAAGATGGCGGCGCGATCACGCAGCTGCGCCCGCTCGACAAGAAAAGCGACCGCGCCGACGTCTTTGACGAGGAGTCTGGGTCATGAAGCCGTGGCGTCGGTCGTGGCGGGCCACTGGGAGTTTCGCGCTGCTATCGCCGCTGACGCGGGCGGTGTTCCGCGAGATCTTCACCGAGCTCGTGGAGGACGACGGCACGATGACGCTCGGAGGGCGGCCGCTTGGCGACGAGGTGTGTCGCCGTCTTGGCGTCGAGAGGCATGAGCGCCGCATCGTGCGCCGGTGTGTCGAGGAGCTCCTTTCGGACGGGTGCATCGTGGTGAGCCATGGAGTCGCCAGCCTGCCAGGATGGGACCGCTACCAGGCCGAAGGGGCGACCACGAAGACGGCCCGGAAGCGAGCCTCTGCGAAGCCTCTGTCGTCCTCTGCCGAGCCTCTGACGGACCTCTGCGGATCCTCTGCCGAGCCTCTGACGGACCTCTGCGGATCCTCTGCCGAGCCTCTGACGGACCTCTGCGTGACCTCTGACGGATCTGGTGACGAAGCTAAGTCTATGCAATCGTTCAATACCACTCGGACAG
>Ga0307376_10000754_pt1 | contig 38625 bp, 29 predicted proteins | sample TR2MG_FD_202536 | JGI IMG/M metagenome (GOLD analysis project Ga0307376, IMG submission 202536) | Soil microbial communities from Risofladan, Vaasa, Finland - TR-2 | ecosystem: Environmental > Terrestrial > Soil > Coastal area > Acid sulfate soil | place: Finland: Risofladan, Vaasa | collected...
ATCGGCATCATGGACTCGCTCTCGGCGACCTCCCTGTCGCCTCGCTCCGATTCGCGCTCACATGATCGCGCTCATCGGAGCCGCGACTCAAGTCCCCCAAGCCAGTGACGGCACTAGAACCTGAATCTTATTTCGGCCCAATCTCAGCGAATCTTGCCGACTATCGCTTCACCTCGTAACATTCAATGGGGTAAAGAAATAGTCCTCTCTTTTGCTATCTTAGCGTATCGAGGCATATTAGGCAATAGCGGTATGAAAAGGTAAGTTTTCAGGTAAGTCATTTATCTAGTGCTATCATGATTTTGTTCTAAAACGAGCATTCAGGAGGCTGTGTCCCCCGGCGCCGTAACCCTTGCCCCGTCTCGCCGTCATCAGGGAGACGAAGGCAAGCGCCGTGATGTCCGTCGAGGTAGTGAATCGAACGAATAATGACTCCGATCTTTCAGGATTGGATTCGATGCGATATGCTAGTAATAGCTCTGGCGCGGAGGAGCAATGGCCTTCGCTCGAAGGCAGCAAGGTATGGTAAGGTTAGGTCTGGCAAGGCATGGCATGGCACGGCATGGCGAATTCCGTCTCTCGTATGAGAGGCTTAAACTCGCTCGCCAGGAGACTATCGATGAAAATCGAAAGTGACGAAGTACTTGCCTACCAAATCGATCATGAGCTTGTTTGTGAGGAGTGCGCTTCTGATGATGAGAAGCAGGGAGCCATGGAGAATGTCGACAACCTTCTCCTCAGAAATGAGTACGAGGGTAGTGACAACCTTTGGTACTGCGATCGCTGTAGGGAGCGTATCTAGCCTTGAGGGACCACCGCGCGGGTCCCTCTTTTTCTATCGTCTTGAATAGGATTCCAATTCCCAGGTAGCGAGGGCGCCGCCAACCAATTCTTGTAGTTGAGACACTTTCTCTCGATAATCTTCGATTGTCACCATTTCTGTCCAATTACCCGGAAGTCTCTTTATCGAGAGAACGATCCGATCAATCGGGCAGTGCGGCGGAGTCTCGACGAGACCAGCGCACCAAAGATACTTGAGATAAAGGTTCAAGAGCTTTTGCGCGTTAGCAGACTTGTACCGTCTATCCTTCAACACATTTCCCCCGATTCCCGCCGCGTACTCCATCAACGCTTCGAGATTCGAAAAATGCTGATCTTCAGCGACTTTCTGCTGATACCGTGGCTCGATTCGGTCAGCTAAGTAGAGAAACATAGCATCGCGGAATTTGTCTATTTCTACTTTTATGGCCGACTCGATATATGTCGGGTTGTGCTGAACCGACGCGCCCCATGCAAGAGTAAAGAACTCTCTTCGTAAGAACTTCAGTTTACTATCATCACCGTTCATCGTACTCCTCCCCCTTCGCGCAAACCTCAACAAGGATAAGCAGAACGCCCTTAGGTACACGCGAAGACTCTCTCATGGGGGAAATTACACCCTCAAGCTCGAAGACACCATAGTGCCACGATTTGAATGGCTAGAGGGGAATCTTGCCCGGTCCCTCCTTCGCCTCATCTAGGATATGCTATTTTCCTCGGTCTTTCGCCTCTTCCCATAGCCTAGTCCACTCGCTCGCATAAGCCTTCGCGATCTCCGGGGCGTTTCGTATCACGATTGCATTCTCCGCGTTCGACTTCACGGCCGCCGCCGTATAGTTGAAGCTCCCCGTCTCGACCGTCACGCCGTCGATAACCATAAACTTGTTATGCATGATCGCGTAGCGCGTCGCGAGGCGTACCGGGATTCCGGCCGCCGAGACGATCCGAACTTGCGAATACTTGTCCTTAGCCGCGCCATCGTCGGCGACTATCTGTACCTTGACCCCACGATGGGCGGCGCTTTCGAGAGCCTCCGCGATATCACGATTCGTGAAGGAGTAGCAAGCGACGAGGATCGAGGACTTCGCCGACCCTATGACGTCGAGGACAAGCTTGACGGCGGTCCCGCCGGGAGAGAATCCTACTTCGTATGAAACTACTGAGGGAGGAGTCGTAGGAGTTTCAGCGAAGACGAAAAGAGAGAAGGCAAACGCAAGGATTGCTAGAACCGATCTTCTGCCCATCGGCCCTCCCAAATTGTTCAGACACTCAATCCAAATGCCAACTACAAGGACCAATCGGTCAGGGCCGCGGCATATTTATGGTCTCTTTTCTCGAAAGCAGGCTTCGTACCCTCGAGCACATCGACAATCGCTTCGCTTGTCTTCGGATTCTCTATCGCTCCACATGAATATGCCAAAGCGTACCTGCCATCAGTAGTTAAGCTAGCCGAAATTACTTGATCTGCATCGCATACTACAGCCAAGTTTGGATTGTGAGTTACTATTACAATCTGACGACGCTGTCGAGCTTCGTTGATGCAGGGCACCAAAATCTTGTAAACAGTCTGGTTGTCAAGATTCTCTTCTGGTTGGTCGATTAGGAGTGGGCATGGGTCCTTGTCGATTAGCAGATAGAAGACAAGAAGGAGAGCACCCTTTTCTCCCGGCGATAGCTTATCTATATTCTTCCCAGCCCAGCGCAGGGAGTAAGTCGGCTTAAGATACTCAAGGCAGAAAAGCAGATCGTAGAGGCTCGAGCGCGTCGCGCCGTCTTTGAGTTGATCCTCAATTGAAACGCTTGCCTCGGGCTCAGAACGCTTATCTACGCTCAAGTGATCCATGACTTCGTTTATGAAAGCTCTTACGCCATCAATGGAAGAGAAATTTGCAGAGTCAATCAACCGCCCAAGAACCGTTGAGCCATCACGGCAAAAAGAGCCACGGCGCCCTTGATGTATAATTTCGAAAAACTCCCTCGCTAGACCTATGTCGCTTATTGAAGCTGCGAATTCGAATTGTGCATGCTTGGACATCAGGGGATGATCGTCAATATAGTGCTGAACCGGTCCATATGCCTTCTCAAATAGAGCTCGCCACTTTACAAGCCCTTCGTATGTTTCAACAACAAGTTGATCCCTGCTTGATACGAAGGAGGCCAATTGCCCAGGTAACAGGTCGATATTTGTAAGTTGTGCTTCCCACCATGTTAGCGATTCTGGAGTATTGGAATCCCCTATTAGGCTTGTTCGCCTCTGTGCCCACGCTCTTTCATCATCCAAATACTTCTGATAGGCTAGGGTTGGAGCCGAAAGCTCAGTACGAACTAACGCAAGTGCTGCCTTCGTCGCCGTAAAGCGCCCGGTAAGGGAATCAGCGATCGCGGGGTTGGCCTCCTGTTCAAGCGCGGCTAGTTGCGAATGCAGTTCCTTAGATCGAACAAGAAGCACTTCTTTCTTAATGATATGGGTAACAACTTCGTCGAGGGCAATGCCAGCTTGAACACCATTCGTCTCCCACACAACACGAAGGTCCTCATAGTAGGCGGCGAAATTGGCGACAGCTTGCGACAACTTATCACATGCTTGAATCGAACGCTTCCTCTCTTGCTGGACAACAAGGTTGCCTCGGATGCGATCCTCGAGGTCCCGAAGCTCACCATCAAGACGCTCAACATCTGCAAGTCTTGTCTTCATCTCAGGCGATGCAGAAGGATCATCCGAAGGCTTTGCCACCAAAACTGGTCTAGCAGCATCCAAGACATCAAGGTCTTTTCGTTTTGATGTGAGGCTCTGTTCGACAGACTTGCGGTAATCAGGAGATAGGCGATGTTCTGTGTCCACAATTTCCGCATTGAGTAGACGTAACTTTTCGCGTGTATGGGAAATCCCTGCTTCAATCTCGGCTGTCCAGTCAACAAGTAGAGAAATCAGCGTATCATGACCATTCCTTTCACCAGCCGGGACGTGTGAAAGGATGACCTGTTCGATCTGGTGCGCAAACTCGCTATCGCCCCCCGCTTGGAGCTCGTTGCAGACGGTCTCAAGGTAGTTTTGCGGTATGTACCTTACCCGTTCTTCAAGTTCATCGTTTGGTTGATCCAGTCCTAACGCGATCACACTGCCGTCTTCCCATTCAAGTCTACCTTCGAAATGACTTGCTTTTGGCCTTCGACCGTTCAAGAACCGGTCGTGGTGGAGAAAGGAAAAGTCCTTTCGCTGTGGGCATCCACCAAGCAAACCAATACATTCGGAAAGAGCACTTTTTCCACTACCCTTGTTTCCGATTATCGCTACCAGCCCGGAGTTTAGAGGCACTGAGACTCCATCGAACCAAACTTCTTCGAGGTCCGACCCAGTAACTCTAGAAAATGTCACCGAAGACATATACTTCGTCTTATTCTCATTGACGCGGATTCTTGCTGGGGGTGCGTCGCCTAAGAACACTCTATCTTGCGGATCATGAACTACTTGGCTTAAGCCGGAGAAACTCGGATCGGCCTTTATCCAGCATTTGGGAGCCGAGTATTTGTTGACTCCGTGAGCATCAGAGCACATAACGAGTGGTAGTTCTTTCTTAATTGCTGGGAAAACGATGTCACAGTATGCACCGACGTTCGCTACCTTTGCGATTTCGAATAGATCAGAAGCTTCACGAGCCAGGTCGGTTTTTAGAGCTTGTTTGAAGGCCGTCGAATTCGCAATCTCTTCGATGCTATTTGACTTGGAGCCAGCGTGAACGATGGTGAGTCCGCCGAGCTTATGGATATCGCGGGCGAAGTCCTTGAATGTTACGTAGACGCCATCGTCTCCCCGTTCCACTAGTTGCTTTTCCAGTTCGTAGTTCACACGCAAGGTGTCCCAAGCGAGGGTCAAGTTGCAGTCTTCGGGAAGGACACCAATCAAGTGAACGCTATCCGTTCCACCAAGCTCAGTCCTAACTTCAATGCCTGGCAAGACGACTAAGTCTTTCCCCCCAAGCGTCCGTAGTTCCTCAATTCTTGCTATGTCAATGGTATGATGGTCTGTAATCGCGACTACCGAAACCCCGGCACCAATAAGCGCCTTCGCGATATCGCTGTTAGCCACGCCTTTTTCTTTGTAGTCGTAAGATGACGGCGTGTGAAAGTGTAAATCCCACACCCTCCAAAGCGCTCCGCGCTGGTTGTGAACTGGACTAGCCATTTGCCTCTCCTTTTGTTACATCCTATTTCTGAAAGGTCATCATGCTACCTTGTCTCGAAACTCTGTCTTTACAGTCTATGCGTTACGTTGCCTTTGGAGAAACGACCTCGCGTCCCTTGCCTTCATCTAAACTCTGATGCAATCAGACTAGCTCCGCAAATCGTCCAGGTATTCTGACCCTGGTGTAATACCGGTCACGAGTAGCCAATCCCTCGCCCTCGTGCAAGCGACATAGAATAGCTGCCTCTCTGTCACATAGGCTTCCTCTAGATCGGCGTCATCCCCGAGCTCGGCTATGCGATCTTCGAGAGGCAATATTCCTTCGTCGCAAGCCATAACCACAACTGCCTTGAACTCGAGTCCCTTCGCGAGGTGCATGGTGCCTATGGAAACGGAGTTTTGATCAAGCTCGAAAGTCTCGTCGAGAACTCGAGCCGTAAGCCCGGCTTTCTCGACTGCAATATTCGCGCGGCTCAACTCCGCAGGGCTCCGGACAAAGACACCTATTTCCTTCATCCCGATTCCATCGGCCGTCCGCGATCGCAGCCACTCAGCGACGGCTTCGGTTTCCGCCGCCTCGCTGTCGCAGAGCTTGACTGAAGGCGGTGGTCCGTTTAGCACAGAGATCGTAGTTTCTCGCTTCTCCACGTTCCCGTCCAGGTCGGCGAGTTGGGCATCGAGGAGACGGTCTGCGCTAAGCCGGATTTGATGTGAAGTGCGGTAATTGATACGCAACGTCCGGCAACGCCCCGTCACGTCTATGCCGAGTGACTTCCAGGAGAAGGGCTGTTGGAAGATTCGCTGGCCGAGGTCGCCAGAGAAGAAGAGCGCGTCGGAGTGGTCCTTCCCCAGAGCAGCGATGAATCGTAGTTGAGCTACGTTTAGGTCCTGCGCCTCGTCCACGACGATAAAGTCATAGATAGTAGCACTCGTTTCCTCGAATCGGCGCGCAAGGGAGTAGAAAAGTTGCGATTCCGTCGATAGTCCTCCCTTCGCAAGTTCTTCGCGAACTCTCGCGAATACTGGCCAAATAATGTCCCGCTGTGCTTCCGACAACCGCGACTTTCGTCCGAGGCGAGGAACACTTCGATACGACTCTTTCGTATCGATGTTCCATGCGTCGACGATATCCCGCCATTCTGAAAGCAGGTATTGGATTGTAAAGCGCTTGTCGCCCACTAACGGAGCAGCCGCTTCGATGGCGCTTCGGACTTCATCGGCAGTCGCCAGCTTCGGGCGGCCCTGCGATGTCGTCGCGAGCCGTAGAGCGAGGCCGGGAAGAGCGCGTACATCGACGTGTTCGCCTAGCCTCGGCTCATGCTCAATGAGAGATCGCAGCTTGACTGATAGTACAGCGGCGAGCGGTTCGGAGAATGTTGCGAGAAGGACCCGAGCATCAAAATGTTCCCGTGCAAGATGGACCGCGCGATGGAGAGCCACAACCGTCTTTCCCGTTCCCGCCGATCCCGAGACACGGCAAGGACCGGTCTGCTCCCGTTCGACGAGTTCGCGCTGATCGGGATGGAGGAAGACCGACCACTTTTCCCAAGGATAATCGAGTGCCCGCTCAAGCTCCTCGACGCTTGCCATGACGCGAAAGCGTCGACGCGCATCTGGGTGAAGAAAGGGCGCAAGGCCCCTGGACTCGAGCCCAGCCTCCGAAGCTGTGTGCACAGTCTCGCGCATTCTCACAGGAGTCCCGCCCGTTGCAAGTTCAAGAACAGCTTCTGCGGCTTCCGCAGGTAGATGCTCGGCTATCTCAAGAAGCTCGTCCTCGGTGGCTGTTCGAAGCTCATGGAGCCAGTCGAGTGGGACTCCAAAGCCGAGCAGAACATCATCGGCGATCCTCTCAAGGGGTCTACGTGCCGGGGTAGCAGCGTGAGTCGACGGTGTATAGACCGGAACCTTGATTTCCTCAACGGACTCACGGACCTCGACGAGCTGCGCCGCACCCGTCTTGGGATGCGTTTCGAGGCGCCTCCGCTCCGACCATGCGTAAGCCTTGTCATGGTGGTCGACGTAGCAGACAAGTAGGCTAGCTTCGCTACGATGAACAATGATGCGAATATCGTCACTTACTCGAACCGACCAGAAACCCTTGTCCTTTGCGCGGTCGAGCTTGTGGAAGGAAAGCCCTGGAGCCTCGGGGTTAACTTGAAGGTCGAAGACAGTCATTTTTACCGCCTTCTGCTCGGTTCCCCTGAGGCGAGCGAGGCTATCAGTGAAGGTGGAAGAGAGGAGGAAGGTCATGCGGAAATTCTCACACGGCCCTTGCTACAGATCACATCAATCTCTTCTTTCGGAGCTGAGGAAATATCTCCCATAGTATCCGCGATGCGTTTCCCCTTCCGCGCTACTCCAGCTGATCGAATAACATCGACCTTCCATTGCGTTTGACGGAATGAGTCGACAATTATTGCCCTCTTGCTCCCTTTGAAACTTGGAAGAACGCCGAATCGACATACCAATAAAGCTGTATCGGTAGAATGAGTTGCTGCTTGTTCCCAAACTTCTCGTAGGTGGTTCACAAATTCTTCCATTCGCAGGCTTCGAATGCCCCGATTATTTCCATAATTGACATGATCAGGGCCGCCAAGGAACCAGTTTCTCAGCCACTGGTCTGTATAATACGTCGTCATCCCCGGGTAAGGAGGTGAAGTAACGATAAGGTTGACGCGATCTCTATTCAGGATTCGAGCATAGGGCGCACTATACCTTGAGTCACCTTCGAATATTGTGTATGGTACTTTCGAAGTTCTTTCACCATAATATCTCTCAGCTCGATCCTGGATAATCCGAAGCACATCGACTCGCGGTGCTATGAGTTCCCGATCCCGCCAAAATCTTACAGAATAATCAGGCTTGGGGGCATAGGTACGAGGGCACTGGTTAGAGAAGTAGCTAGGCAGCCCTTTATTGATTGGGCCATGCAAGGCCCCGAGTATTATGGCCGACAATGCAATTCGCGTAGAGCTCCGACATGAATCCAACAAGGCTTTCCGCAATTTCACTATCTCGCATAAGACTTCATGATCATATGCAAAGGACCAGAATAAGCCAGCAGGCAAGGTGTGGTCCTTTTCTGTCTCCAGAATGGAACGGGCCTCCTCCACAACGTCCTGAGGGTCTGGATCGACCAATTTCGCCCTTGCAATAGCGACAGCAACTGGATTGCAATCGATTCCGTGGGTTCGCCTGCCGAGAAGCCGGGCCGCGTAATTTGTCGTTCCCCTTCCGCAAAAAGGGTCGAGGACCAGGTCGCCGGGATGCGAGTAGCGCCTAATGGCCTCAAGGGGATAATCGAGAGGAAACATCGTGAAGTAAGGGGCAATCGCATTGAGTCCCCCGGAACTGCTTTCAACCTGCATCGCCAATCCTAACAATATAGAGCGTGGGCTTACCGGTACTTCCCGGTCGCCTAACCGACTTCCATTTTTCGTCTTGAGGGCCAATGACAAGATTCATGACACTCGGAACGAGGCTATAGGCGTAATTATCGCGGTCGTGAGTATTCGCTGGTAATCGCTGCTTGATCTCTGCTTTGACCGAACCGAAGGCAACCCCTCCTTCCGAATTAACCCATTTCATGATTTTCTCTTCTCGAGTAATCGAAGCGGCAAGACTCTGAATGAGCGACCTGATCTGGTCGTCCGGTTCTCCTGCCTTATTTTTGGCGGACTCTCCTTGGATTGATGAGGACGGCCCCATCTGGGGCTCTTCTTGTGTCGTGTCATCAGCAACTAAGGAGTTCAATAACTGATGCGCGAATGTCGTCCCTTCGGGTTTGTTGTATATTGGATCGTGAGTCGTCGTTAAGCTTTCGAAAGAAAGGATCTTCGTTGATAACGGGTATGCCTTACCACCCGCGGAACTCCAGAAGACGCAATGTCCGACAATAGGCTCATTTAGCAGAGCACCGAGAATATCGTCGCTAAAATGGGCATTCGCCTTCTTTAAGGTCATCAAGTCCCCAGCCGAGAGGAGGTGGAAGACGAACCAGTTGTCGCCCTGGCTGAGTATGTCCGTACTTATACTACCTGGCTGCTGGGTGATCATCACAGCGCCGAGGTCGTATTTTCTACCCTCCTTGACCCAGGCAATGAAGGGCTCAGAAGCGGAGGAACGTTCATCCAGGACAGATTGTGCTTCCTCTATTACCACTATCGTAGGTATCGTCGAGGGCTCGGCCTCCGTGAACTCCATTTGATTATGGTCGAAGATAGTGCGCATGATGATCCCCGCTAGGATCATCCCTTGCGCGCCTCTCATCTGCGAGATATCGACAACGCAGAGCTTCCCATTCCGGAGCGCTTTCATTAGGTAATCGATCAGGCGGCTTGAGGGGTCGTGGAGCATCCTCACAATCGTCGTCATGTTAGCTCTAGCTGCGAGGGCTTCGGCCTGTTGTTTATCGCTTTCGAGGCCGAGAAGCTCTCCGATCGCCTCGAGGTCGGATTGATTGTGGTCTGCGTGAATAAGGTCGACGAGGCGACGCCAACTATCAAAGCCTAAGCCCCTTAGCTTTCTGACATTCTGCTGATCTTGCTTTTCGGGGCTCAAGGCTATCCCTATGACGTCGGAAGGAGGAAGGCGCCGGATGTCGAGCTTTACTCCGCCTGCGACGAAGGATTGATAAAATGGACTCGAACTCTTGCGGTTTGTGAAGACGACAACCTTGTCCTCGAGATGGGGTACGTCGCAGAGCCCTGGCCGCCCTTTATCATCGGGCCAGAAGTACTCGCCGTCGGGATCGAAGATTACTGTACCTACAGGGACATCCTTTCCGCCTCGCTTCTCCACGGAGGGGGTCTTTTCGTACAGGGTCGAGAAGAGAAGCTTTGTTAAGTTGGATTTCCCGAAACCAGCGCGTGCAAAGACAAAGCTTCGCCTCGAGGCTAGGCTTTCAATCGGGAAGCGTACGAGCACTTCGGGCTGCTTAATCTGGGCCCAGTCCTCGATTGCATCCGTAGCCCCGGCGCAATAGATATATTCACCCAAGGCGAAGTGGCCAATCGCGGCAGCTTCCGTGTCGTTATGGCCTGCCAATACACGCAGCACTTCCCCGCTTGGGAACGCAACAGGGCTGCCGACGTGCGGAAGGCGGCGAAGCGAAGGCACGAAGTTAAGCCCGTTGCCGCCATTCTGCCTAAGCACACCCAGGACCCGAATGTTGACCTTATATCTTAGGTAGTTTTCCCGCAGCTCTTCCGGGATCGGTCTTCCTTCTTCCATTGCCCGGATATTGAATTCCTCGCCGGCGCCATAACTCAGCTTGCCTTCCGCGGAGAAAGAGGTAATTCGACCAAGGACAGATTCTTCTGGCGTTTCCAGTTGGACGAGGATGAATTGCCCGTGCATAGGAGAATTCTGGAATTCGCTTTTATAAGGCAGGACCAAGTCTGCGTGGAATTCTAGCCCTCCTTCGGTGAAGCCCTTAAACACACCTGCAATATTCTCTTTCGCGAATAGCTCTGTCGATTTGTTCATTTTTCCATCCTTAATACCTAGCGCTGGCAGGATCTGAGTCCTGAAGGCGGAAAATATCTAGCATCTGAGGATCGTCCACAAGGCCTCGGATGCCACGGAGAATCGCGTCTTGGATGACATCGAAGTCGAAGTCGACGAGAGAGGCATATTCATGGGCCTTTTGCAGACAACGTGGATAGAATGGCACGGGGAACCCTTCAAGAGCATCGGCGAGAAGATAGCCGAGGATCTTTTCGGCCTCACCTTCCTGAGATTCGAGGACATCCACCGGCCAAATTGGGTCGTATTTCTTGGGACCAAACTTCACCAGGTGGAGTGAGCCTCCGACGAATTTGTTTCTCTCGCCGCCCTGGGATTCTTCCTCGCGAGTCCCTCGGGAGTACTCTCCCCATACATAGGACTTTCTCTCGAGTTCTCGGGGTACTCGGGCTGCAACAGGATAGTCTTTGAGCATTATACCTTCGGCGAATAAAGCAAGCCGATACCGGCTTATGACTTTACTATGCTTGGCGAGACCAACGATATAGATCGATCGCCGAGTACGAGCACGCTTTTCTGAGATAACTTCTTCAATGAGCCTGATAGTATCGATGAAATATGTCTTCGAGAACACCTTGCTGCGCAAGAGACCATCGAAGACGATAATTGTATCGTTTGCAAAGTCTTTGTGTTTTACAATACGGTAGAGGATGGCCCATTCGACGAGTTCCCGATAGACTTGTACCCATGAGGGGCTCGGAGGATCATCACTGCCCGGCTTCGGCATCATGTGGCTGAGGCTGCTCAGGCTTCGCTGGCCGAGATCCCGCATGAGTTCGCCAAGGGCGGTCAGCTCACCCTCGCTACGCATCTGGGCCGAAGATAATGCCTCTATATTTGTGTTTGGTGTTATCGCATCCAGGCAGTATTCGTTGCGACTTGAATCCACCACACGGATCACTTGAACGAGAAAGGGATCGAAGGCAAGGCTATTATTGCCCCCGTCCGTGGCCACGAAGGATATGGCCGTCGTCGATCGGGGTTGGATTTTCCGTACATTCGGAGCTAGAGTTCTGACTTCCTCGCGGAGCTCGTCGAGGAGATGACGATCAGTTTCCAAGCAGGTAGCGACCCGCTCGGTGATCATTTTCAGATTTTCAGCTTCTAGCATGGCTACACCCTGAACACTTTCATCACCTCGTCCCCGAGGTGGTTTATCACCTTGACTGCGATCCTTCCATTTTTGGGCTTATCGAAAGACCGGGATGTATCGCTGTGTAGGCTAGACCATGCCTCCACGTCAATCTCGGCCTTCAGGCTAGTCTTGAGTGAACCGTAGGGGTCGTTTGCACCAAGAAAGTATGCGTGGCGTACGAAGAAGCTTTCCTCGTTGTAATCGGTGTCGACGAACCAACAGGCTATGCCGTCAATATCGCAGGCAACTACCTCACCGGTCTGGGGCTTGAATACATCAACGCCCTTGACCTTGACGCGAAGCTTCTCCCCTTCGTGAATGAGTTCAATATCGGGTTCACCGAAAATGACGAAGAGGTTGCCCTTGCCGGTGTTCTTGAGGTCCTCGGCCATGTGGAGGTCGGCATTCATCCGGGCCTTGAGTACAGGAACGCGGCCGAGCTTGGTAAACTCGGTGGCATGGGCCTCGTAGTTGAAGGCGCAAGCTATGAGGACATCGAAGCCAGCGTCTGCCGCCTCGCGAGCAGCGGCGACAAGGTCTGAGCGCTGGACCGTGCCGAACTCGCCGCCAATGAATATACCCGCGCGCCTATCGATCTTACCTTCGAAGTAGTGGCCCTCCGCACAAACAAAGTCACCGGGCCAGGGCGCGAGGCTCGTAAAGGCGATACGGTCATCCTTGTGCGCCTGTTGGACGCCTGCCATTTTAAGGTTGGCGAGGATCATCTGGGGGAAGCTCTGCTTTGCGGTGTAATCGGATCGAGGCGAGACCGCTGTATCGATAAGCTCGTCGTGTTCGTCCACACCGAGGATGCGGTGAGGGGAAAGAGATTCGACGGTGAAAGGGCCGGCCACTCGGACCTTCCCCTTGTCCGAGTAAGGCCGGTCGTATAGGTACTCGAATTCCGCCTTGGCTGCAATGGATTCATCGATCACTTTCTGGCGGGCGTTACGAGATTCCCACCAAGCAGCGTGGTCCATTCGCACAGCGTTTGACCAAATGATATCAGCTTCGCGGGGCACTTCCCACTCCTCCCAATTTACCTTGAGAGCTTTGTTAAGCGAGACACGGAGGAGCTCTAACTTCTCCTGCCACTTGTCCCAGATCACATCGATCTCAGCGTTGTTCGCTATGGATTTGAGGGTGATGTGGGGTACTCGCTCATAGACGAAGCCTTGGCGCACTGAACCGTTAACGGGTTTGATTGAAGGAGCGGAGCCCGTCAGTTCTGCCTCCTTCGCTTGACCCTCGCGGGAATCGGCGAGGAGGTAATAGGAATAGCGGGCGCCCATAATCCGCGCCCGCGCCAAGGCAAGGGCCACACGCGATGTGTCGATAGTAATCCATCGCCGCCCCCACTGCTCGGCGACGTAGGCTGTTGTGCCTGATCCACAGGTGGGATCGAGAACAAGGTCGCCGGGGTCGGTAGCCATGAGAATACACCGTTGGATTACTTTGGGATTTGTTTGAACCACATAGATCTTGTCTGCTGAAAACGTACTGAGTCTTGTATCTTGCCAGAGTTCAGTAAGGGGAGAAACAGAGAAGTCATCCCTATATCTTTTATAACAAAGAGTGTTTCCTGCAATAATCAGTCTTCCCGCTTTCCCAAGCAAGGCTAAGCCCGAAGGCGATGTCTTCCAATGATTTGCTCCAGGATGAAATGAACGGCCGGAGTATTCGAAATCTACGGATGTACCTGGGCTTATTCCGGATGAAGTCAGATTATCTGTCCTATAAACTCGATATGTTCCGCTTTGTACTATCCCTTCAGTAGTACTCTGCTTCCCATATCGAACCACTTCTCCATTATCCCTTTCTATAAGGTCATTACTTGTTAGTTCATCGTCTACTTTTTGTGCATATGGTGGTCGATATTTCAGCTTTTCGTTTATCCTTGCATACCAAAGAATATGATCTGCAGTTGATGGGAGGTATAGGGAACTTTGACCAGTTGTCGTTTGAAACCTTATCGCGGATATGAAGTTATTATCCCCAAATATCTCATCCATCAGTGCCCGCACACGATGAACGTTTTCGTCGCCGATCTGTACGAAGATAGAGCCCGACTCTGACAAAAGGTCGCGGGCAACGGTGAGCCGATCACGGAGGTAGGTGAGGTAAGAGTGGATTCCGTCTCGCCAAGTATCGCGGAAGGCCTTTACCTGCTCAGGCTCCCGTGTTATATGGTCTTTATTCCCATCCTTTACGTCGCGGCTCGTCGTCGACCACTGAAAGTTGGAGTTGAACTTGATGCCGTAGGGTGGGTCCAGGTATATACACTGGACCTTACCGCGCAGTCCCTCGCGCTCAGCGAGGCTGGCCATAACCTGAAGGGAGTCGCCCAGGATCATGCGGTTGGACCAGTTCTGGTCATGCTGATAGAACTCAGTTTTGTCCGCTCCCTCAGGAATGCCATTGAAGTCGGAAAAAAGGTCGAACTGCGCCTCCTCTTTCTTGCGCCCCTCCTCACTGATGCGGTGTAGGTCGTCGATGAGAACTTTGGGGTGAACTTTTTCCTGGATATAGAGAGGCGGCGCGTCTATCACGAGCTCGCTCCAGTCCTGTTCGTCCTTCCCCTGCCAGACGAGCTGTGGGTCGAGGTCGGTGTTGCGGGGGTAGCGGAGCTTCTTTTCGCCCTCCATACCTTTCTCGACCAGGCTTTGGAACTCGGCCGTGGGGATGTTACGCCGCTTGTCCTCATGGCGGAGACTCTCGATGGTCTTAGGCAAGCTCGGTTTAGGCATAATTGATCCTCTTTACGATGAAATACTCGAGGGCTTCACTCACAGTACGTCCACCGAGGGAAGTAAGTACTCTTCGAAAGTTTCCGTCAATGCCTCGATTTGGTCACTAATCATGCTGTTCCTCCCATCGTTTTTTGAATTATCTCGTCGAAACGTTCCTCGACCTTGGTCTTGAAATCAGCCTCGATTTCGTAGATATCAGTGAACTCGGCGAAGGCCCACCTTCCGTAGCTCCTCAAGTTGTTGACACCGGGTATCCAATAGTTCTCCATCGTGAGCTTCTTATCCTTCGCGTCCTCGCGGCGGTAACCCTTGATCTCGACGACGAGGCTCAAGAGATCATCGTCGCCGCGCCCGTCATCCACTTTCATAATGAAGTCTGGGCGGTAGCGCCTCGTTTCGGAGCCGTAGCGGTAGGGAACCTCGAGACCGAGGTTGTGGTTCTTGGCGTATGCGCGCACCAGGGGGTGTGACTCTACGACACGGCAGAGCTCAGCCTCCCAATCGGAATCACAGACAACCCAGTTTATATGACAGGACTTCGAGCTAGTCTCCCACAACTCCTGCCGCGTAGTAACGAAGTGGACGTAGCGAGTTGAGCCATCGGGATTGTATGCATCGAGGAGAGCCTTGATCTCCTTCTCGCCCTTGAAGCGGTTAGTGATCGCCGCGGTTATGCGGTTGCAGGCCATATCCGCCAGCTCCTGGTACATGAGGAGGGCGGGGTAGGTGCTCCCCTTACAAACAAGATAGTTGTCTAGCCATTCTTTTGTAATACGCTTGAGCTGGCCGAAGAGGTGGAGCTTGGGCTCTTCTCCCGAGTCGCGGAATTTCGTATAGAGTAAGCGCTGCGCGAGGTGGAAGAGGATTGTTGAGGGACGCATGCCTTCGAGATGCTTGAGATTCATGTCCTCGCCTTTACCGATTATCCCCTCATTGCGCGTGATCGAAGGGCCAATGAGCTCCGGCGAGAGCTCGAGGACTGAGTCTTCGGTGAATGCCGCCTCGAGGCGCTCCTCCGGCAGTTCGACGCGGTAGCCTTCGACCCGTGGGAAGCGGATCTCGAGACAGTCGCGCTCGGGCCTAATCGCCTTAACGAGGATAGTCTGTCGAGGAGGCTGGGGCGGGGCGATTATAGGCTTGGCTGTGAAGTCGAAGGGGATGCCGAAGACGTCGGCGTACTCAACGTCGAAAAGGTTCTCTGCGTTTAGCTCGTATGACTGGCGCCTGAGGGCTCGGCCGATGACCTGCTCGCAGAGGAGCTGCGTGCCGAAGGCGCGGATGCCGAGCACGTGGGTCACAGTGTTGGCGTCCCAGCCTTCTGTGAGCATGGACACGGAGACAACGCAACGGATATTGCCTCCGAGGCTGCCGCTCTTGCCGACCGTGTTCATGACCTCACGAAGCAGCTCCTGATCGGTAATACTATCGCCGGCCCTAGGATCGCCTGTGCGCTCGACGATCTCGCGGCGGAAACGCTCGATCTCGTCGGCAGCCATGGACCGGAAGTTCTTGTCTAGGGCGTCGCCCGCTTCGAGTTGCTCAGAGTCGATAAGGATAGTGTTGGGCCAAGCGAGTGGGTTGCCTGTAGTCTCGTCAAAGTTGCGGAAGAGCTGTAGCTTCCCGTTCACGAGGCGGGGCAGGCCCATGGAATCCTTCTGGTAGAAGCCGGAAACGAAGTCGTAGACCAACTTAGAGACCGCCGTGTTCTGGCAGACGATGATGAAGCAAGGCGGTACCTTGACGCCCGCCGCCTCCCAAAGGTGGAAGGTTTTTTCATAATGGCCGTAAAGGGCCTCGATCGCTGTCTGCAAACGAGTAGGCAGCATGAGCGGGTCGAGATCCTCGGCCTGGCCCCTCCCTTTTTTTGGCATGTCTTTGCGGATGTTTTCCCAAAGATTGCGGAACATTGGCATTTCATCGCCTGGGATGTTCTGGGCGACGGGCACGCGCGGAAGCTTGACGATCCCGCACTCGATGGCATCCATGAGGGAGAAGTCGCTCATCGTCCAAGGGAAGAGCGTGCCTTCCGCGTAGCCCGATCCTCGTAGGAAGAAGGGCGTCGCTGAGAGATCGACGACTCGCACGAGGCCAAGTTTGTGGTTCACGGTCTCGAGACCTGAGATCCAGAGACGCGCTGCCTCGTTGTTACGCTCGGCTTCCTGTTTCTCTTCGCCCTTAAGGTCCTCGTCGTTTTCCTCCGCGGGTTTCGAACGGTAGCAGTGGTGGGCTTCATCATTGATAGCGAGGATGTGCCTCATGCCCATTAGGTCGGGCATAACCCGCTGGATCATTTGGCCATCGGTCTCGAGGGTGTCGAGCACTGATCCCGTGCGGCCTTGAAGGAGGGCGCGCCCTCCCGATGAAACGTCCATGCGTTCGCGGCGCTTGAATGCGTGGTAGTTCGTGATGACGATCTTGGCCTTCTGGATTTCGTCGAGGAATTCCGTAGGCACAAGCTCGCGGCTCTGATAATAACTGTCTGGGTCGTTAGGCTGGAGGAGGCGAAGTCGATCCTTGATCGTAAGCCCCGGAGTGCAGACCAAGAAGCCGCGAGTAAACATTTTGCTCCCCGGCCTGCGCACGGCATTGATGGTCTGCCAGGCGATGATCATCGCCATGACCGTAGTTTTACCGGCTCCCGTCGCGAGCTTGAGAGCAAGACGCTTGAGCTCTGGATTAGCGTCTTTGCTTGCCGAAGCGAGGTAGGAGAGGAGCTTTTTGCCGTCCTGAGTGCGGGGCGCGACCTCGGAGAGCCAGATCAAAGTCTCGATCGCCTCGATTTGGCAGAAGAAGGGCCTAATCCCACTAAACTCGTGGTGCCTCCAATGATGCAGGAGCCTGGCCGTCTCGGGGGTTACACCCCATAGACCAGAGTCGACAATTGAGCGCCACCTACCTACCTGGCCGCGGATCTCATTGATAATCGAGGTCGGGTCATATTGCTGGGATTGAGTCGAAAGGCCCTTACCCTCATCGAAGATAAAGGACCCCTGCTGTTGACTCGCCTGCTTCCGTTTCTTGGGTTTAGGGATAGGCGTGATGAAGTCCGCCTTTCGCCTGGACTCGACTATCTTTTGAGTAGGCTGACCTTGTGTATCGAGTTCCCAGTAGCGCCCCGGTTCTGTGTAGGGGGAGTTGAGAATCGGATGATCGAAGAAAGGATTCGATGTCTCACTCTCGATGCCCACGATGACTCCTCTGTTTTACTATAGGGCACATGTTCTTGATGAGTATATCATGGTCATATAAGAAGTAAAGTGATTAGGATACCATCCGAATCATCCCGGACTCAGCTAATTTCTCCAAGACCATGGAGATACGTCTCCGTCACATGAATCGGGGCGTGCCCGAGGAGCCTCGATACTCGGTAGATGTCCCGGTCCTTCCGGTACTCCGTAACGGCATAAAGGTGACGGAGGTCATGCGCCGAGAAGGCAGCTGTTATCGCCCCCGCCTCGGCGAGCTTCGCCGTCCGCTTTCGGATCGCGTCCGCAAGCTTTGTCTCCGACGACTCGGCGAAGGGACGGCGGACATCAAGCGAGGCATCGCAGATAGCAGCGAAGGCCTCGGATGGAAGCACCCCCGATATGTCCTTCCCCTTGCTCCGCGCAGTGAAGCGGTCGCCCCGGATCGTCAAGCTGGGGAGCGCCCCGACCCGGAGGCCCCGGAAGAGCATCACGGCGGCGGCGGCGCGAGCTTCCGGGGGAAGATTCTCAAGGATCAAGACGGCTTCCCCTTGGCTCGGATAGGCGGCCTCCTTCCTCGCCCTCTCCTCCGGCCGTGCCTTCGTGCCCCGGAAGGGGTTCCTGATCGCGTCGTACCGGCGCTCGATGAAGGCAAAGAAGCTCGACGCAGCGGCGATATCTCGACGGACAGAGGCCGGAGCCCGGCCCTCGGCGGCGAGCGCATAGGCGAAGTCGTCCGCATCCCTCGCCTTCATCGCGAGGACAGCAACTCCTCGGCGAGCTGCAAAGGCGTTGAGCCGGGCGAGGGCTGAGGTGTAAGCGCGCCTCGTGTTCGGGCTTTTCGTCCTCCCTGCCTGTTCGAGGAAGGTCGCCTTCTCCGCCTCGTAGTCGATCCCCGCAAGGTCAACCTTGCGGTCCAAGTCCCGGACGAGGCGCTGGCCGATAAGGACGCGGGCGAGGGCTCCGAGGTCCTCCGGGGCGAGGTCATGGAGGGAGGGTATCTCCCGAGCGATGCGATGGGCCAGTTCATCGACGATATCTGGCCCCACTTCGGCGCTCTTCTGGGCTGGGGTTGGAATGACAAAATCTGTCCTAAATGTCATATCCCGATAATAGTATATTATCGGGATAAAGTCTAGAGATATCTCCATTTACTCCAGTTGAACAATCTAGCTTCCCTTTGCGCTTTCGTGTTTCCTCTCACGGGAAACCGGGCCAAGCAGCCCTATCACGATATGAACGAATATTGTTCCCTATATCTACAGGGTATAACTATCACCGAAACCGCACCTCCCCGTTGTACAGGATTCTTTCGGGGCGATCTCTTATATTTCCTATTGTAGGACTTGACGGTGTAGTATATTCTTTACGTGTACTGTTCCTCGGAGCTAAACTCTCCGAGAAATAGATTCCCTCATCTCATGTTTTGAGATGAGTAATAGAGTCCCGGGGAACCTTTTGGTTCCCCGTTTTTTTGAAAAGGTAAAACAATGAAAGTTATGCTATTTGTTGACTTCTGGAATCTGCAACTTTCATGGAACGAGTACCATAGGAAATTAGGAGCACTTACGCCAGTGCATATCCCCTGGGAAACAGCCCTCCCAAGCACGCTGATAAGTAAGGTCGATGCAGCTGCGACATACGCCGGTACCCACGTATATGCTTCGATAAATCCGCGGAGCCCAAATGACCGAAAACTACGATCGTTTTTGCAAGTTATGGATCTATTCCCCGGTTATACCGTGATTGTAAAAGAACGCAGACCAGCAAAGCCGTTTAAGTGTTCAAATGATGGCTGTAGAAAAGAAATCACGCACTGCCCACACTGTAGCAAAGAAATTGTTCGTACCGTTGAAAAAGGAGTTGATACATCTATAGCCATCGAACTTTTCCACTATGCCTTGGACAATGTATATGACAAAGCCATATTGCTCTCAGATGATGAGGATTTTGTTCCCGCGATCGAGTTTATTCAACGTCGGGGTAATCATATTATTCATGCTGGGTTTAAGAACCAAGGGTTTTCCATCAAAAAGGCGTGTTGGGATCACATCGACTTGGAAGATGTGATGGCTGATTTGCTTGCACCAAATCCTTAGGACGGCGTGCAAAAAAAGCGCTCCAGAGTAACCCGTCGAAATGATCCGTTTAAGCTGTTTTAGCTTAATATCGGTCCCGAGTCACACGCTGATCGATCATGGCCCCTAGGCATACCATCATGACTTCTTGTTCGCTCCCACGGCTTTTCGATTTTCCCGAACTTGTCCGCCATAACTTCAATCGCCACCGGGCAGCGTGGGCGTATAGGAGGTATGCTCGATTCGTTCATTGTCTCAGAAGAGAAGCTAGCTGAGGCTTTCGAAATGGACTACCCCACCGGACCCGTACTCGTCGTTGTGCCGTTCGGCGTGCTGTCCTTCGAGGAATACTTGGAACTCGCTTTGTTAAGAGAAACATCTTCCATACGAGCGCTCAGTAGAAGCTATTCTCAAACCCATTGGACGCGATGACCATTTCGCAAGCCTCTCTCAGGCTCTTGCCTCCATTCATTAATGAGGTCACCTCCGCGATTGCGCGGTCGCGATCACCGTCGAAGTAATCGCATAGCAGTCGAAAGACGGGCTCGCGTTCGAAGTCGGTCTGTCGAAGACCCGGATTCCCATTTTTTGAAAGGTTTGGCATACTCTAATAATATGCGATTTTCGCATATTCAGCTAGAGACCTGATACTTGCATCCGTGAAAAGCATTTACGAAGCTGAATATCGCGCTATCATTGAGCGGCTCATCGCGAGAAGGAAGGAACTTGGCCTATCTCAATCCGAGGTCGCCAAGCTTCTAGGCTTTGGGTTCGATCAAACGGTCATCAGTAAGGTTGAGACTTTTGTGCGTCGGATCGATATCATCGAGACGAAGAGGATATGCCAATCCCTTCAAATGGATATTTTAGACCTATTCAAGGATGCAAAATAGTCTTGCGATTCTCTTCGAATCGACTCTCGAAGACCTCTGATGGAGCTAAGCCAAGCCTTCCGGTGTATCCGATCCAAGACCTTCGAGAAGCGGCGATCCAGGTCGTCAGCCATACGCTCTTCGTACTCTTCTGCCTTCGCCCAATACTTCCTTGTCCTTGATGAGACACGGTCGATTCCCTTTACCTTCGCGTTGTATTTGTAGAAGCGCCTAACGTTCTCGTCCCACAGTCTATGCTCGCTACAAGCACGGTATACCAGCCCATGCGCATACCTTGAAGCAAAGTAACCTTCGGAGAAGTATAGGGCGGACACCTTCTTGTGCGTCTCTCGGCAAATAAAGTAGTAGCGCTCCGTACAAGGCAACGACATTCGCTCAATCCGGAACCAATCAAATGTCTTCTTACCATTCGAACGATAGGTGAAAATCACGAGGAAGAACGATTGCGAAGGATAGAAGCAAACCTCGTCTTCAACCTCTGTCGCCCAACTTCCACACGTCAGAGTGATAATACCCTTTCTCGAGCCTTCTTGGAGAAAGCCATTGTCCCGTAAGTCCGCTATGGTCAAGCGGGGCATATCCTCTATGAATCCTCGGCGGGTCCTAATTTTCCCCATTGCAGCCTCCCCGCTTCTTCCGAAATATTTGGGAAAAGTAAAGAATAGTGGGGGTCCAGTTAGAAAGTCTATTGCTTTCTATGGTATAGCATCGCGATTACGATCAGCATTTGATCGACACTTATCTTTGTCCCTAGGCCCACGAAATATAGTCACCGCCCAATTCATTCGAGGGGAAGTGTAGGAATTTACATCGGCACGGCGGGGCCATCATTACGACCCAATAGCCCAAATTCGGATTAGCCAGTTACTTCATCCTCATTAGGCCATTTCCCGGTCTCAGCTTGAGATTACGGTAAAGAGTACAAGTCTCTTGGGGTGGGTCGAAAAAACCCTCATGAGGATCGCATTTTTGATAGAACGAGCCCTATCTAGGCGCACTTGCGAGGACAGTGCTCTCCCGCAATTCCGGTCCGTTCGACCGAAGGTGGATGGAGACCTTCACCGCCTTCGATTAGCTACTTTCGAGCGCTTCAAGAATTGGCTTCTAGGGCTTCAAGAACCGCCACCGTCCAATTCATTCGCGGGAACTTGTAAGAATCTACATCGGCATGGCGCGGCAGCCATTACGGCCCCCTTACACCATACCCCTCTTATTTATCGAGGGGGATAATGCTCTCGAGAAATTCTCCAGGGTCTCGAAGGATGCTCCGATTTATCGGAGCATCGTACTTCATCTAAGGATAGTCTTTTCTCTTTCAGGTCTTCCTAAAGCTCGACGAAAAAGCGAGAGCATTTAGGATGAAATAAGAGTACCTATAGGATAAAATACGATAGCTGGTAGGATATAATTTGTCTATTTCGAGTTTGCTTTTATGAGCATTAGCTATCGCTTTTTAGCCGAGCTATAGAAGTCTTATGTATATTGGTTCCGCCTAATACTTTCACCGGAGCCCCCGACTTTAATAGTTATATTATTATATCTTTGCGCCCCCAGTGCCCCTGCCCCAAGACGGCTTCGGCACCTCATCTTCCTTCGATTTTCCCTTCTTGCTGAAATCATAGAAGAGCGTGGCATCAGCCCGAAGAAATTTCGTGTGACTTTTACTTTTATAGTACCATTCTACCAGATAGTCCAGGCGGATTAGCTTTCGAACAACATCCCCGACCCGAGCCGTCGTCAGGTTGAATAGCTGCGCTACTGGACCATAGTTTATTCGGCAGTAGTTATGTGTGGGATTCTTCCGATTCTTCATATAGTTCCGCTGGCATAAACTCACGATATAGCCAAGGATAATCTTATTGCTCAACCCGAGCCCGTGAAGCTCAAAAACAGCCTTCGAGACCACAAAGTAGAAGTCATTCGGGAGCTTCTTCAAATGATTCTCTGGTTTTACGGAATGTCGATAGGATCGATACCGTTCGGCCAACGCAATAAGGTCGGTGCGACTGAAAGTAACGCTCCGCCTCTCCACATAGGCAACGGACAGTCGCAGTTCAATCTTCTTCGGCTTCGTGTATTCTCGATCTAGATACCCTTTTCGGGCTAGGTCAGTAATATCTTTGGAAACGCTGTCGGGGTGCTTGTCGAGAATCACGCCCAACCACTTGTTGGTATATTCAAACGGCGGTGGATATCCAACGATCAAGCTAAGGATAACCTTCTCGGAGATACTCAAGTCCTCCTTTCCCAGAATCTCAATGAAGATTGGTAGGCCTCGGAACTGGCTTCCCATCTTCGCCTTGTGGATCATTGCCTGTTCTGGTGAGGAGGAGAGCCCCGTGTCATGAGCGCTCTCAAAGCTTTTCAGCATTCGTCGCTGGAGCGAAGTAAGTTTCGGCTCCCCATCCGCCTCGCCTTTCCCGGCTATTTTTTGTTCGCGCTGGTCCATGACACTCCCCTAGTCGTCGGCATCGCTGCTCCCGACTAGCCCGTGCCTGCGCATGCGTTGGCCGCTTCGATTCTCGTTCAGCTTCAGCCTCAGCTTCTCGCATTCTATCCATTGCGTGCTATGAGGTCTTGTGTTGAGTATCTCATCCTTCAGCGATATCGGATTCCGTCTCCAGTAATCCCGCTGGGCATCTCCGAGTGCAATGAGATAATCCGGATCGTCTTCAAGCATAACGCCTCTTGAAGTGAGGCGCAGCCTTCCGATGAGTATGAGTTGAGCGACATAAGGTGTGGCGCCGAAATCAGGCTCGATCAAAGAGAGCCCTATCGGGCGTGTCCCGCCATTAGGTAGTGCCTTGATGTAATCGAAGACTAGCCTTATGCGTTTTGGAGGGCTGTCCTTGAAATCATCCTGTGCATCGAATGAGAACAAAATAAGGTCGTCGCTATCGGCGATTCCAATGCTGTCTTCGCAGATGAAACGATCGTCGGATTGGATGTGGCAAGGGGCAACTTCGCAGGTGTCAAGGATTCGGAGGAGCTCCTCGTCCTCGATCCTCGACTTTCTTGACTCGAGAAGATATTTGAAGATGGAGCACAACACAATTGTCCTGATTCCTCTGTCACTGTCCATAAGACTCTCCTCTCAATTCGAATGCCGCAGGCTGGCTTACGGTTATCGGACCCTTCTTGAAGAGAATGGAATCGCGCACTCAAATGGCGATACAGATTCGCTCCTGCGCGTGCGGAATGACCAACGCATGCGAAGTCCGTTCATCTTCATTTCTTTCCTCAGCTGACGACTCGTTGCAGGCCGCGCCGTACTTACCAGCCTTGTTCGGCAGGGCTCACTGGACTACTATTCGAGTTGGGGAAAGGGCGCGATAAACGGCTGACTATCGCGCCCTCCCGACGAACCCCTCCCCAGCTACTTCTTCAATAGCCGCCACAGGGGATCACGCCTCCGGAGTTCTTTATTTTCCTTGGCGTATTGGGCTGCTGTTCGCCCTTTCGCGTCCTTAAGGCTTAGGTCCGGATCGGCATCGAGCAACGTGTTTAGTACGTCAGGATACGAATGGTACGTGCTGATGGCGTACATTAGGGCAGTCTTGCCATCATTATCCTGAGCATTGATATCCACTCCGTGGTTGAGGAGAAGCTCGCAGATTCGGGGTTCTTCTTGGGTCTGGGGCCATGAATCCTCATCATCATCCGATTCAAAGAGTAGCATGAGCGCGGTCTGACCAAAGGGCGTCCTCGCCCTGACATCCGCGCCGTACCGAATCAGTAGCTTAATTGCCACTTCCCCTTGAACTCGCATGGCCCTGAGAAGCGGAGTGCGTCCATCGGCATCCTTGAACTCGACAGTTGAACCGGCCTGTGCGAGAGCTTCGAGAACATCTTCATCGAGATTCTCCCGTACCGCCCACATAAGCGCTGTCGTTCCCTTGGAATCACGCGCATTCACTTCTGCACCAGCCTCAAGTAGAAGATGCACGACTTCGAGGCTGCCATACTGCATGGCTGCCCCCATTAGCGGTGTACGTCCGGCCTGATCCTGATCGTTCACCCGAGCGCCTCGGTTGAGGAGCATCTTGATTATTTCAATATCCCGATTCCCTATTGCGGTGGATAGAGGGCTTACCCCATGGCCATCACGGGTATTGGGATCGGCTCCCCACGCGAGTAATGCTCCGATTATTTCGGGGCACCCGCGCTCGAGAGCCAGTTCCAGACTTGTCCATCCGCGCAGGCCATTCCTTGCTTGCATAAGGTCCTGCTCGCGATTCCGCCGTTCGTAGATATCGACAACTCGATTGTGATCTTGCTCGATGGAGCGGAAAAGATCAGAGATTCCTACGAGTTTGCTCCGAACATTGACTAACGCGCCCGCGCCGATGAGACACTGCACTACTTCAGGACTGCTGCACGCGGAGGCCACCATGAGCGAGGTCACACCGGAAATAGCGTCGAGTGCATTAACGTCCCTTCCCCGAGCGATTTCCGCTTGAACGTCTTCCGCTGTCCCGGCCTGAACAAGTTTCCAAAACTCGATTAGGTCTTTGTAGTATCCGTCCGGGAATTCTGTCTGCACCAGCGGCCCTAGACTGTTCTCTTGATCCCATAGCCCGACGATTACATTCGAACCACTCATTTTAGTCCTCCTTCTTTTCATTCGCCGAGAAGGCACTCGCCTCCCCATGGCTCTATCCTTTGGTGGCCTGACCAGATTCGAAAACCTCTTGCTTGCGCGGTTCAAGCTTTCGTGATATTTCGACGCCTAAGCAGACTCGGCCGACCATCCCGTCCGCGAGGATGACTCGGAGACTCAGCTCGCCGAAAGCTGGTGCTCCCTTGCAGAGCTTCAAGAGTTCTGGCGTGAGCACGTCCATCAGCGCCTTCGTGTCGGCTCTAGGTGTGTTCATCGCCCCTCCCTCATCAGGCCATTTTCCAGGCCAGTTCCATTGAGGGGTACCGAACTAGCTGTGTTGTTGGTTGGGCTTGAAAAGCCCTTCTGAGAGCCCTTCTTTTTGTTCGGGAACGCTGATGAGGAGGCTCTTGCACGATTAGCCAGTTCCCGCATTTGAGCCCTTCGTTGAGGGCTAATCCCTGGATGAGCCGCGAGCCATTTCGCCTCTTCGTTCGCGCGCTCGGATAGAGGCCTATCTGGATCGAGACCGTGTATACCCCGGCGTACGAGGAAGTCCACGTTGAGCATTGCCGCGGTAAAGTACCCGGCTTCGTCGTCTAGTCCCAGCCGGGCTAACTTGCGTTGCTTCGTCCTCATCGCGGAGGATCGGTGACAGATTGGCTCGGAGGGGAACCAGTGCCCTGCTACTAGGCTTTTTGGATCAAGGAGACAGAGTGGCGCGGAGCAGGACGCGAAGTTGCGGCAGGGGGTGCTCATTTTGCCCCCTCTTGGCCAAAGCCCTCGTGAGCTATTTTCTCGATATCCTCAGGCCGATAGCGGACCGAGTAACCGAGCTTTACGAAGGGAAGTCGCCCATCAGCTTTGTCGCGATTAAGCTGCGGGATCGAGCGGTGGAGAAGCTGTGAGACTTCCTTGATTGTGAGAAGAGGCGTAGCCATGATAAACCTCCATGGAGGTACCGCCCCCTTCTACTCTGAATTGAGTGAGAAGGAGTTGCGGTACCCGGAGGTCGTTGTCCGTTTTCGGGACCACGCACCATGGCTACCTTACCGGGGTAGCCCTTCACGTAGGTATCAAGGCTGCACGATTGACAATCGTGGGACCGTTGATCCCCGTGATCAGACCGGTTTTATAAACACTTCAACTCCCCTACGGGAGTTGCATTAGCCATTGCAACGTAGTCAAGATCGCCGTATGTAAGCGGTACTTTTTCTTCCAAGGACATACGTCGAGAGCACCATCGATGAACTACGCTAATATCCACATGAAGACACTGGGAGATTCTCTCTTCCGAAACCCCTAATGCCTCCATTGCATCGAGTAGGTCCTGTCGGCACAAAAAGCAGCTCGAAACTATCCTGAAATTCTCAGCAGTATTGGCATCTTGGATGTCACGCTCACAGTGGCGAAGGCTTTCGAGCATTCCCGGCTCTTTATCATCAAGCATTTTTCGGAGCCTTAGCCCGAAAGCCTTCTTGCGCATAGAACTCAGCGTCGCCTGACTGATAGACGCTGGAGGGATATATCCATGCGGATATCTCTGCTCTACTTTTACGTCATCGCCCATGACGGATAAGATATCAGGGGGAATCCTTCTTGTCAATTCCTTTCTGCATAATGATATATTTAGAAAGCCCTTGGCTTTCTAAATGCTAAATCTTCTTGAGCATTAATGAAATACAGAAATGAAGGTGATGAATCCTTCATGCCGTGCCCTTGAAATCTAGTAATCTTCCGAGCCCATCTGCGATCGCGGCCCCAACCTCCGCGAGCGCGGGGCCGTCGGCGGTGGAGGGACACAAAAACCACCCGATTCAGATGCAATACCGAACACGGAACATTTCGTCTAATGGACGCGTGTATCCCTCTGGTCAAGAAGTCCAATAGCCTGCTTCAGACCGTCGTAGCGACCCGAGGCAAAGGCCCCGGAAATCCCGTCCTTGTTCTCTTCATAGACCCTACGCGCATCGGCTAAGGCTTCTTCGAAGCAGATTCGAAGCGAATCGAGCGCGTTCATTCGTCACCCCCAGCAGCTTTTTGCTCGACAGCTTTTTCAAGCGCTTCGCGAGCCGCCGAAAAATCGAGGACATTCTCAACCCCGCGAGAGTAATTCTCGAGCATATCGACGCTGCGGTGTCCGCTCATTCGAGCGGTGATAAAGTCAGGAATACCATTCGCACGCTGCAAAGTTACGAATGTATGACGGAGACCATGAAAGACAATATTGCGCTCGCGCCGCGCCTTTTCATCAATACCGATTTTCTGAAGAATTCGCCTGAATCCGCTTTGAAGAGTTGTTCCATCTATTGGACGCAACGGATCATGTTCATTCCAAAGAACAAAGCGGGCTCCGGACGGTGAGAGACTCTCACAGAGCTTGAGTACATCAAGGACAGGCCGAGGTGCAGGGACATGTCGAACCCGGAGCGATCCGGGGCGCGAACCCTTCGGCCCCTTGACTTCATCCCCAATGGCATTGTGGCGAATCGTAAGCATCTCAGAAGCGCTATCTATATCTTCGGGCATAATTCCGCGACACTCACCAAGGCGAAGTCCGCACAATGCAGCAAGGAGAACACCTGCCTTTACACGAGGGCTTTCGTTCAGAGCGATGATCTTTCGGAGTTCGACTATCGAAAGGACGCCGCGCTCCCGAGGATGCTCGGCAAGCCGCTCCACAATCGCCAGCGGATCGGCGACGCGATTTCGCTTACAAAAATACTTCATGGGCACGCGGATTCCGTCGAGCACTGTGTTTACGGTTCGGGGCTTCACGCTCGCTCCGGATAGGTCAAGGATCAAGCGCTCAACAAAGTCTGCGTTAAGGTCGAGAAGTCTCTTCCCCTTGATTCGCGGTGCCAAATGCTTATTGAGAACGCATAAGGTTATCGAAAGATATTGATCGGAGAGGATAACACCACGGAGGGCTCGTCCCCGCACGTAGTCGCTTCCCCGCGTCCAAAACCCACGGAAATACTCAAGGGCGTTTGGGTTCGAAGCATTCGCTATGACGCCTTCACGGAGAATCCCTTCGGCTAAGCGCGCCGCCGCTGTTCGGCTTCGGGCCTTGGAGAAGGTCCTCGTCTTGATGACTTTTCCCTTCTCGTCAACGAACCGCGCTACGAAGACCCGCCCCTTGTCCGTCTTTTGTTCAACAATACAAAACGGAGCCCGCGCCATACTCTCTCCTTCGCTACCCGAGGTAAGTTTTCGGGTAAGTCAGGCTGAAAATGGGCGGACTCCGTTTGTACGGTCGTCCAATAAGTCCTTGTCTAGTAAAACTGCCCGGAGGGGGACTTGAACCCCCAAGCCCTTGCGGGCACTAGAACCTGAATCTAGCGTGTCTGCCAATTCCACCATCCGGGCGACTGTCGGGCGGAACCACGTGAGCCTCTTTAATACCCTCGGAGAGCGTCGCGAGTCAATTCCCTTAGGATGGGTATCCGCGAAAAGCTCTCAGCGCCGGCGGTCGAGGACCGAGGAAAAGTTTCCGAACTCGATGGTCAGGGCCGGACGGATGGGGGCGTCGGGGCTTCCATCGGAGAGGACGCTCACGGCGAGGAGTACGCCGAAGTCGGACGAGAGCCGAGCCCCCAGGCCGAGGGCGGCATCCAGGCGGGGCGGCCAAAAGTCCATCGTGGGATCGCCCTCCACGCTCACGATTCCCCCCGAGAGATTCTGAAGCAAAAAAAGGTCGCCGCCCAGCACATCGCTGAGTTCGCCTATATGCTCGCGCAGTTCGAGGCTCAGGGCGGCGGCGCTCTCGCCGATATCCCGGCCGTTCTGGGGCTCGAGACCGTAGAACATGCCCGAGCGGCGCAGGCTGAAGTAGTGCTCCGGCGGCAGGCCGGAGCCCGAGGGCAGAAAAGCCCGGAAGTCCGTCCCCGCGAAAGCGTCGAGCCCCAGGCTCAGGGAGTCCGAGAGCGGCACGGCGCCGCCGGCCTCGCACTCGCCCGTGACGAAGGACAGCTGCCCCCCGAAGGCGGGATCCGCCCAGCGGCCCAGGGCGTTCGCGTAAAAGCCGCGCTCGGGGAAAATGATCACGCGCCTCGTGTCGACCTGCAGCTCGAGGCCCAGCTCCGCCAGGTCCGCCCGGCCTCCCGAATAGTTCAAGCTCTCGAACGACCAGAGCGCGCGCAGATCGGTCTGGCGCGTAAAAGCCAGGCCCGCCCAGACGCCGCCGCCGGCGCAGCTGTAGCCGGAATCGACCTGGAGATTCCGGCCGATCGTGTAGGAGTCGTTCTGGGCCTGGTATCGCCCGAAAGGCTTGATCGCGAAATAACCGAGCGGCTGCATATATTCGGCGTAGGCCTCGGTGCGCCCGATGAAGGTGCTTTCGACGAAGAGGGCCGAGCCCTTTCCGCTCAAGTTGCGCGCCAGAAGCGCCGGCGATATGTAAGCCTCGGTTCCGCCCAGGGACGACATCACCGTCCGGAAGTCTCCGCCCACGAGCAGCATGTCGTCCGGCAGCGATTCGGGTACGAGACTGAGCAGGGCCGTGGCTCGATCTCCGTCGCCGCCGGGGATGGGCAGGAGATCGAGCTTCACGAAGTCGAAGAGCCCGGTCGCGAAAAGAGCGTCGATGGCCGCCTTGACCTGCTCGCGCGGGACTCTATGGCCGACGATGGGCGCGAAGGCGGCGCGGGCTATGCTCATGTCGCCCGGACCCGCCCCCTCGACCGCCAGCCGCTCGATGATCGGCGGCTTATGGTACGCGCGCCGGTTGGCCTGCTCGTCGGGCTTCACGAGGGGGCGCCGCGCGGCTATCCGGTCGGCGAGGGCGCGCAACTCGGGCATCGCCCGCTCGCCGGCCTCGCGCCCCCGCTCGATGAGCGCCGCGGCGTCGGAGTAGCTGCCGGCGTTGAAGCCGTGCAGGTCCGTCACGATGAGGAGATCGGCGTCCTTCTCCGCCTGGCGCATATTCTCCTGCATGATGATGCCGAAAGCCTGCGAGCTGATCGACACGGCCGACTGCAGCTCGGCCGAGTCCTTCGCGAGCGGCGTGCGCGCTTCCACCGCGATCACGATGTCGGCCCCCATCCGCCGTGCGACATCCACGGGCATATTGTCCACGATGCCGCCGTCCACGAGCGAGCGCCCCTCGTAGTCGTAGGGCCTGAAGAGGCCGGGGATCGACATGCTCGCGCGCATGGCCTCGGCCAGCGAGCCCGAGGAAAAGACCACCTTGTCGCCCGTGAGGATGTCCGCGGCCACGGCCCGGTAGGGGACCGGCAGCTTGTCGAAATCGCGCACGGTCAGGTCGTGGAGCGTCAGTTCGGTCAGGAGCGAGAGCACGTTCTGCCCCCGCAGGAGGCCGGAACTCGCGTCGAAGCCGTGTCTGCCGAAGCCGATCCTGAACGGATACTCGTGCTCGAGCATCCGGTAATAGCGATCCCCGGGGCTGTCCCGGCGCTCGTTGAAGACACCGCTCCAATCGATGCCCTCGACGATCCTTTCCATGCGCTCGGGCGAATAGCCCGCGGCGTACAAGCCGCCGACGATCGCGCCCATGCTCGTGCCGAGCACCATGTCGATCGGGATGCCGGCCCGCTCTATCTCTTCGATGACCCCGATATGGGAGATGCCGAGGGCCGCCCCTCCCGAGAGCACGAGGGCCACGCGGGGCCGCGGCATAGCCGCGATCGAAGCCGATAGTCCCGCCGGCTCGGCGGGAGCGTCCTGGGAGCAGAGCGGCGTTCGCGGACCGACGGCGCAGAGGAGAAGGCTGAGGAGAAGGAGATGCGGAAGGCGATTTTTCATCGAAAACCCCGTTGTGAGCTTCGGGATTACTATGCCTCCGGGAAAGGAAATCTACAAGACATGGTGTTACGAAGACTGTTGATGAAGGGAACGGCCTTTATTCGAGGTAACAAGACCCCGCCTGGACCGCGACTCCTCGTGGCGTCCCCAAGCTTCGGAACACTACCCTCCCTGCGCCGCGCGGATGAGGATATCGAGATAGCGTTTCCTCGAAGAAGTGGGCTGCCGCCTATGAATGGCCCGCCTCGCCGGACGGGCAGGGCGAACTACTGCTGCGGCGAAGGCATCATGGTATCTCGGTAGACCCGCCACGAGCCATCGGCCTGCATCTTGAAGATAGTCAGAAAGACGCCGGTGTCGGTGGCGGGGCTGCCGCCCGCCCGCGGGTGCGCCACGATCGTGTATTTTCCCCGGGCCCAGCCGAAGTCTCCGGCGAGCTGGTATTCCTCGATCTTGACCTCGAACTTGTCGAAGACGACCGCCTTGTCCTTCGCCTGCCGCTGAGCCTCGATAGTCTTCCGCCCCACGGCGGTCGGCCGGCCCGCGGCCATCTTGATCGCGTCCTGGTCCCAGAGCGCTCCGAACTTGGCCGAGTCGGCCGAGAAGCTCGAGTCCGACCAGGCCTGGAAAATCTCATCCACCGCGGCCTTGAAGGCGGCCGTCTCCGTCTGGCCCGCCACGGCCGCGCCGGCCACGAGAAGCATTGACGCCAGGAAGATCGATACCGCCGTTCTGGATAGCGATGTTCTCATCTTTTCCTCCTCGTCTGCAATGTCAACTTCCATACATGAAAAAGGCCGAGATTCCCGCTTTGGCGAGCAGCCCACCTCGGTTCTCAATCTCAGCGATTCCACCGTCCATCGCAACGGCCCAGGGTCGCGGGGCCCGAAGCGAATTGCCGCCATGATTCCCCGCGCCCCCCTCGGGGCGGGTATCGACCGTCCCGGCATCGCCCGGCCCGCGAGTTAAGCTTTTTTATCTTTATTTATAGCGCAATCCCCGTGGGCAGGCAAATTCCCGAACGTTTTCGCTGCGGTCCTGGCGCCGCTTCGCCGGACCCTTCCGGCAGGGATAGGATGGAAGGCCGCCGCAGCCTCCGGTGCGCCGCCCATGCCCCGGCCGCCGTCGCGCAGCCCCGCAGACACAGTTTCACCTGATGAAACCATCGTTTCGCATCTTGCGAGTTGGCGGGAACCGCGGTAGTATCCAGCTACGCAATTCATCATCCATCATGCGCGCGCAAGGAGTTGCCATGCAGCTGTCCAGGTACTCGGGCGATCTATCCACCATCGATTATCTGAGCCTTCTCGTCGTCGATTTCGTCGGGCAGGTCCATTCCGTTTCTCTTCCCAGAAGCTACATCACGGACAAGGTCCTCAAGAACGGCATCGGCTTCGACGCCTCCAACTTCGGCTTCGCCCAGGTCCACGCCAGCGACATGGTCGCCATCCCCGACCTCTCGACCGGCTTCGTCGAGGAAAAGGACGGCTACCGCATTCTCCACGCCTTCTGCGACGTCTGGACCACCTCGGGCCAGAGCTTCGACCAGTACCCGCGCACCATCGCCCGCACGGCCCTCGAGCAGCTGAAGTCCAGCGGCCTGGGCGACGAGGCCAAGATGCTCGTCGAGCTCGAGTTCTACGTCTTCGACGACGTCCGCTACTCCACCACCGTCGGCCACTCCTACTACTTCGTCGAGAGCGCCGAGGGCATCGGCGAGGACTACGAAGACATTCCGCGCTTCGGCCTCGCCAAGGGCTACCACCGCCTCGGGCCCGACGACCGCTACAATCTCCTGCGCAACAAGGCCGTCGAGGCCATGGAGGCCGCCGGCATCCCGGTCAAGTACCACCACCACGAGGTGGCCGCGGCCCAGCTCGAGATCGAGCTCAACTTCATCTCCCTGCCCGGCGCGGCCGACGCCGTCGCCCTCTCCAAGTGGATCATCAAGACCTGCGCCGACGAGCTGGGGCTCTTCGTCACCTTCATGCCCAAGCCCATGTACAAGATCGCCGGCTCGGGCATGCACGTCCACCAGTACATCGAGAAATCCGGCGCCTCGATCTTCCCCGGCGAAGGACTCTACGGCCTCTCCGCCACCGGCCTTTCCTACACCGCCGGCATCCTAGAGCACGCCCTCTCAGGCTCGCTCCTCGCCTGGTCCAACCCCAGCACCAACTCCTACCGCCGCCTCGTGCCCGGCTACGAGGCCCCGGTCAGCGCCACCTTCGCCCAGGGCTCCCGCGCCGCCGCCGTCCGCATCCCCGGCTACCTCAAGAAGGGCGAGGCCCGCATCGAGTTCCGCACCGGCGACGCCACCGCCAACGTCTACTACTTCCTCGCCGCCATGCTCCTCGCCGGCCTCGACGGCGTAAAGCGCAAGCTCGACCCCGTCGCCAAGGGCTACAACATCCCCAAGGAGACGCCCAAGAACACCTTCCCCACGGGCCTCTACCACGTCCTCCGCGGCCTCAAGAAGGACAACGCCTATCTCGCCTCGGTCTTCCCCCAGGAGCTCATCGACGGCTGGATCGCCCTCAAGGAAAAGGAAGCCGAGTACGTCTACAACGCCCCCGTGCCCCAGGAGTACGAACTGTACTTCTGATCGGCGCCCGGCCAGGCTCGCGAAATAGACAGAGAGCGCCCCGGCTCGGCCCCACCGGTCGAGGCGCCGCCAGGGATGGGTCATATAGGAAGGGGGGAAGTCTCCCCCTCGGGCGAGCCTCCTCGCCGCGCGCTTTCCCGCCGGCGCCCGCGATGCCGCAGGATGGCGGCGCACCCTGCCAGGACGGCGCGCCTGCGGGGTCTCGCCCTGCCCCCTTGAGCGGGGCACGGTCCGCCCTGCGGCGGCCCCGCAACGCCCCGCGGCCGGACGCGCGCCGCACCCGCCCTCGCACAGATGCCTGCTTTGGGCATCGAGCGCGACTGTTCTTTAAAATACTGCCCCACGTGCGGGGCGCCCTCGGATTTATGAACCGAATATTGGAAGCGCGACTTCGAGGACTTTTAGCAAAGGCTGTCCCGGGGCGGGGCGCCGACGGACGCGCGCCGAGCGATTCCGCAGGCGATCGCGTGCGATCGCCGAGGACCAAGCGAGACGCGCGGAAGTCGAGCGGGGCCCTGCCCCGGGAATAGGATCTGATCAATGGCGATCGAAGTTGATTTACATTTCGGGAGGTACAGATGGGAATCGAAACATTGATGGGTGACGAAGCGATAGCGCTCGGCGCCATCCACGCGGGCCTGTCGGCGGCCTTCGCCTACCCCGGCACGCCCTCGACCGAGATCATGGAGTACTACCAGGACTACGTCGCCCGCAAGGGCGGCATCGTCGCGCAGTGGTGCTCGAACGAGAAGACCGCCTACGAGTCGGCCCTGGGCGCCTCCTACGCCGGCCGCAGGACCACGGTGTCCATGAAGCACGTCGGCCTCAACGTGGCTGCCGATCCTTTCATCAATTCCGCCTTGGTCAAGATAAAGGGAGGCCTCGTCGTCATCGTGGCCGACGATCCGGGCATGCACTCCTCCCAGGACGAGCAAGACTCGCGCTGGGTGGCCGAGTTCGCCCGCGTGCCCTGCTTCGAGCCCGCCGACCAGCAGGAAGCCTACGACATGACCCGCGAGGCCTTCGAGCTCTCCGAGCGCGTCTCGAGCCCCGTGCTCATCCGCATTCCCACCCGGCTGGCCCACAGCCGCGCCGCCGTCGAGCTCGCCGAGCCGAAGGCGCAGAACCCGATATCCAAGGCCCCGGATCCCAAGGGCTGGCTCCTCATGCCCGCGGTGGCGCGCCGGCTCTGGAAGGATCTCGTCGGCAAGTACGAGAAGCTCCGCGCCGAGTCCGAGGCAGCCGCCCTCATCGAGCCGGGCTCGAAGGAGCTGGGCGTCATCACGACCGGCGTGGCCCTGCTCTACTACCGCGAGAACCTGGGCGACCTGAAGGTGAAGCCCAGCCACCTCCACATCGGCCGCTACCCTCTGCCCTACGCGAAGATCCGGGAGTTCGCCTCCGGCGTTAAGAAGGTGGTCGTGCTCGAGGACGGCTACCCCTTCGTGGAGCGCATGCTGCGCGGCGTCGGCCTCTCCGGCCTCGCGATCGCCGGCAAGGAGACGGGCGAGGTGCCGGTCACGGGCGAGCTCGACCCCGACAACATCCGGCCGGCCCTCGGCCTGCCGGCCCGCGAAGGCCAGGCCTGCCGCGACCTCGCCATTCCCGGCCGGCCGCCCCAGCTCTGCCAGGGCTGTCCCCACGGCGACTCCCTCACCTTCCTCAAGGAAGCCCTGGCGGGCTATCCCCTGCACACGGTCAACAGCGACATCGGCTGCTACACCCTCGGCGCCCTGCCGCCCTACGAGGCGGTCGAGACGGTCGTCGAGATGGGCGCCTCCTTCGGCATGGCGCGCGGCGCGGCCGAGGCGGGGCTCACCCCGGCGGTCGGCGTCATCGGCGACTCCACCTTCTTCCACTCGGGCATCCCGAACCTCGTCGACGCGGTGTCGCACAACACGAACGTCAAGTTCATGATCGTCGACAACGCCACGACCGGCATGACCGGCGCGCAGCCGACGATCATGCCCTCCGAGAAACTCAAGGCCATCGCCCTGGCGGTCGGCGTCCACCCCGACCACGTGCACGTCGTCAAGGCCCACCGGGCCAACCACGCCGAGAACGTCGAACTCATGAAGCGCGAGCTCGCCTACGAGGGCGTCTCCGTGGTCATCGCGTTCCGCGAATGCCTCGAGTACCTGAAGAAAGCGAGGAAGGCATGAAGTACGACATCATCCTCTGCGGAGTCGGCGGCCAGGGAGGCATCTCCGTCTCCGTCGTCATAGCCCAGGCAGCCATGGCCCAAGGCCTCCACGTGAAGCAGTCCGAGGTCCACGGCATGGCCCAGAGAGGCGGCGAGGTGCTCGCCCACCTGCGCATCTCCGACGAGCCCGTCGCGAGCCCCCTCATACCCAAGGGGAGCGCCCAGCTCATCCTCGCCTTCGAACCCCTCGAAGCCCTCCGCTACCTGCCCTGGCTCGAGAAGACGGGACAGGTGGTCACCGCGACCGCTCCGATCAAGAACATCCCGAACTACCCCGACATGGAGGCGGTGCTCGGCGAGATCAGGGCCCTGCCCAATGCCACCTTGCTCGACGCCGACGCCATGGCCCGCGAGGCCGGCAACGCGCGCGCGGCCAACATGGTCCTCGTGGGCGCCGCAGCCAAGCTCCTTCCCCTCAAGGTCGAGAGCATCGAAAAGGCCATAGCCGACACCTTCGCCCGCAAGGGCGAGGCCGTCGTGGCCGCGAACCTGAAGGCATTCGAGCATGGACGAAAAGCGAATCAGTGACATCGTGCAACGCGTCCGCGCCGAGGGGCGCGACGCTCTCACCGAGGTGGAGGGTCTGGGCCTCCTGGCCGCCCTCGGCCTGGAGGCCCCCCGCCATCACTTCGTGAAGGGTTCGGCCGAAGTGGCCGCCCTCGCTCCCTTCCCGGGCGAGCGGGCGGTGGTGAAGGTCATCAGCCCCGAGATCCTGCACAAGACCGAGGTCGGCGGCGTGGCCATCGTGCCCAACACGAAAGAGGAGATCCGCAAGGCCATGGCCGCGATGGAGGCCAAGTTCACGAGCCAGCGGGTCGACGGCTACACGGTCAACGAGTTCGTGCCCTACGAGCCCCGGCTCGGCCACGAGATGATCGTGGGCATGCGCTTCGCCAAGGACTTCGGCCCCGTGATCTCCTTCGGCCCCGGCGGCATCTACACCGAGTTCCTGGCCTCCACCTTCAAGGCGGGGGCGGCCAACGTCTTCTTCTCGTCCGCCATAGCCGACCGCGCCCTCGTGGAGCGCGAGCTGTCGCGCAACGCGGTCACCACCCTCGTGGCCGGAGGCCTGCGCAACACGAAGCCCGCGATCGCCGCCTCGCGCATAGCCGACGTGGTGGAGGCCTTCGTCAAAGCCGCCCCGAGCCTCGCCGCGACGGGCGTCCTCGAATTCGAGGTCAACCCCTTCGTCATTGCGGGCAAGGCTTCCGAGGGGACCGCACGTCTCGTCGCGCTCGACGTCCTCGTCAAGGTCGGCGAGCCCGGCGGCGCGGCTGCCGGCGCCGCCGGCGCGGGAGAGCTCGGCCTCGAGGGGGGCCGCGTAGTCAACCTCAAGCAGGCCCGGCGGCCGCTGGCCAAGATCGACGCCCTCCTCCGGCCCGCAAGCGCCGCCGTGATCGGCGTCTCCGAAAAGGGCATGAACAACGGCCGCATCATCCTGCGCAACCTCCTCGAGAACGGCTTCGACCCGAAGCGGCTCTACGTGGTCAAGCAGGGCCCCGCCGAGATCGACGGCTGCCGCTGCGTGCCCGACGTCGCCTCCCTGCCCGAGAAGGTCGATCTCTTCGTCCTCGTCATCCCGGCCTCCCAGGCGCCCCAGTGCATCGCCGAGATAGCCGAGACCGACAAGGCCCAGAGCGTCATCGTCATCCCCGGCGGCCTCGAGGAGAAGGCCGGCACCGAGGCCATCGTCGGCCGCATGCGCACGGCCCTGGAAAACTCGCGCTCCGGCCCCGGCGGCGGTCCGCTCATCAACGGCGGCAACTGCCTCGGCGTGCGTTCGGTCCCCGGCAGGTACAACACCCTCTTCATCCCCGAATACAAGCTGCCCATGCCCAAGGGCCGCGTCGCGCCCGTGGCCGTCGTGTCGCAGTCGGGCGCCTTCGCCATCTGCCGCATCTCCAAGCACCCCCTCGTCAACGCCAAGTACGTCATCACCTGCGGCAACCAGATGGACGTGACCATCGGCGACTACCTGGAGCGCCTCGCGGACGACAAGGAACTCGAGCTATTCGCGGTCTACGTCGAGGGCTTCAAGCCCCTGGACGGCGAGAAGACCCTCCGGGCCTGCAAGAAGATCGTCGACTCGGGCCGGGACGTCATCTTCTACCGCGCCGGCCGCACCGCCGCGGGAGCCGCGGCGAGCGCCAGCCACACGGCGAGCATCGCCGGCGACTACCCCGTGACGCGCTCGCTCCTGCGGCAGATCGGCGTCATAGTCGCCGAGAGTCTCGACGAGTTCGACGACGCGGTCACCACCTTCGCCCTCCTCCGCGGCAAGAAGGCCGCGGGCAGGCGCCTCGGCGCCGTGTCCAACGCCGGATTCGAGTGCGTCGCCTTCGCCGACAACCTCGGCGCCCTCCAGCTCGCGAGCTTCGCGTCCCCCACAGCGACCAAGCTCGAGAAGGCCTTCGCCGAGGCGCGGATCAGCGAGATCGTCGACGTGCACAATCCCATCGACCTCACCCCCATGGCGGGCGACGGCGGCTACGATGCCGCCTTCCGCGCGGTCATGGAGGACCCGAACGTCGACTGCGGCATCGTCGGCGACGTCCCCCTCACCGTAGCCATGAACAGCCTCGCTTCCGACCCCGACGTCCACGGCGAGGACGTCACGCGAGAGGACGCCCTGCCCGCCCGCTACGGCAAGCTCATGGCCGCGACGGACAAACCCTGGGTAGTCGTCATCGACGTCGGCGCCCTCTACGATCCCCTAGCCCTCGAATTCGAGCGCCTCGGCATCCCCGTCTTCCGGACCGCGGACCGCGCGCTCAAGATGTTGAACGTATGGATCAATGCCAGACTCGGGAAGTGACGTTCCGCGGTCCGGAAGACGCCCTGTGACGCCCGTTCCGGCGAAAGCCGGAACGGGACGGCCGTAGCGCAGG
>Ga0307376_10000755_pt1 | contig 38592 bp, 76 predicted proteins | sample TR2MG_FD_202536 | JGI IMG/M metagenome (GOLD analysis project Ga0307376, IMG submission 202536) | Soil microbial communities from Risofladan, Vaasa, Finland - TR-2 | ecosystem: Environmental > Terrestrial > Soil > Coastal area > Acid sulfate soil | place: Finland: Risofladan, Vaasa | collected...
AAGCAAAAATTGAATTTAATGCTCAAGCAGGGGGATATGTTGTAGAAGCTGGTGAGGTAAAACCACCAGCAGCACCGCCAACCGAACTTGATATTATGGGTGAAACCCAAAAGAAACTTGACTATGCCTACAATACCGGCAATGCTAATTATTTTAATCAGATAGCGAAGTCTTTAGGTGTAGATACTACTTTCGATACTTATAAGCAGAAATACGAAGCACCTGGAAAGGCGGTTAGTGAAGTGGGAGAAACGGTAACTACTCTGAAGAATTGGGAAAAGATGTTTGATATTAAAGATGAAGAAGGCCCAAAGACAGAAGAAGAATATAACCGTGCATTAGAATTATTAGCACAATCAAAAGATAAATATAAACCTAAATTTGCGACTTGGAAAGAAGCGTTAATAGCAGAAGCAAAAGGAATAGCCAAAGAATTAGAAGGGATAACCGACAAAAAAGATTATAACTTATTATTAAATGTTTATATGCAGAAGTTAGAAGAAATAAAAGCGAAATATCCAGAAGTTAATTTAAATCAATTCCCTGAATTTAAAGAACAGAAGAATTGGTTTGATAAATTAAAAGAAAAGGTTGGTCTATAAGTGGGTCTATTTTTAGATAAATACAAAATAAAAGAAGAAGAGGAAGAAGAACCCTTTTCTTTTTTAAATAAATATAAAACTCAAGTTGGTTTAGGTATAGGTGCTAAAGCTACAGGCGGTATATCTTTGCCTGAAACTGCTGAAATAAAACCTTTAATCGAAGGTTTGCCGATAAGTAAGCCAGAGGATAAACCAGCAGGACTATTTGAAGACCCAAAAATGATAGAATCACACAAAGCTAATTTTGAATATTGGAAATTATGGTTAAAAGAATTAAAAGAATCTAAAGACAAAATAGCTTTTTTAAAGGGAGAAGGCAAATCTTCTGAACTTATAGAAGTACAAAAGAAATCTGATGAATTAATTCCTTATATGTATGGAGAGAAAGGTGGAAAATGGCTTAACGCTATTGCTTTTTCTCTTTATTCTGTGGGGTTAGGATATCAATTAGCCGATGCTTTAGTTTCATCTGGGTTTAAAGTTAAAGGTGTTAAGTTTAATGCTAAACAGATAGAGGATTTGGTAAAGAGGGCATATAATGCTTCTGACCCAGAGACAGGTAAAATTACATCTGCTTTAAGTGATAACGATTATTATGCATTGAAACAAATAAATCAATTTTTAAAAACAACAGGGAGAAGCCCTGCCGCAAGAGAAATGCTTGAAAAAATTGTAGAGCAAACAGGCGGACTTACTTTCCAACAACAGGTTAATATTTTCGGTACTAAATTATACGCTGGCCTCCCTGCCGATGAGATAGCAAAATCTATCGTTGCAGTTGGTAAGGTTACTGCCGAGATGGTTAAGGGATTAGACCCTGTAAAAGTATCACAGGTTACACAGGCATTATTGAATACTTCTCCTGCGTTGGCAAGTGCATTTTTGAAGGCAGTAGAGAAGCCAGAAGGGGTTAAGGAAGTAGTTGAGGGGAAAGAACCAGAAAGTATATTTAAACAAGAATTAAGAGAAATTCCTATTGAACAAATAGAATCTGTATCCCCAACTTTTATGGAGAAAGTAAAGGAATATAGGGAACAATTAGAGGTAACAACTCCACCACCCATTGAAATAATAGAACCTGAATATGAGGGCGGGAAATATAGAATTGTCGAAGGGCAACATAGAATTGAAGCATTAAAACAAGCAGGAGAAAAAACAATAAAATCTTGGGTAACGTTAGTAGATAAAGAAGGATTTCCACTATTTAAAGCCAAACCCACCCCCGCTATCCCCGCCGAGTTTGAAGGGCTGGCAGAGGAAGCGAGGAAGTATGGAATATCTAAAGAAGATATAATTGCCGAAAAAGATGAACTTATAAAAATTGACATAGAGAATAGAAAAAGTGGTTTTGTAAAAGGGACACCCGTTTCAGAGGAAGTAGTACTTAAACGAGCCATTAATGGTTTAATTGAAGATAAAAAATCTGAAATAAAAATTACAAAAATTACCGATATTTTAACAAAAGAACGACAAAATGAAGTAAAAAAGTCTACATCGTTTGAAGATACTTTTAGTAAAAGTAAAGTTCCCGAAGTTGTTTATCACGGTTCTCAAAGTGAAAAGATAATCGAATTTGAGAAGAAAAAATCAAGTGGAATCGGTATTGGGGCAGTTGCTAAAGCAGAAGGAGAAGCTGGATTTTGGTTCACTTCTAATAAAGGGGAAGCAAAGGCAATAGGTAATGTAATACAGGCAAAACTTAATATGAAGAATCCACTTATTTTAGAAGGGGATATATATTTTAACACACAAGGAACTGCACGATTAGACGCAATATCAGAAATGGAAGGTGAAGGTAAAGACAGTATAATCTTCATTGAACCGACCACAAAACAAAAATGGTATTTCGTTCCTAATAAAGAACAAATCATATCTAAAGACTTCTACACCCAAGCAGTTACCGAAAAACCTGCGGTAGTTGAAGCACCTGCACCTGAAGCCAAAATAGAATTAGCTACACCAGCACAGATTAATAAAGCATACTCTATCGCTAAATCCAGAGCTATGGTTAGTGAAGAGGGGAAATTAAAACCACAATATAGGCAAATAGCTGAAGCAATGACTGGCAAAAGATATATCGAAAAGATGACACCAGAAGAAGCGGAGATGTTTATTGATTCTTTAAATAGATTACCAGAACCTAAATACAGGAATGGTAAATTAGTCCCACCGAGCATACCGAGAACCATGAAACTAACCACAGAGGGCTTCTTCCAAAAGAAATATGGTGAACCCACCCCTATATGGCTTTTAACTGACCAGACTTATTATGCTGAAAAATTAGGTATAAAACCATTAGTAGAACCGTTTGAAAAGGGTAAACAAGAATTTGATTTAGAATTTAGACACTCCAGTAATTTAGTAGATAGGATGGTTAATAAACTAAATCAAGTTGCCAAAACGCCAGGGTTAGAAAAGATAAAATCAAAAATGAAAAATATTCCCACTAAAGCCGAAAGCAAAATGGCGGAATTGCTTAATAAACACGAAGCAACGCCACCGGGATTATCGGAAAATGAAGAAGATATTTTTAAGTATTTTAGAAATTTAAGTAAGGATATCTGGAGGAGAGAAAATAAGGTAAGAGAAAAATTAGATTTACCTCCAATTAAATATAAAACTGCCTATTTCAGACATACCGCTGACGCTATGGCTAAAGAAATATTAGAAGGAAAATATCCATTTCCACAGGGTATTAAATATTGGTCTGAAAAGATGGTAGGCAAAAAGATATTTAATCCAATGGAATTTCACCGGAAACTTTCTGATGATTTAATTGATTTATGGAGTAAAGATATACGAGCAGTTACCAAAGCCATGTTATGGAACGGATTAAAAGAGATATACCTGGCAGAACCTGCAAAGTTTTTAAATGAACAATTAAATGCTATTTCCAAAGATTTACCAGAATATAAAAACCTAACACCGAGAGAACAGGCAGCTTATGAGCAAACCCAAGTTATGCCTGCTTCTACTAAAAAATGGTTAATAGATTATGTTAATCAGGTTATAAAAGGTCAGGAAACAGAATTAGATGCAAGTTTAAACAGAATAGTCACCAAAAGCGGTTTAAAAGGTATATTTGATAAAGCATTAAGTCCATTTGGTAGAAGTGTAGGAAGAACACCTATAACTCATTTATTCTCATTATCAGGAAGAATGATTATATCAGGTACGATGGGATGGGTACCAAGACAGATAATAAGAAATGCTTTTCAGCAGGTGCAGAATTTAGCTTTGTATGGTGTACAAGCAACTATAAAATCATTCTTGCCAGCCTCGATAGATAAGAATTTAAAAGGTCTATTAAGTGAAAGTTTATTCATGAAATCTTATACAGGCTTTGAAGAATTACCTGCTGATTTAATGGGTAAATTAGAGAAAGTCTGGCTTGGACCTTACGGAATAGTAGCGGTTAATAATGCTAAACAGGGAATGAAAGCGGCTTACTGGAATATATTAGAATTAATTAAAAATCCTAAATTTAAGAAATATGGCTGGGCTGATCCACAGAGAACTAAAGATACACCAAAGGGATTTTTGTATCCCAGCGAAGAAGAAAAATTATTAAAGGAAATGGAATTTGGTTCAAGTTGCACTCAATATCAATATATTCCTATGGGTATGCCTGGAGTATTCAGGTATAAAGCACTTATCCCATTAACACGATTACAAAGTTGGTGGATGAATTATTTTACTAAATTTAATAGAGAAGCAATACATAGGGGGCTTAAAGGGCGACCTTCTTGGTCTGGTGAAGATGGCCCAACACTCCCTTGGTCAAGAAGGGTTAACTGGTTGAAATATGTTGTAATCGGCGGGGCTGTATTAACTGCTTTAGGATATAAAAAAAGTTTCATGTTAGGTGTAGCACCGACATATTTATCCCCAGCGGGTCAGGTTGCTTTGGGACTTTATAATTATGCGACTGCGACTGAAGATTGGCAGAAGAAGAGAGCTTTAAATCAAATATATTATTCCTGGAAGGCTTTTATTCCTGGTTCACTTGCCTGGAGAGATTTTTTAGCAGTCTGGAATGGGGAAAAAGATTTAGAAGAAATATTATTTTATGGGAAGAAAGAAAAAGAAAAAATTGTTAAACCGACAAGTCCTTATCTTGATAAATATAAAAAGGAAACTACTGTCACCCCTACCAGTCCTTATTTGAATAAATATAAAAAGTGATTATTTATATTTATTTAAATATGTCATTGCTGGAATTGTTTTAAATTCGGTATTAACTTCACCGGTTATCGTATTAATCCTTGTCACTACAACCGTATCCTCATCAACCCTGACCGACTGTATCTGATACTTCGGCACTACCATATACACCACCACTGCAATAGCCAATATAACCAACCCGAATAATAAGGTCTTACCGACTTTCCGCATATAGGTTTTCATTTATAAATAATCATTCCTTTAAAAAGAATAGGAGGCCCCTGCGTACCCTCACCGCAAGGGCAAATGTATAGTTTTAGTAATTTCAGTATATCAGGTTTTTTAAGTTTGTCAAATAATTTTCTTTACCCTTCTATTACTTACGTGCGGTTAAAGGTGTAACATATACATCTCCAGTGTTAAAAGCTTTCCCATTAATTGTAAAAAATTCATCACCAACAAAGGAAGCATCACTATCAACGTATGTAACCACTACATAGCCAACTTGAGCAACACCATTTTCAGTTTGTGCTCCACCATCAGGAATATGTATTCCTGATTTAGTAAATAATCCATCGTCTGTATCATTGTCTACCATAGCATAAACATCTGCACTTGTAGTATCTGCCAACTCTGCTTGAATTAAGGTTTGTATCGTTCCAGCATTTGCCTTTACGATAGCATTTTTAGCCTTTTGCTGTTGACCAGTATAGAGTCTTAATCCTAACAACGCTAACACTCCTATAATAGCCACTACGACCATCAATTCAATTAACGTAAAACCTTTTTTACCTTTTAACATATTAAAAACCTCCTTATATTTTTTTAGAGCTTGCTCTATATATATTATTCCCAATATTAGAGGTTTTTAGACATAAATAATAAAAATATAATTAATTTCATTAAAAATAGAAAGGAGAACAATAATGTTTGAAGAAAAAACTAAAATTAGTGATTCGTTCAAAATGTCAGGAACAAAGAAAGCAGAAGAAGGTCTGAAAATCTGCGGTAAGGTAAGGCTTATCGGAAGCAATTATAACAAGGATGGAGTATTAGAACAGGTTTTTGATTTTGAAGTCCCCAACTTAATCACCTATGCAGGATTTGACGCTATTTGTGCTCAGATAGGAAGTACTACACAACCTGATGATTTCCATTGGATGGCAATAGGAGATGGAGAAGTACAAGATATTAACGATACACTTTTAACTCACGAACTTGCAAGGGTAGCTTCTACTTATGCACATACCAATGGACAACTAACCTTTACCGAAACAGGAGTTTTCACTTCTGTAGTAGCTGCGACAAATTATGGATGTTTCAATGTGGTTACTGCAAATACTGCAACGATGCTTAACACTGCTGGGTTCGATGCTATTACCATTGATTCCCTCACCATCGTGGCGACTTTCACTTTATCATAAGGAGTAAATTATGGCGTGGCTTGAAGGCTGGGACAAAAGAAGAATAAAATTTACCGTAGACAAAGATAAAATAGATACTGCTGATTTAACTTGGTTTCGTGTGGTAGTAACATTATCTTCTACTCAAATGGAAAAAGTCTTTGCTGAATTAACCTCTGACGATAACCGATTTAAGATAGCTTTTACTAAAGCAGATGGCACTACAGAACTATACGCAGAAATTGAGAGATGGGATACTGCAAATCAAAAGGTTATAATTCACGTTTCAAAGTATGATTGGGTTATATTTTATACAGAAAATACGATTTTCTACATGTACTACGATAAAGACCACGCAGATAATACAGAATATATAAGCGATACTGGTGGAGTGCCTGCTCAAAAGGTCTGGGATGGCAATAAAAAACTTGTAACCCACATGGTAGATAATACTGTTATAGATATTGATGTAGGAAGTGCGGCAAGTAATAGAAATACTTATTGTTCCGCTGGTTATACTATGGTAGACAAAAACAATCCTGCCAATTTCACGGGAAGGATAACCTCGGTTCAACTTTGGGCTGATACTAATATGAGTGGTGTTATAATAGCCACTTTTTCTGCAAGTGGAAATAACCTCACCGCACGTAGTAGCTATGCTATTGGAAATGTAACTGCTGGGTCTGTACAAACTTTTGCTGTTGACCTTAATGTAACAATAGGAGATTATTTAGGGTTCTACGCTGCTGGGGGAACTTTGGATTTAGCTGTGAGTGCAGATTTTGGTATTTGGTATCATGCGGGAGATATGACTACTACAACAAGTCACGCTTTCACTTTTGACGCTGGCTCATCCTATATAAGTCTTTATGCCACAGGACTTAAAGATATTCTGGACAGTACCTCAAATAATAATTACGGTATAAAAAAAGGCACAGGAGAACCTGCAAGTATAGCAGGTAAAGTAGGATTGGCACAAAATTTTGATGGGGCTAATGATTATATTTTATTCGGGTCTCCTGTTGCCCCTCTTGGGGCAAAAACCTACAGTGTATTGATAAAAGAGGATACGGTTGCCGCATATGAATGTATTCTTGATAGTGGCGGTGCTTCGTCAGCACAGCGTGGAGACTGGATTGCTGAAATGGCAACTGGAAAAATAACATGGATACATGCAAAAGGAACATCGGGTACTTTTAATTTTGAAGTCACAACAACGAAAACATTAGACGCTAATTGGCATCATCTTGTATTTACTTGGGACGGAACTACTACGGCAAATGCGGTGAAGATATATTGGGATGGAGAACTTGAAGCTCAAGGAACAGCACTTTCGACTGAAACTGTAGCACAGACAAATGCCCTGCGTATTGGAATGTATTATATTGGTACTACTTACTATGGAGCTTTTGATGGCATAATAGATGAATCCCACGTTTCAAGTGCTGTTCGCACTGCTGCTTGGATAAAAGCAGAATATAATAGTTTGTTTGATACTTTGATTGCTTATGGGAGTGAGGAAACAGAAGGAATAATACTTGAATTTTTTGAAACCCTTTCCATTGTGGACACAAAGGCAACATCAGGGACACTCGCAAAAGCGGAGACCTTATCTATTGTAGATACCAAAATTACGTCTGGTTCATTAGGATTTATTGAGACCCTTAGTATTGTTGATAGTTGGGGTGGTTTGCTTACTTTCTTCGAGACCTTATCGATAGCAGATAGTAAATTTCTAACTGGAACATTAGAGTTAGATGAAACCTTAGAGATAGTGGATTCCGCTACTTATCAATGTATCAAAACTTTTTATGAAACCTTATCTATAATTGATACCAGCACTACGTCTGGTTCATTAAATCTTGCCGAAACCCTTAGTATCGTAGATAGTTGGACTGTCTTAAAGACTTTCTTTGAGACCTTATCAATAACGGACACTGTTGCTATGGGCGGGAGTCTAAATGTTTCTGAAATTATTTCAATAATAGATTCCTTTATCCGGTGGATAGAACACCCCATTTATACAGAAGAAATCAAAAGCGATGTTTCTTGGATAAAGGAAGTTAAACCTACTACAAACTGGGATAAAGAAATAAAGGTAGAAGTTGGCTGGACAAAAGAAACTAAGCCAACAACAGATTGGGAAAAAGAAACCAAACCTACGACAGATTGGGAAGAGGAAACAAAGAAGATAAAACTTGATTAAGTAGAAGGAGATGATTGAATGGAAAAAACTAACAAAGAACGGTTAGCGGCAATAGAGACAAGTATTACTCATATTGATAAAAATATAGATTTAATTGCCAAAAATAATATCAATCAATGGAAACAGATTAATAAAAATGCTCAAAGTATAGCGGGAATAAAGGGGACTGCTTTTGGGATTAGCGGTTGTGTTTCATTTATTGTTTCCGTAGCTGTTATGTTGTGGTCTATGTTTAAGGCAAAGTCATCATGATTAATGATTACCTTACACAGCATAATTTTTTAGTTAGACGAATAATGACGGCGGTAATGTTTACCTTGTGGTGCCTGGTTAGTATTATGGCAGGGTGGCGGTTACTTATTAATCAAGTTGCATTACCAGAGGGCTTTCGGGATTTTTACTATTCTTTTACAGGGGCGGTAACCATAGCAATAGGATTTTATTATAAAGGTCGTAATGGTGTGATTAAGGAGAAAAAAGAAAAAATAGAAGATGAACAATTATAATATAGAATTTGAAAAAGCAATTAAATTTGTACTGAAATGGGAAGGCGGATATAGTAATGACCCTAATGATTCAGGTGGGGAAACTAAATATGGAATCTCTAAAAAGTCTTATCCCAACGAAGATATAAAAAATATGACCATAGAAAGGGCTAAAGAAATCTATTATCAAAATTATTGGTTGAAAACCAATTGTAATCAATTATCTTCTCCATTTAATTTAATAGTCTTTGATACTGCGGTTAATTGCGGTAGAAATAGAGCAAATAAATTTCTAATTTCTTCGCTTGGATGGCAAGATTATCTATTTAAGAGAATAGAATTTTATGCAGGTTTAGAAAATGCTAAATATTATTTGAGGGGCTGGGTTAATAGAGTAATTGATTTATATAATTTAATAAAAAAATAAGAAAGGAGAAAATAATATGAATTACTTAAAATTAGCTTATAACATTATTTCTGTAATCTGTATCGTATTCTTTATTTTTCATCCCAAAGATGTATTAGGTTTTTGGGTGGTAAGTATAAAGAAAATATGTATAGGAATATATAGGTTAATTAAAGGACTGATAAAAAAATGAAAACCTTTGGTGTAATCCTATTAATAATAGCATTGATAATCGGTGGCTACTTCAGCTATCAATACTATCAGAAATGGCAGAATAATCAAAAAAGCAATGAACTAAAGATAATGGAAATTCTTCGGGATAATCAAGGAATAATAATTAAATTAACTACTGAATTAGCAGAGATACAAAAGAAGGTAGTAGGGGATACCCTGAAAGAGACTGTAGTAATAAAAGAAGAAGCCCCAACCTATGAATCAAAAAAAGAAGAATTAATTGAATTGAGGAAAGACCCTGTAGTTAATGAAGAAAAGATAAAAGTTGCAAGGATTGTATTTGAAGATAGGATAGACGAGTTTCAGGCAAGTCCCGATAAGATATTAATTAATTTGGGTGAAGGAGAAGAAAAGATAGTTATCTATGAAGATAAAGATGGTAATCTTGTTTCTTTAGAAAGTGGAATTACTATCACTCGACATAGAAAATTGTCAGAATTTATACCATTACCAATAGAAGAAGTTAAACTTGATAAGGCAAATTGGAACATCAAGGCCGGCGGTTATTACTCGTTTGATAATTCATACGGGATTATCCTTTCCAAAGGAATATTGAATATCAAAAGCTACAGCCTTAATGTATCACTTTTGGTACAAGACTTCGAGGATTTTAGGTTTGTAGTTGGCGGGGACGTTGGCTATATGATAAGGGATAATATCGAATTGGCCTTCGGATACAATACGGATAAGGAATTTTACGGGGCGTTAAGGTGGTCATTTTAAGGAGGAAAAATGAATAAGTATATTAAATATCTTAATTACGTTATAAGGCATAAATGGTATGTATTTTTAGAATGTTGGAAAGTGGGGATAATTTGGCAAGGAATAACACACGATTTTAGTAAACTTTTACCATCTGAATTTTTTCCTTATAGCATATATTTTTATGGCAATGGTAAGAATGATAAAGAATTTGATAATGCTTGGTTATTACATCAAAAAAGAAATCCTCATCATTGGCAATATTGGTTATTGTATGAAGATGAAGGAGCATTAAAAACATTAGATATGCCTTTAGAATATCGAAAAGAGATGCTTTGTGATTGGCGAGGGGCTGGTAAAGCGATAACTGGAAAAGATAATACAGAAAAATGGTATGAAATTAATAAAAATAAAATGCTATTACATAGAGATACAAGAAATTGGGTTGAAAAGAATATTTAAAAAGGGTAATCATGAAAATGCTAAAAGTTTTAATAATCTATATCTTAATAGCGGTTATATCATTTATAGCAGGAAAAAATATATGGGTCAATCATAACAAGCATAAGGTAGATACAAAGATAGATTGCGAAAGTGGGATTTGCCCACCACCGGAGGAATATAAAGATGTTAGAGACAAATGATGATAAATATTTTGAGTTTGAGAATTAAGGAGGAATTATTGTAGATAAAAAAAAGATAGCTAAAAAAGTTAAATGTCCTATACACAGGTTGAAGAAGAAAGAGATACTTTGGTTATTCTCACATAAGTGTAAACACGGACATAATTATTTGGAGCATTATAATTGTTATTTACAAGAACATCCTGAAATTGACGAGAAGGTTGGTTTTTTAGATATAGAAACTTCTAACCTTGACGCTAACTGGGGGATAATACTTTCTTACTGTATCAAGCCACGAGGCGGGGCAGGAATACTTAAAGGAGTTATTACCAAAGAAGATATAAAGAAATATCCTCATGACCAGACGGATAAAAGAATAGTCAAAGACTTAATAGCAGATATGTTGAAGTTTGACAGATTAGTAGCCCACTACGGAAGGAAATTTGATTTACCTTATATAAGGACAAGAGCTTTAATAATGGGATTAGACTTCCCACACTTCGGGTCAATACAGAATGACGATACTTGGTGTATAGCAAAAAGGAAATTGAAACTTAATTCCAACAGGTTAGACACAATAGACAGGGCTTTAAATGGCGAGAGCATTAAAACACATCTAAAACCTAAATACTGGATTGCCGGTGCGAGAGGGGATAAGCGAGCCCTTGCCTATATATTAGACCATAACGAAAGAGATGTTATCGCTTTAGAGGATATATGGCTAAAGCTGAATAAATTTGTCAGTAAAACGAATTGCAGTATTTAACATGGGGGTGCTATTCTACCGATAAAGTGCCGGTTAGCTCTATTCGGAAACGTGGGGGAAACCCCACCACCTCCACCATAACCTGGGTGTTCTTCTTGCCGTAGTGGTAAGTTGAGGGAAGCCTCTCGCGAGGGCGACGCAGTTGGTGGGGACTGCTATGTTATCAACTAACTATAGAATTGATATAAGCAATTGTAAAGGAGATATTTTTATTGATAAATAAACAAAACGAAAAAGATAAAATGTTAGAATACCAAAAAAAGTATCTATTAACAGAGAAAGGTAGAGCTTGCAGACAAAGAAGTGATTGTAAAAGACGAACTAAAGGAAAAGAAATTACTAATACTTTAACTTCTGATGAATGGTTCGATATATTAGAAAAATATAATTATAGGTGTGTTCATTGTGGTGTAGAGTTTGATTGCGAAAATTTACCTACACGAGACCATATTATTCCAATAAGTAAAGGTGGGAATAATATCAAAGAAAATATCGTGCCTGCTTGTAGAAGTTGTAATTCTAAAAAATTATCTTTTTCTTTCGTTGAGGGCTTTGGCTAAAGACGGGCTGTATATACTCGTTACGCCTCTTAACAATGCGCACCCTGACGGGTCTTTGACCTGTAACAAAAGGAATAATAGGTTATGGGGAGACGTCACCATAACTACCACAAAAAGCAGGCAAATTTGTTATATCGAAAGTGCTGGGATATTAATGCAGTAGAATATATTGCATTCCTGATAAGACAACTTATCACTATACATTGCAAACCTAACAAGGCAACTATCAGTTATGGACACAAGTGATAACAGTTGTTAATAAGTGTAGACAGTTAAGGACAGGAGGTTATTATGAGTAAATTTGAAAAATTTATTATCTGGGTTTTTGGTATATCTTTAATTTACTGGGTAGTATGGATGTCATTTAGAAATTTATTCCATTAAAGATAAGGATAGTAGATTAATGGAAATATATATTCTTGATATTTGGCTCGAAAAAATCAGGCGGGGCTGGAAGATTGAAGACGCGCCGAATGAGGAGATTAGAGAAGCGTTAAAGAAAAGATTAATATATTTATGATTATAATACTTAGGAGTATATAAAATGGATATTTTATCAGAAATAATTACTAATTTTCATCATTGGTTAAACACAAGTAATCCTAAAACAGTACAAGAAATAAAAGATTATTGGGAAAAGCTTCGGAAAGAATATTTTAAAAAGAATGATGCGGAATTAACATTGCTTGGGCGACTATTATATTTTGAAGGAGATTGAATTAATATGCTTATAAACGAACTATTTGATAAGAAATTAAAAAAACCATTAGAAGTAAAAATAGAAAAACTTTACATCGTAGAAAATGAAGATTTAGAAATATACGGCGAGGGCGATACAGAAGAAAAAGCACTTGAAGATTTTAAATATGCTTGTCTGGATTTATATGAAAATTTTTTGATAGACGAACCATATACCGATGGCGGGGATGAATATAAAGATAAATTTTTAGCGTATTTTCAATTAGACGATCATCCAAAATAATAGTTTCAGCAAACACTAAAAGAGGCTTATAGACTGAAAGTGCTATTTATAGCATTCAGGAGAAATAGTTGCAGGATATGATAATAACAGATTATGTTATTGCTCTTTTTTATAGTAAGTGATAGTAACGATACAGTAACGAAAAGGTAACGATACAGTAATGGATTAGTATTGTTTTATACCAATTTCCGATATCATAACGAATTGACTACAAAAGTGTCGATTTAGACTACACGAAATTAATCATGATTAAATCGGGGTTGAGTCGGATTAAGCCTTATCCCGGCCAGGCGGGTTTTACCCTGGATTCATTTTTTCCTCCGCAGAGAATGTCAGTGTAAAAGCTGGCATTTTCTGTTTTCAGAGATATATACCCCCACAGGGTATAATTTACCCCATATTTTGCATAAATATTCGTTAATATTCATATCTTAACGCTATAATCTATGCAAAAGGCACAATTTGCCACCAGCGAAGTCGTAGACCCCTAAAATGCGAAATGGGTCTTTTTACATAAATATAAATCTTTATGTAGGTAATATCTTGCTATTTTTAGGTAATATCTTGCTTTTCTTCATTTATTATTAAAATAAATTTGACAAGTATATTTCCTTATGGTAAAATTAGGCATGATAAAAAACATAAGAATACAAAAGTTAATAGAAATCAGTATTAGGAAGAACTTCAACTACGTAACGATGTGTCATAAATTAGGTATCGGCACGACCACCTGGTATCGTTGGATCAATGGATCATGTGAGCCGACTAATAAAAACATCATCGAAAAGATAGATAAGGTTATAATCGAAAATCAACAATAATACTGGGGGATAAAATGAAAAAATTGCTGAAATTCCCATATTAGATACAATCGAATAGGTGGGGATTTTCAAGGCTTTTTCTTTTTTGCCTTTACTATACATAAGATATATTATGGTAACCTAACGGTAACCATAAGGTAAACAAATAAAATAGAATAGCCAAGTAATTAAGCCTTGAGAATCGCAAGATTTTCAGGGCTTTTTTATTTGGCTTTTTTTATTTTAAGCTAAGGAGGAAATCGAAATGAAATTTAGAGTACATTTTATAGCTACCTTAAGAGATTCTATTATTGTGGATGCAAAGAATGAAAAAGAAGCAGAAGAAAAGGCAGATAGCGAAATATATAGTATGAAGGTTGCAGATTTAACAGAACGAAACATCGAGTCTCATGAAATTGAATGGGCAGAAAAAAAATAACCATTATTTTAGGTCCTAAAATTTTGGGTCCCAAAATATAAGAGGTATCTTACATGAAAATAGTAAAAATTGATACGGTAACTGGTAAGAGAAATATAATCAATTTTGACGAGGTTTGCAGAATATTTAGCAGTGATAAACCCAATAGCGATATTAGAAAATGTATCAATTACATATTGTTAGATAATCGAGTTCTTAAAGATGGTAATTATGAATATAGAAAAGAGATAAGTTAAGGAGGCTTTTTTTATTTTAAATTGAGGAGGTCTTAAAATGTTTTCACAAAAGAATTTTTTAAAGTATAAGGAATGGAAAGGTTATCACCCCATAGATACTATGAGCAGAATATTTTATTTCAAAAAAGGCGTAAGATTCATCTTGGCTTTTAAGGAAAATAGAAATTTTAAATGTGAATGTAGTAGAAAAAATAGAGACAAAATATTGGGTATTTTTTAATCATGCCTGCCCTGTGGCGTTCTGGCGAAAACGAGGGCTATGGAGTTTGGTGGTATAGGCACGTCACAACTTTAAACCTAATGTCCCCTATACAAAAACAGGTTCGAATCCTGTCAGGGCAGGCAGAAAAGGAGGTCAACCATGACAAGATTCAATCTTAACGCAAACATTATCGCAGGCTTGCTTATATTAGCTTTGGCGGTATTTTTCGTAATCAAGCTGATGAGCTTAGTTAGGTTGCTGGGATAGGAAAAATGATATATTTTGATGATTTTATTAATCAAATAAAATTTGCTCCAAAATATGTAAAAGATTGCATTGATGCATTGCAAAAATATCCTGAACAAAGCAATAGAGATTATGCTTTAAATACAATTAAAGGATATCTTGAACATAATAAAGATGCTTATATTGAATATAAAAATAAAATGAGTGATTTTCCAGAATTAAAAGATTTTGTTGATGAGTATAAGGCAATTAAAAACTTTTATAACCAAGTTACCAGAATTATTATTTTAAAAGGAGGTGAAAAATGAAATTCAAGTGAGGAAGTGAAGAGTCAAGGTATTTTAGCAATCCCATCAAAACAGCAGAACGGTATAGCGACTGGGGCTGGTGGATTGTAATGGCGGTATGTGTGCTAACTATAATCTGGGTGGGATTTAAGCTATACCAACTCTATCTGATTCATGTATGGGTAAGTTCGATTTAGGAAGATTAAGTAAGGGGGAAAAATGATAAACATAAAACAATTAACAGAAAAGGATATTGGACGTAGAGTTAAATGTAGTACGCATAAGGGAATAGAAGATTTTGGAAAAATTAAAACTTGGGATGATAAATTTATATATGTAATTTTTGAGAATTGGGTTTGTGGTAAGGGATTTATTTCAGAACCTGTATACCCCCAATATCTTACTTTTAAGAAAGGAGGTTAAATTATGGAACTTAAAGAAATTGAAGAAATTGTTGGATTGGCAATAGGCGAAGGCAGTATGTGTTGGAGTGAAACACCAAAAGGAATATTTGATAGTGAAAATGCAAAGAGAATTACTGAAGAAACTGCTTTAAAAATCCTCAATTTGAAAGGTTGATTATGTCATAGGTAATAAATATTAATTAAGGGAGGAAATGAAAATGACATCTCAAGAGGCAATTAAGTTTTGTAAAGACGAAATAAATTGGATAAAAGAAGAAATATATAATTATCCAAGAAATAGAGAATATGCGGTGGTGCAGTTTAATAAAATCATCACCTTACTCAAAACCAAACAAGAAATGGTTACTAAATTTTCAAGTGAGGGCGAGGAACAACAGAAAAATTTAGACCAAATAGATTTATGGGCAATGGAGATACAAGGATTAATTAAAAAAATTAGGTCAAAAATATAAGGGGGAAAATAAGATGAAAGAATTAACTCCAGAACAGGAAAGTTTAATCGGCGATGATGTATACCATGAGAAAAAGTTAGCAGAGGATATTGCTAAAGAGAAAAAGCAATATAAAAAAATCCCGATTAATCCTGACCGCTTTGAGCAGATCCTGATTAAAATTGGACGAAAGGCTAAAAATGTTTAATCAAAAAGAGTATATGAAAAAATATCGTCAGGAGCATAAAGAGACAGCAAAGAATTATATGAAGATATATCGGGAAGAGCATAAAGAAGATAAAAAAGAATATATGAAGCAATATCGGGAAGGAAATAAAATATATATCAAGGAAAATAAAAAACAATATTACCAAAATAATAAAAAACACCATCAAGAACTTATGAAAGAATGGCGTAAAAATCATCCTGAATATATAAAAGAATATGACAAAGAATGGCATAGAAATAATCCAGAATACAATAAACAATATAGAAAAAATAATCCTGAATATATCAATGAGTGGTATAAAACAGAAAAAGGGAAAGCGCTTGCCCAAAGAAGTAGAAGTAAAAGACGATCAAAATTAAGAGAAATTACTAATACTCTTACCGCCAATGAATGGATAGATATTCTTAAACAATATAAATTTAGATGTGCCTATTGTGGGAAAGAATTTACTTTATTTGATAGAGAAACAAGAGACCATGTAATACCTATTTCAAAAGGAGGCGATAATACAAAAGAGAATGTTGTCCCTGCTTGTCAGTCTTGTAATTCAAAAAAGGGTATAAATATATTTAAGGGGGAAAATTAGATGGCATTAAGACATATAGCGATTTATAGGGCAAGAATGAATGGTAACACCGTAGAGGAAGAACAGGAAATATTGGAAGATAGAAGAAGGCGCAGTAATGAAAACTTATTTAAGCCAACTTCTTATGAGAAGTATTTATGGCAAAAAGAAAATAAAAAATTAAAGGGGGAGATGTGATGAACATTAAGGGAATCGATAATCTTGATATCGGCATGAGTAATATCGAAATCGAGGGGGAAGTTACTTATACAGAAATACCGGAACATAGAGAAGGAGAGAGTCCAAAAGCCAAAGGTGGCCATTACGATTTTTGGAGTCAACGAATTTTTATTGATGATGGCACCGGGAATATAGAATGCAGTATAAGTGTCAAAGACGAAAATGACGGAATAATAAAGGGGGTGGTGGCAAGAGTAAAGGGGAAGTTGACTGAATGGCAAGGCAAGAGAAAGATACAGGGGAAACTTATCGCTATATCAAAGGGCGATAAGACAACCGATGTACAGCAAGAGAGGGCAGAAGAATACTTTGAGGAAAAGGCGAAAATAGACCGACTTGCAAACAAAGTAAAAGGCAAGGACGATGAACAAATCACAAAAGAAAATAAATTAGATTGGTCAAAACACCCTAAAGAAATTCCAATCCTTGACCCAGTTAAACCAAAACCAGAGAATAGCGTATGGGAAGCAAAAGACCTGCGGATCGCCCGTGAGTGTGCGGTAAAAGCAGTAACCGAATTAACCGTAGCCAAGATAATCACGGGTAAACAATTCTTCCCCTTTGCCAACACTATTGTCAAGTATATCTACAATGGCAAGGTTAACGGTAAAGAGAAGAAGAGCATTTTACGAGATGACAGGCGGCCGTTAGAAATTATTAGCGAAGATCAACTTTTCCCCGATGAAGTGAGAGAAGAAATAGAAAATGCCGTCAACGAGAAAGAAAAAGAGAAAGAAAATAGTTACCATAATGCAATCCCATTCAAGGGGAAGCGCAAGAAGGCCGCAGTTGCGGAGGATTTTATAAACGAAGAAGACGATAAAGATTTTATTCATACAGAGGTATTAGATTGATTTCTTCATTTCACACCTCCAAGGGCGGGTGAGACTCCCGCCTGCTATTATATTTTATATTTTATTAGTTAAATTAAATTAAGGGGGTAAAGGAAAGATGGGACAGATAGCTGATGATATGATTAATGGTCTTTGTTGTAGCCATTGTGGAATGTATTTTGAAGAAGAACATGGTTATCCTGTGCTTTGTAAAAGTTGTTATGAGAGCGAAACAGAAGAAGAAAGAGCTGGGATACAAAAAGCTCATTTAAAGGAGGTCTAAAATGTCAGATTACATTTGCGGAACGTGTAAATATTACAATGGTGATTTGTGTTATTGCGAGGCACGAGGCGAGTTTGACTTGTATGAAGAGGATAGTTGTGATGGTTGGGAGGACGATAATGAAGTGAAATTAACCGATGAAGAAAAAAGAGAAATAATGGGAGATAGGGAATGCCATAGAAGGATGGTGGAAGATTAAACATGATTAAAAGAGGCAATAGAACAGAGGAAACTAAAAAGAAAATAAGTGAATCAAGAAAAGGTTTTCGTATGTCAGAAGAACAAAAAATTAAATTAAGCATAGCCAATAAAGGAAATATCCCCTGGAACAAAGGGAATATCGGGGTTTATACAGATGAATCAATAAGAATGATGAGTGAATCTCATAAAGGTATATTTTTACCAGAAGAACAAAAGAGAAAAATAAGCGAATCTCTTAAGGGACATATTGTAACTGAAGAAGCAAGAAGAAAAATAAGGGAATCTAATAGTAGAGAAAATAATTATAACTGGAAGGGTGGAATTAAAAACGAATATGGTTATCTACGTCTTAAAGTACCAGAAGGGTGTAGATTTTCTTCTATGGGGAACAAAGAAGGATACATCCTTATACATAGATTAATTATGGCTGAATATCTACAAAGACCCTTAACACTTAAAGAAGTTGTTCATCATATTAATAAGAATATTGCCGATAATAGAATAGAAAATTTAAAACTTTTTGAAAATTCTGCTAAACATACAAGTTTACATCGTAAATTAATTATGGTAGAGGGGAAGGAAATAGAGTGAAATATGATGAGTGGAATGCTTCAAAAAAAATAATATGGTGTTCATATTGTCATGGGCTAAATGAAATACCAGATGTCACATCTGATAAAAAATATTACTGTATCCATTGTGGATATATTTTAAGCTAAGGAGGCCGACCATGAAAACCCTAACTAACTTTCTCGAATTAACAATTATAGTTCTCGTTGCCATAATAATAGTTTTGCCTGAATTGCTATATTCCTGCTTGCTTAGGCTGAGGGATAGGCTGGAAGAGGTGGCGGGGGAACTATAAATAAACTAAATTTTTTTAATTGATTACTATAAATAATATATTAGAAAGGAGAAAACCCTAAATGATAACTAATAAAGAAATTTATCCGTGGTGGAATATACTTTCAGAAGAGGAAAAAATGGAGATAAATAAATGACTTCAAGACAAAATAAATTAGATAGAAGGATTGCTTCAATTAAGCAAATGATTACAAATGACCAAGAACGACATTTTAAAGCAATTCTACATACTACAGGCAGTAGTTTTTATGGTGATTTATATAGATTGCAAGATAGATGTATTGAGATAGGTGAAATAGAATTAGCAAAGAAAATAATAGAATAAAATAATGGAGGCAATTTATGGGGAAATTAAGTAATTATAAAAAATTAAAATATTGCATAGGATGTAGAGAAAATTTTTATAACAATAATAATCAATATGGAATAAAAGAATGTTGGCTTTTAAAAGATTCTAAAGTTGTATGGATTAGTGAGAGTAAATTTTATGGTATAGATTTTATTAAACCTAAAAAAATTAGAAGATTAAATTGCTTTTATCCGAGATAAAAATTATCGAGATTTCTATAAAAAATAAATAAGGAGGCAACCCTAAATGAATAACCACACTTCCACACAGCAGATAATAGATGAATGCAATGAAACGAAAAGAAATGAAGTTAAAGAAGAAAAGAAAACAGAATTTTTTTGGGCTAAAGATGACAAAGCTATCTCAATAGCTTATGAATTATTTAATAATGGTAGTTATAGAATTTTAAAATTTAAAAGAATTAAAAAAATAAATAAGGAGGAAAACCTAAATGACTTACACTCAATTAGCACTTCTTAGGCATGTCTTAGAGCAAGTGAAGGAAGGCAAATTACCTGAAATCACCAATGCGGAGAAAGTAGATTGCGATTACATGGCGAACTACTATAATAACTTGATTTTGGATATCGAGAGAGAAAAAAAGAAAAATAGCAAGGCAGAATTGCAGAGTTTTGTAATGGTTGTTGAAGTAAATAAATAAGATTTTAAAAAAGGAGGAAAAATAAGATGTTAAGCATAGAAAAAGTAATTAGTAATGAACTTCGGGAAACGGCAACTAAAATTTGTCAAAATATGCATATATTAGGTCTGAAGGTAGATGATTGGAATGAAATATATAAGCATTTAGATAAAGTGGAAAATATAATACTCAAGAAAGGAGGCACCCCTAAATGAATAAACAAGAGATTATCTACAGTATTATTACCGCACATGACAAACCTACTATTAATCAGAATGACCTGACTGACGCATATATTGAATTTACCGGTGACAACATAACCAATCGGGAGGTAAGGCAAATTATTGCTGACTGTATAGACGAAGAAACCTATCTAATTATTTCCACACCTCAAAAGCCAGGGGGATATTCCCTGCCGATTAATAAATATGAAGGTTATGCCTGCGCTGATAGGTTGGAAAGCCAGGGGATAAAATTAATCGTTAAAGCAAGGAAAATCAGGGAAATGACCGATGATGTATTTCCTGTAAGTGAAATGGTGCAGTTGAGCTGGTTGGAGAGGGTAGGGTAAGATGAAAAACATTATCATAAATTACTTACCATATCTTTTGTCATGTTTTACTGTTTATATAATGTTATTGGCTGGGAATAAAAATAAGCATACTTGGTTAATAGCATTATTAAATCAATTTTTCTGGTTAGTGTGGATCATAAATATAAAATCTTGGGGTTTATTGCCTGGACATATAGCTTTATGGATAGTTTATTTTAGAAATTATTTAAAATGGAGAAGAATTTAATGAAGATATTGAGGGTCTTTATTAAAAGAACAAGCCAAACTCCTGATGATGATTATGTCAGAATTGGAATGCCTGATTTATTTATGCCTAAAGATGTTAAAAAAGTTCATATATCAACTATATTTTCTTGGGATAAAGAAGAAGCCCTTATATTACAAAAAAATTATTTACAATATTATCCTAAAGTTATTGTTGGTGGACCGGCATTTGCCAATGGTTCTTATAATCCCAAATTTATTCCGGGTAGATATGTCAAGAAAGGAATTACCATAACTACAAGGGGTTGTAATTTTAATTGCCCCTGGTGTTTAGTGCCTGAAAAGGAAGGTAGATTTAAAGAAATAAATATAGAACCAGGCAATATTATACAAGATAATAATATTCTTTTGGCAAGTAGAGAGCATCTTCAAAAGGTATTTCAGATGTTAAAAACCCAGAAAGGAATAAGGTTTTTAGGTGGATTAGATAAAAGGCTTTTAAAGGATTGGCATATTGAAGAATTAAGATCACTTCATATAAAAGAACTTTGGCTTGCCTTTGATAATTGGAATAATAAAATGGCTTTCATAAGAATTATGGAAAAATTAAAAAAAGCAGGATTGAATAGAAATCAAATTAGATGTTATGTTTTAGTGGGATTCAACGAACCTATACAGACAAGCGAAGAAAGATTAAGGTTTGTTTATGATTGCGGTGCCTTACCTTATGCTCAAAATTATCAACCGATAAATGAAAAGAAAAAATTTGCTGGAGAAAATTCGAGAGAGGACAACTTATTTATAAGAAGATGGTCGAGACCTGCGATTATAAAAAGTATAAATTAGGAGGTCAATTAAATAAATATGTCAAAAAGAACGAAGGCTACCGTAGTATTTAGGAAAGTGATAAATGAAATCTAAATGTAATTTCACCGATATCAAAATAGTAGAATCTACGAAGGAAAGTTATACTTGTTATATCTGGAGCTTCAAGTATAAAGGAAAATTTTATAGTTCAACCTTGATAGAACCGATTACAGATATAAGAGTAATAAATTCAATAAGTTTCATGCTAAAGATTATGAGAAGGTTAGCGATAGAAGGAGTGTGGTAAATGAGTAAATTAACAAAAGAGCAAACCTGGAAAGAAAAACATAATGTCATATTAGAAAACAAAAAAGACATTATTAAAAAATATAATGAGAATATGCCGATTAAAGAAATAGCCAAAACATATAAATTAACTTCAATATGTATTTATAAAAGATTGGAAAGATGGGGTATAAAAAAGAAGTCTGGTATTAAATATCTTTTAGGTAAAATGATTTTAGAAACATTATTTTAGTGGAGGTATGAATGGCAAGACCAATTAAAGAAGGATTAGATTATTTTTCATTAGATTGTAAATTGGATGATAAGATTTATATGATTGAGGTTGAATTGGGATTAGAGGGGTTTGCCTTATTTATCAAATTGCTAATGAAAATATATGGTGAGAGTTATTATACGGAATGGACTGAAAGAAAGGCTAAAATCTTTTCAAGACAAAATAATATTGATATAGAAAAGGTTAATAAGTTAATCGAGATTTGTTTAGGTGAGGGAATATTTAACCAGGATATTTACAAAAAATATAGCATACTTACTTCTAATGGGATACAAAAAAGATACTTTCATTCCATAAAAGACCGCAAAGAAATTGTTGTAATTAAAGAGTATTTAATTAATGGAATTACCGACCAATATATCAAATCTGGAGTTAAACTGGTGATTAACTCGATTAATCCACAGATTAACTCGATAAAACCACCCCATAATACACATAGTATAGTAAAGGATACTATAGTAAAGGATAGTAAAGAAGATATTAAAGAGAGCCAAGCTCCTTCTATTAAAAAAGAAAAAGAACTTAAAAAGGAAGTTGATCCGCTGGAATTTAGTTTTACCGATAAGTGTTGGTATGGGCTTGATGACTGGCGTATTAAAATGTATCAGGGTAAATATCCTAATCTTACTATTAACTACTTATTGCAGGATGTGTATAGAGGGAAGTTTTTAGGCGATCCGCTTCGATACAAAAAGGAAATTGCTATTGCCGGAGGCGTGGAAAAGTTGGTTTGGATGTGGTTAGGGCAGGATGAGAAGTATCGCAAAAGGAAAGAGGCAGGATTTGATATGCCGGTAAAGGCGAAGGGAGGCTAAGGATGACAAAAACAGAAAATATGCAATGTCAATTACCTTGTGGCTGTATAAGAGGAGTTCACCATTGTAAAGAAGCTGTTAATTTATGGGAATTATATGGCTTTTATTACAAAAATGGAAATAATAAAAAAGCTAAATTATATAGGAAAAAATATGAAGAACATTTCAAAGAAAAAATAGGAATGAAAGGAGGTGAATTATAGTGCAGTTCCAGGTTGGAATAAAACAGCAAATAAAATATTCCGATATAGATATATGGGTGATTATAGTGAAAATGAAATAGAAATATAAATAAACGTATTAAAGATATATATAAAGAATTAGATAAAAACAAAAAAAGGGGAGGCTAACATGAAAACAACGGAAATTTCCGTCTACTGCTGGCACTGTGGGAAACGATTTAATATTGAGATGAAAAATGTCTACGCAGGTCATTTATTCTGCAGTGATGAACATAGGATAGCGAATTTCAAAGAGGAGATAAGACTAAAAGAAATAAGGAGGTTAAATAAAAATGGGTAGTAAAATTATCGGGGCAAGGATACAAGCCGACAAAGCTATAATAATTGAGATGTATGCAAATGATATTAGCATATCTAATATTGCGGTTGACTATGATGTGAAGGTGGATACTATATGTCGGAGATTACGCAAATGGGGAGTAAAAATTAAAAGTAACGATTGGCACAAAAAAGAAAAAAGTAAAAGAATTGAGCAGAAATTTAGTCCAGAATTATTAGCCAAAATGAAAGAGAATAGCCGGATAAATAATGACAAAAAGAAGGGGATACAGTATGTCAAGTTCGGAAAGGCTACGCGACGGGATCAGTATTTGATCCACAATATTATTAATCGTCCGGTAATCGGGTGAAGGGGGTAAAAAATGGGAATAGCGAGATTAAGAGAAGGTATTAAATGGGTTTGTTCTCAATGTGGTAAAGGTATTCCTACTGGGAAGGGAATACAGATAAATTATAAACCTTACTGTGAGTTATGTGGCGAAAAAGAATTTGAGGAATTTAAAATTAAAGTTAAAAATATAGAGGATAAAGCCGATGACTAACCTATACCGTGTCAAGCGTATGCTTATCATCATATTAATCATAATGGTGATAATCAGTTTCGTAGGCGTAATCAACCTCACCAGTCGAGTTGAGGAATTGATTAAGGCACAGGATAAATTACTTTGGTATATAGAAATAGGAGGGAGAAGATGAGTAACGATAATTTTACAATGGAATTATTGTGTTGTGAGGACACAATATTAAACGAAATTGAGCATAAAGAATGTAAACGAAAAAATATTGCTTTAACTTATTATTTTTGTATGAAATCATCTGAAAATATAGATTGGGGAGTTATTAACAGAGCAATAATTGAAAGGTGGAGTTTTAGTGGGTTGGAATATATTAAAACCGAAGCATATAAGTGGTACAAAAAGAAGATTAGACAGCATGAACTTGAGGCACTACTCAACAACTGCACAGATGATGACGAGGCGATACTGCTAAAGAGGGAGATTGAGGGATTAGAGGAGGTAAATACTAATGGCTAACTATATCTACGAATGCCCGGTCTGTCATAATCTGATGAAGTTAACGATAGACCTGGAGTCCTGTCCGTTTCAGCGGTCTTTAATCGGGCAGTGTGATAAGTGTAATAATAAAGTGGAGATATTGGAAGATAGTTATGAGATATGGCTAAAAGAGAAGGAGGCGAAAAGTAGTGGATTATAAATTTAACGAAAATGAGCAAATTAAATGTCCTATATGTGGTGAGTCTGCTAATTATAGGGAATTTCCAGATGTAGTTAGGTTGCTTCAGCCAGGCGAGGCGTATCGATTAATATTGAAGGCATTAGACAAAAATTATGGTCATTATCTAATAGGGGTAAAAGATAATGGAAAGATAGGGGATAGTTATACAATTAGAGATTTGATAGATATTAGTTATCAAAAATACTTCCCCAAAAACGAGGTGACTGATGAAAAAGGTTAAAGCCAAAGTGCTGAAATATATGATAAGCGAAAATGAGGTTAAGCGTCAAGTGAAGGATTACTTAAACGCTACTGGCTGGTTTAACTTTCATATCCTGCAAGGAATGGGAGCATACAAGGGCATTCCTGACCGCATAGCAGCCAAGAACGGGAAGGTATTATTTATTGAAGTGAAGAAACTGGGGGGTAAACAAAGCGATAATCAGAAGCATTTTCAGGAATGCGTTGAGGGTGCAGGCGGAATATATATATTGGTGAATGATTTGAACGATATAGTTAAGGCGATAGATAAGTTAGAAGGGAGGTGAAAAATGTTTAGTTTTTTTAATGATATGGGCAATTATGAAGAAAGGAAGATTGCAAATTATAAAAATAATGGCGTTGAGGTTGATACTTGTTATTGCTCGGATACAGAAAAACCCATAGAAACTGCAGTTCATCATCCAAAATATAACGATGATAAATGGATTATTGTTGATTATGCAGATACAGAGCCAGAAGCATTATTAAAACATAATAAATGGGTTAAAAAAATGACTTTTGAAAAACTACCTGAAACAATTAGAGATATATGTACAGCAGGAATTTCTAAAATGGTTGATTTGCTTAATGATGATGAATGGAGAGAAATGAAGAAAGAAGAATAATTTATTTTATTGTTAGAAGGGAGGTGATAGCCTTGCACAATTGTCATGTTTGGAATTTAAAAAGAGGAGGTTAAAACGGTGATTACTTTACACATACCCGAACAGACGGCCCGGAACTTGCTGGAGTATATTAACGAATATCTTGATAATGCTTGCAGTCAGAAATTTATGAGGGAGGCAATACAAGACAAAATGCGTATCAAGCGAGCAATAGGTAGGGCAGAAGGCATACCGAGATGTATGCTGACTGATTTTAGGTTAAAAGATATGGTGAGGTAACGAAAATAAATAAAGCAAGGGGTAAGCTGAAATAATATAGTTTACCCCTTGCAAAAAGGAGGAAAAATAATTACATCTCTATCTCGGACACTTGACAAGTTTTTCGCTATAATTAAAATAGAGGGATATAGATGACAAGAACTAAAATTGTGATAGAAGACTACGGTATAATCCCGCCAAAAAACTCCATACCATTTTGGGAAGACAATAATGCTTTTGATGAGGATAAAGTTGTCTTTAAAGTTGACTTCCAAATAAGCCTACAGAAACTGACCCCAACCGAAAGAGAAATTCTTAAGTATTATAGCGATGGTTATTCGGTGAGAGAAATAGAAGAGATAATTAACCTACCACGAGCTACAGTCCAAGATATAAAGGATAGAGCCATTAAGAAATTGAGGAAGATGATGAATGGAGAAGATAGTATTCATAGCCTCTTTGCCTGATATATTATCAGCCATCAATATTGCAGGCCAGGACGGCAACAGCAGGATTAAGTTAGATATACCTGCGAGTGATATTACGGCAGTAATAAGGTTAATCGAATTAAAGGGGCAAAGTTTTAAGGTAACGATAGAAGAAGATAAGGGTGATTGGTAATGACCGATAAATCAGTAGTAAACGGGAAAGATGAAAAGGGTAAATTTACTAAAGGTAATCACTTTGGTTGTATCCTTAAAAGAGGATATAGCCTTCTTGATATTACTAAAGCCGCAATGAGATATGACAAAACCCACGAAGATACTATTATGAAAAAATATATTGAGAGAGTCAGCAAGAACGACAGAATGCTCGAAAATTTTGTTAATAGATATGTGCCTACCAAGACTATTAATGAACTTACCGGCGCAGACGGGACACCACTGACCGTGACACTGAAAAAAGTTATTTATACTAACGATGAAGGAAAAGAATGAACCTTGTTATAGACTCACCGTACAACTACAAGCCCTATCCGTGGGAAATCCCCATTTGTGTAGCCTTTCAAAACGGCAAAGAAGTTTGGAAAACTATTCATAGGCGAGGCGGGAAGGATTTATTTGAGTTAAGTGAGGTATTACTTCCCGAAGCCTTTGAACATCCTGGAACATATCAATATGTCTGGCCTCTACTAAAGCAAGGGCGTGACTCTTTCTGGGAAGGCAAGGATGAAGATGGGCGGGATATAATGAATTATTATATCCCACAAAAGATGATTCTTCATAAAGATAATGCTGATATGAAACTTACAGTAGCTTCTATTGGTGGCACATCTATAATACAAGTTTTTGGTACAAATAAACAGCAGTATATAACATTAAGAGGGAAGCCAAGCAACGGGGCAGTATTTACAGAATTTGCCTATCAAGATCCCAGGGGTGAAGAGGTCGTATCTCCGATGATAAGAAAATCAAAAGGTTGGAAATCATATAATTCCACTCCTAATGGGAACAATCATTACAAGACCAGATTTGATTTAGCTAAAAACAATCCTGACTGTTACACAATTTTAGCAACGGTTTTAGATACCTATGATCATAACGGCAATAGACTTATAACCGACGCAGACCTACAAAAAGAACGTGACGACGGCAAGTCAGAAGATTACATTAACCAAGAATATTTTTGTAGTTTTAATCAGGGTATAGAAGGTACATATATCGGCAGGGAATTACAGGAATTAGCCAACGAAGGCCATATAACCAAAGTTCCTTACGAACGGGAATTACTGGTAGATACTTACTGGGATTTAGGGATAAGCAAGAATAGTATGGCGGTCTGGTTTGTCCAGCAGTTAGGTAATGAAGTAAGGTTTATAGATTTTGAAGAAGCGACAGGAAGGACATTTACCTACTGGGCGCAATTACTCCAGGCTAAAAAATATTTATACGGGAAACACTACGCACCACCTGATGTCGCAGTTAAAGAGATGGTTGGTAAAGGGCAGATTGCAAGGACACGGCTTGACCACGCTGCAGATGTGGGGATTATTTTTGAAATAGTAGAGAAATGTTCTTTTGAAAACAGTGTAGAAGTGCTGAAAGGGTTGCTCCCTATTTGTTGGTTCGATGAGGAAAAAACAGCAGTGGGCAGACGGCATTTAGAGATGTGGGGCAGAGTATGGAATGATATCTTACAGAAATATACCGACAATGAGAGGGCAGACGGCAATAACCATGCAGGGGCGTCGGCAAGGTATGCAGCCATATCAATCAGGCAGATAGGATTATACAAAAGCACCAGCAGGGGCTATGCAGATGAAGATTACGACTATGTCAAAAAGCATAGCAATAAATATTCAGGATTATAAGGAGGAAGTATGAATAAGAAAAAAGCTACTTGTGCAGATATTGAGAAGATTGTGAAAGTATTAAAAGAACACGAATTAAAGCCTGACAAGGATGGACTTATCACGATAGGCGAATGGTATATACCAAGTACACCAAAGCAAGATAAAAAGATGATGGAAAAAATCAAAATGGAATATGTGGGTGATCCAACCGAATCACCCTTCTACCGTGACAGTGTAGGAGGGGAGGAATTACATGAAAATACCCGATAAGGTCAAAGTGGCTGGTCATGTTTACAATATGGTATGGGATGATGAGTTTTTATCGAATAAAAGTTTTACAGGTCTTGCTTGCCATAGAGAATTAATAATATATCTATGTAAAAAATATCGTGGAGATAAATTATCAAAATCTATTATAGAAGAAACCTTATTACATGAAATAATCCATACAGTAGATGTCGTTTATAATAATCACTCATTAACCGAAGATAGTGTAGATAGATTGTCAGAAGGTTTATATCAAGTATTAAAGGATAATTTCAAGTTTTAAGGAGAGCTAACCATGCCTTTTAAATCAAAAGCACAAATGCTCGCAATCCTAATCGGCTATTTCGGAATGTTTATATTATCGATACTATTTTGGATTATGAAAGGGGGATAAATGAAAATATATTTAGGTAAAACAGGGCTAAATAAAACTTGGCAAGAGCCATTTCCTGAAATTACTAAATGTCATAAATGTGGGGGAAAAGCAAATATTATGTTTGTTGGATTTGAAGGAAGAAAACTGAATCAATATATTTGTAATTTAAAAGAAAATGGTGGTAAGGGAGATTATTGGGTGCATGATGCAATAGCATGTGCTATTTATCTATGTGCTGATTGTTTTGAACCGATAATTTTGTTGAACCAAGCATAAAAAAAGTTTTAAGGAGGGTTAACTATGCCATTAAAAAGTAAGGCACAATTAAGAAAATTCGGGGCGATGTTAACTCGTCATGAGATTAGTAAAGCAACCTTCGATAAATGGGTGAAGCACACTCCGAACATAAAGAAATTGCCTGAAAAAGTAAAAAAGAATAAAAAGAAAAAATAAGAGAGGGGGAAATATGAGCGAAATAAATAACCTGCACAATATTATCTCTAATAAGCTATATGAAGGATTATTAAAGGATTATGAGGATTCCATTGTTTTAGTTGTTAACAAATATGAAGATTATAAAATAGTGGATGGTTTATTAGGTGTCATCATCAAAATTAAGACCATCCAGGCAATGGATGTATCGGCTGAACTGATAAGAGAGAGCAGAAGGATATTGAGGAATTAAGAAAGGAGGAAATTATGGAACTTAAAGAGAACGAATGCAGAATTTATTACAAAGGAAAAGAAAGATTTTTACCATTCGAAAAAGAACTAAAACAATTATTTAAAGATAATGGTTTTAAATGTTGGGCAAGTGGTTATGATATGTGTGATGGAATTAGAGATTTGTGTTTTGATAAAACAATTTCTGAAAACGAAAATTAAAACATTAATATAAAATTATCGGGGGAGTAAGGAATGATGAACATTGGTAAAAAAGAAAATAGAAGAGGCAAAGACAAAGGGTAAGGCACTCGTTGAATTTGTCTTAAACCGCTACAATTACTCCAAGAATAACATGACTGACCGTCATGCACAATGGGCAGAATACTATGATGATTATAGAGGCACTCGTTCCGATCTGAAAGAGAAATGGCAGTCTAATTATGTGGTTACTTCACTAAAAGAGTCAGTACGCACCAAAACACCTATATACATGAATATCCTATTCCCTTCTTCTGATCCTTCTAAAGCCTTCGATATCAAGCCAGGTGAAGAAAGTGATGAGAACGCTATCCCTGCCTTAAAAGATATCATTGCTTACCAGTTAGGCAATGTAGGGAAAGACAGGGGCGGGTTATTTAATGTGGCGGAAGGTCACGTCAAGCAATTCGAGATATACGGCTATTCACTTACCAAAGTCCCCTGGATAGAACAGAAGGAAAAAGGTAAGACGATATTTGAGGGACCGGATATTGAAGTATGTGATATCCTTAATGCTTTTCCTGATCCTGTCGCTCTTGACGTAAACAGTAGTTGGATAGTGATAAGAAAGCCTGATGTCTTTGTATCACATTTGAGACAGATGGAGAAGCAGAAAGTCTACCACAGTATTATTGACCTTAAAGAGAGTTCACAACCAAGTGGAATGATAAATTTATCAGGTGGCGATAACAAGCTAAAATCCGATAAGGTTGAGCTATTGGAATATCACGGTGACGTGCCTAAATCGCTATTAGAGGGCAAGATATCTGACGAGGCACAGGTGAACCCCTACGAAGATGATTATGTTAGAGCTATCGTCACCATAGCCAACCGTGAAGTATGTATCAGAAATAAAGAATATCCTTATGACTGCGGAAATATCTTCGTCGACGTTTCAAAAGACAAAATGCCTAACGAACAGTTTGGCGTAGGCACAGGCGAAGATATCCAATCCTATGCAGAAGAACTGACCAACGCACACAATAAACTGTCCGATTGCATTAATATTATTGCCAACCCGATGGCAGTAATGAACCAGCAGAAGATGGCAGGCGTATCAGGGGGAATAGTTATATCCCATCCGGGAAAAGTATTCTTTACTAACCCCAACGTAGACGACGTTAACAGGGCAATGGCTTTTATTAATACCACCGCACAGGCATCAGCTTTGACACCTTTAATCGTTTTTATAAAGATGTTAGAAGAGAAGATAATGAAGACTACGCAGGCAGTTCCTGTTATTGCTGCTTCACCGACTAAAGAAGGACTACCTGAGACATTAGGGGCAACCCGAATGATGCAGGGTAATGCAGCCGAACCGATAAAACATATCGTCAAGCACTGTTTTGAACCGTGGCTGCAGAAGGTATTAGAGATATTTTATAAGCATGACGACCAATTTTTTAGTAAGGAAGCTGCTTACCGCGTACTTGGTAAAGAAAGGGCTGCACAATGGTTTAAAGAGAAAAACAAAAGGGATATCGAAAAGAAAGATATTAAACTTTCCGGCAATCCTGACTTTATCCCTCGTGGCGTAAGCGTATTCGAGGAGAAGCAGGTAGAACTGGTTAACTTAATTAAGGTGTTAGATATAGCACCGATGATATTAAAACCTGCTTATAATCCAGATGGAACTCCTGCAATGGACGGAGAAGGCAAACCTGCTATGGTGCCAGTGTTTAATTTAGAGGAGATAGGCAAACGTATAGGGGAAGATATGAATTTTAGGGATTTAGAGGAACTAATCCCAGGGCTAAAAGAGGCACGTGAAAAGAAAGAGGCACAAACGACCGCCAACAAGGCAGGAACATCCACTCCTGCCACCCCACAGCAAGGGTTAGGCAGAGGGACTCCCCCGCCTTCTACTAACCTTGTGGGGAATGTGCCAGGTGCAGGGGGAATACCAATAATTAATCAAAGGGGGTAACAAATGTTAACTATAGATAAATTAAGAATAAAAGATAAGGCTTGCACAATTTGTAATGGTATTTATTTAAGTGGTAGAGCAATCTCTAAAAAACGATGTGATGATTGCGTTAGTAATAACAAGAAAAATTATATAACAAGGGAGATTAAATGACCAAATACGACTCCGCCATTGAGCAGGCAGACCGCCTGCGAGCCACCATAAACACTGCTGGCTGGCAGGATATACAGAAGTTTATGGCTGATAAAAAAGCATATTATACCATGATAGCTTTAAGTGAAAAGGATATAAATAAGATTTACTACGCCCAAGCCTTCGTTGAAGCGATAGACACCATTAATTTAGAGATTAACGGGTTAATACGAGAAGGCGATGAGGCGGGATTAAGAAAGAAAAAATAAGGGGGGAATATAATGTTTAAGGACATTAAAATAATTGAAAAAAAAGGTGGAATATTTAAACCAGAACATACCATTGGGTGGAAATTTGAATACAAAGAAAATAAATATGGTAATTATATAAGTGACCAAGTGCCTACTGGGGAAACATACACATATTGGGATGATGATGAAGAAGCTGAATGTATTGGACACGTATATAAAACAGTACCGTTAACTGAAAAAGACCAAATTATGTTAATTAAAAATATGATGGATTCTATGAAAAGAATAGTTAAAGATAATAATAAGAAAAAATAAGAAAGGAGTATTTTGAGTCATGACCGAAGAAAAAACCAATAACCAACCATCTGCCCCTGATGAGGGACAAGCAGTTGAAGGACTGGTAGAAACAGAGGATTATGAGAAGCTTTCCAATGAAGAACTGGAAGCAAGAGTTAAGGGAAAACCTGCACCTGTTGCACCTGCCGAACCTGCAAAAGGGGGTGAAGAGCCTCCACCTGCACCAGAAGAACAATTGCCTGATGATCTGAAAGGCAAATCTGCCGAAGAATTAGCAAAGGCTTACGTTAATATTCGTAAACTGCACGCTAAACAAGACGAAGAACTCGGAGTGTTGCGGAAATTTAAGGAAGAATCAGAAGACCTCGACACCCAGATGAAGCAGTATCAAATTGACGCTACTTCACGGCACATCGTAGAAACTGAAATAAAGGGTATGACTGACGAGGAAAAGCAGAAATTCTATGATGTCTTTAGCGAGGACCCCGTCAAGGCACTGATGCCTTATATCTCAAAAGCAATAAAACCTATTGCAGTAATACAGGCAAGACAGGCAAATGAAACGGAGATACAGCGGTTAACGGAGAAATACAAGAACAGTAGAGTACCCTATGACCGCAAGGCAATAGATAAGATACTGGCCAACCATACCAGTGCAGACGGCAGGAACGAGTTATTTGACCGCTACGGTACAAAAGCCTTTGAAGAAGGCTATAAGATACTGCGTGACCAGAACCTTGACGCCGCTATTGAAAAAGAACAGAAAGACTTCGTTGAGAAAGCGAACAAGGAAGCAGAAGAATTCGCTAAGAAGAAACTGCAAACCTACACCGAACCGCAAGGCGTAACTTCTGTTTCAAAGAGTGGATCGACCGATTATGACACCATGTCTATGGAAGAACTTGAAAAATTGGTCGGAAAACCAAAGGACTAACTAACACTTAGGCCTGTAATTCACGGGGGAAAAACAAAAATTTAAATTAAAAGGACGTGAATTATAATGGCTAATGATCCAACCACAACCGCTACTCTTACCCAAGCATTGAAGACTTATTACGATAGAAAACTGTTAGAACTTGCCGAACCAGTCATGGTAGCCGACAAATTAGCAGACCACTCTCGTGATATTCCTCAAAAAGAGGGTAAGATAGTAAATTTCACCCGTTATGTCCCCTTAGATAAAGTAACCGCCGTAACTGCTGAAAATGCAAACTCCAATTATGTCGAACTGAAAGCCTTCGAGTTTGAGAAGACCGTCGCCAAGTATGCTAACGCTATAAGACTTACTGAAGAAATACAATTATTTAGTTACTGTGAGCCACTTGACAATGCGGTTCAGCTTCTGGGCGTTAATATGGGTGAATCAATTAATTATCAGTATAGAAAGGCAATGGCTTTAGGATTCTATCCGATGAGGGTAGATAACTTAGGCACTTATGCTAAGACTGGAATTGTAGAAGCTACACCAACTGTTACTACTGTGAAAGCATCCGAATTAGACGAGTCATCGAATGACTTCTGGAATGATGGAGTAATCATCTTCACTTCAGGACGGAATGCAGGATATGCAGGTTTAGTAACCGATTTTGATCATGGGACTGATACGATCACCTTTGCTCCTGCATTAGAAGATGCCTGTGCTGTAAATGATACCTTCCGTATCGTTGTTAGTACAGGTCTGGCTGCTTCTAATGTCGTAACTTGTTCTGCGGTAGAAAGAGCTGTATCTATCCTTGAAAACAATAAAGCACCTAGATATGACGGTTTATATTATGCAGGGATTATTGCTCCCTTTGTAAAGTATGACTTCATGCAAGATAGTGCGTGGGTCAATGCACAACATTACGCTTCACCTGAAGCTATTAAAAATGGCGAAATAGGCGAATGGAATGGAGTCAGGTGGTATAAAGATACCGAAGGTTGGAGAGAAACAATTACTGCTGCAAATGCTACTTCTGGAACTCAAGGATTCGGATTCTATTCTGCTACTGGTACTATCAACCACACTCCGATATTCGGCAAACACGCTTATGCTGGAACTCGTATTTCAGGCGTAAAAGACAAACTCATCATCAAAATCCCCGGACCGCAAGATACTTCCAATTTTATCAATGCTTGGAGCATGGTATCTTGGAGAGCTTACTTCGTAGCTGTAGTCTTAAACGGGCTGTTCGGCGTGAATATTGTAAGCGGTGCTTCAACGGTAGCCTAAAGTTAATTAATCTTATAACACAATAGGAAGCGGGCAGGACGACAACTCCTGCCTGCGTAAAATAAAAAAGGATGTGATTTTAAATGTCTCAGACAATTACGAAACATATAGGCGAAGGCTTTGCGAAGGGTGAACTTTACGCAGCCTTAGCCTATAATGCCGCCGATGCTTTCGGTGGAATGAAGATTAAAGGAATAGCATTTACTGGACTTCAAAGAGCTATTGATATTCAGGGAGCTCCAACAACTGCATTTGAAATGTTGTATATGGATATTGATTACGCAGCTAACGAGATAGATGGAGCAGCTTATATTATAACAAGTTCTACCAAGACAACTGGTCAAACATCTGCAGTGAGAGCAAGAGGACAAAGTAAAGCTATTGGAGCATCTACTGCAGAAATAATGGGTGTTCATGCTCAAGGTATAGCATTTGCAGCAAAATATGCTGGTACTATAAATGCTATTTATGCCGAAGCAATTGCAAAAGGAACTTCTACCGTAGTTACACTTAGAGGTGCAATGATATGTGCTGACTCAGAGGATACTCCAACCTCAATAACTAATATGATTGGAGCTCATATAAGAGTCAAAAGTTCGGTTGCCCCTGGAACTGAATTTGTTGGTTGCAAGATAGAAACGGAAAAATTTGGCTCTGGAGTAAAAGTAGGTTCATTACTTAATTTCAAAACCACGACTTGGACAAATGCAGAAGAGGCAGTAACTGCCATAATCGATATGAGTGCAGTGGTTGGGAAAGCTGACTGCCATATACGTTTCGGAACGAGTTTTCAGGCAAAAGAAACAGCTATCGAAGGCGACTTCTGGTATGACAAAACAGCTCATGTTTTTGAATATCACAACGGAACTAAAGTAATGGCAATAAATGCAACTTAAAACTAATAGGCTTTGCGGTGTGCCTTAAACACCGCAATATTTAAGAAAGGGGGAACTTAATGAGAAAACTTGACCTTAAAAAATACACAATTTCAGTTAGAGATGCTAATGGTGTAACCAAACAAATACCTTATGATTTTAAAGAATCGCTTATACAGTTGATGTTTCACCCGAATTTAAGATTATCAGGTAAGGCACTTTTAGAAACTAATATTATAGCTGAAAAACTAATAAAAGCCGATAAAGAAATTCTACTTGAAGAAGAAGAATACAACAAGATTAAAAGTGCTATTGATGGTTTTCAGGGCTTCTCTCAAAATGAAGTGAGATTAGTAGAAAGAATTTATAATTGTCCGCAAATAGATATCAAAGAAAAAAAATAACAAAGAAGGTGATTCTATGTCTAAATGTATAAGAATTGGAATTGATACACCATTAACCTATAATGTGCCAATTCGTGTTATGGGGGCGAGATTAGTTCATACGGGGGCTACTACTGCTAATATCTATGATTATACTTCTGCGAGTGATGCTACTAAGAAGAAGATAGCATTAGCAACAACGGATACCATTTTATCTGATAATGCAGTATTACCAAAAGACGGAATTTTATTTACTGAGGGTTGTTTTATTGATTGGGTTGCTGCTGGAGAGGTATTTCTGTACGTTAAAGAATAAAGGAAGTGGTTTTATATGTCAAAATGTATAAGAATCGATACAGATACAGTCAAACAATTAGCCATAAATGTTCCTATTCGCATTATGGATGCAAGGTTAGTTAGTATAGCAGATGATGTTACCACTGCTAATATTTATGATGAAGTTAAAGGTATCAGTGTAACTCCTGCTAAAAAAGTTATCGCATTGGCAAATACAACTACTAAATTATCTGACGAAACAGACCTACCAGAAGATGGAATTTTATTTACCGAAGGCTGTTATGTTGATTGGGATAAGGGAGAAGTATTTCTCTATATCAAAGAATAAATATGAAAGGGGGATAAATTATGATACCTGTAGACAAAAATGAATTATTTGAGAAGTTAGACAAAGATAAAATAGAGATTACAGACAAGATTAGTACGTTAAATAATAACGTCGTATTTCTCATTAAAGAGTTTGATAAAGTATTAAAGCTATTAAAGAATAAATAAAGTGAGAGTGATGTAAACCATGTTAGCAACCCTTGCAGAAATAGAAACCTCTGTTCGATACTTAATAAATGAAGCTACTGCAAGCTTCTGGTCGTCAGCAGAAATCACAACTTATATAAATGAGGCGCAGGAAATCTTTGCCACTACGACCAAATGCCTGTCTTCTTTTTATTCCTATACTTTAACCAGTGATGATATTAAAAATGACAGGGAAATAAGACTATACTCTGATTTTGTTGCCTTAGATGAAGGTGGAGTTTTATACAATGATAAACCGTTAAAACCTATATCACTTAAAGCACTCGATGAACATGGCGGGGCAGGTTGGCGTGATGTTACTGGTTCCCCTACACATTTCTATAAACGGAGTGATATGCTCGGCTTCTACCCCAAACCTTCTGCTGGTGGTGTAGTTAAATATTACGGTATAGAGAGGGCAACAGAACTATCAAGTGGAACTCCCACTACTATTCCGTTATCTAATGATTATAGGACTGTAGCCTTTAGACGATACATTAGAGATTACGCTGTTAGCTTATGTTGGGCAAAAAAATCAGAAGATGCTAAAGCCGATAAATACATGGCAAAGTTTGAACATGGATTATATATTGCCAATGCAATATTAAGCGGCGATAAGAACCAGGGGGCTCGCATTATTCCCGAATACCGAGCCAGAGGGCATCGTTACGCTATACGTTACGGGCGCACTGATTGTGCAGATTAACAGATTAAAGGTGATTAAATGGCGAAAAATATCGTTAGAATATTAGATGACATTTCCCCAAGTGAACTGAAGTTAAGGAATATGAGCCGACCTACTGACGGGCTTAATAATATGTTTATCAACGAACTCGGACAGGCGGAGAAGCGAAAGGGTTATGTTAAATATAATACTGATGTAATAGGAGAAGGTTCTAATAAAATAGTAGGGATGCACAGATTTTATCAGCAGGATTTAACTAAAGAATTTCTTGTGGCTTGGAATGAAAGTCTATATAAATTACCGGATACCGAAGGACATGTTCCTGCTATTCTGCAATCAGAAGAAGAAACAGATTTGATACTAACCGCTGATTCTGATACTTATTTTGTTGACTTTTTAAACACCTGTTATATTGTTAACGGTGCAAATGCCATGATGAAATATGACCTTATCTATGTCAGGAATGTAGGAATAACCGTCCCAGATGCACCAACTATCAATATCGAAACTCCCAATATTGATGGATCACTCGGATTAGGCACATATTATTTTAAAGTTACCTATGTAGACGAGGATGGCTATGAAGGCAATGGCTCGGTTGCAAGTGCGGCAATGACCTCTCAAGCTACTCCTCTTGACGGAATTAAAATTGATATACCTGCTTCTGGTGATGACAAAATTATTACAAAAAGGATTTATCGCACTTCTGTTGGTGGTGCGATTTATTATTATGATGATGAGATTCCAGATGCTACCACTACTCACAGTTCAGTAAAATCAGATGTAACTTTAGGTACTGAACTTCATACTAATCATAATTCACCCCCAACAGGGGCACAGTTAATCAGTAAAAGAGGCAATCGGTTATGGTTGGG
>Ga0307376_10000756_pt1 | contig 38518 bp, 37 predicted proteins | sample TR2MG_FD_202536 | JGI IMG/M metagenome (GOLD analysis project Ga0307376, IMG submission 202536) | Soil microbial communities from Risofladan, Vaasa, Finland - TR-2 | ecosystem: Environmental > Terrestrial > Soil > Coastal area > Acid sulfate soil | place: Finland: Risofladan, Vaasa | collected...
GGAGGCCTAAAGAGTATAAAGGAAGGTATTGGCGAAAAGAATTCTTTAAAGAAATATTCCCATCTGAAAGTGAAGGATTAGATAGATATTATCGCTTCTACGATCAAATAATGACTCTTATGGCTATTAATAATCGGTTAGAGTGGGCAAAAGGGTTAGAAGCTATTTGGTTGAAATTAAAGATTATTCCTAAATTTATGAAAGTAAAAAAATACATGGATAAAAGTGCCGCTGATATAATGGATTCTTTCTTTAACGATCCAAAATTAAAAGCGGTTTTCATGGGAATCCTTGCTGACTTTGTTGTAAAACCTAGCGAGTTCCCGGGATTAGGGGTGCCTATATCGAATGTTGAGACTGCTTTTGATAAACGTATTCCACTTAAAATTAAAGGTGGAAAGTTACCTGTTTATCACTACATTCAAAATGGCTGTGAACAATTAGTAAACGCATTTGCAAGCTACATCAAAGAAAACGGGGGAAAAATTCACATAGATAGTTTAGTTGAAAAGATTTTAATAGAAAACAATAAAGCTGTTGGAGTTAAATTAAAAAGTGGACAAGAAATATCTGCTGATATCGTAATTGCGAGTGGTGGAGCTCATAAGACTTTTTTTAGTTTAGTAGGAAAGGAAAACTTACCTTCGGAATTCGGTAATAATGTTCAAAATTTAGTTCATATGGAATCCGTATTAATGGTACATATCGGCATTGACTTCGATCCAACTCCTCACCAGCGTGCAGCCTTATGCTATTATTATGGCACTTACGATATAGAAGGAGCAGTTAATCGTTGTAGGTCCGGTGATTATCACGAAGGAAAAGAGGGATTTTTAATATATGTTCCTTCATTACACTCACCTGAAATGGCACCACATAGGCATCACGCTGTGACTATTTACACTATAACTCCTTATATACTTAGCAAGGGCGACTGGGTTTCACGTAGGGAAGAACTCGCAGATAAACTACTTATAGAAGCTGAAAAAATAATTCCCGGTCTTCGGGAACACGCTAAAACAAAGGTGATTATGACTCCATTGGATTTTAAATCTCGTATATTCGTTGAACGACATAGTTTTGGAGGATTAGCTCCAATTATGAATCAGCAAAATCCCCCTCATCATACTCCAATTCAAGGCTTATGGTATGTTGGAGCACAGAGTGAATCCGGTGGTGGTGTCGCAGGGGTAGTTGCAGGAACGCGAAGAGGTATCCTGAAGTTATTAAAAGAAATCTAAAAAAATCTTCTAATATTGAAGACACGAAGTAAAACAATCAAATAGAAAAAAAAAATTTTTTTTTAGTTATTATTCCATTCGTTATCTGAGTCCCATTTCCTTAAGTTTTTTTATGTTTTCTGATACTTTATCAGGTGTTAATTTATAAAATTTCCAGAATAACAGCGCCGTAACGAGAACTAAAATAGCTGGGACGATTGCTGTATGAATTCGAATACCAAAGAGTGCAAGCGGTTGTTGTATTGCTTGACCCTCTTGGTAATCCGTAAGAATATGACTTATTGCAATTGTTATTGCAATAAACGATTGCCCAAACTTGATAAAAAATGATTGAAATCCATAGTATATTGCTTGTTGACTCTTACCTGTTCTAACCGCTACATCGTCAAGAACGTCGCCCATTGTGGGAGGATCAACATACCAATGGCCACCAAGAGCTATTCCAAAAAAGAAAAGACTAATAGTCCAACCAATTAACTCCCATACAAAAATTAACGGTACGAACGCAACAAACATTAGAAAAGCTGCTATTACACTTAATTTTCTGTTATCATTTATTCTATGAGCGATTATTGTCCAGAAGGGTGTTGAGATGAGTGCTCCTAATAGCATTGAACCTAATAAAAAAATAATGGCTTCATCACCCATGAGTAATATGTTTGCTGACACATATAACGCTGAAGTCTGTAGCATCACACCTCCAACTTGGTAACCGAAAAAGTGTAATGCTTTCATCATAAATGTCCTATCTTTAATGACTCTCTTAGTTGAAGATAGAAAGGATTCTACCTTTTGAACCTCGCCAGTTCCTATTCTACTTTGGTATAGATCTTTTACTTTTTTATCTTCATATATTCCCGGAATTATAATTAAGAAAAACATGAAACCTATAATTACACTGAATATACTAGCACTTACATAAGTTTGAGCTACATAAGTATCTATAAAGAATAGGGATGGTAATGTAAAAGCAAGAACTAAACCAAGTATTCCCAATATCGTACCGTAACCTTGTACAGATCTTCGTTCTCTAAGTCCCCTGAATTTATCTGGATATAAAGAAATTACATTTACATCGTATATTGTTAGCATAGTATCGTATAAACAGAGAGATCCTAAATACCATGCGAAAATAAGCCACTGGTTCGCTGTTACTGCTGATTCAGTTATATACAAATTAGTTGGCACCATGAAAATTAACATATAAGAAAGTAACCAAGGAATAACACCAATTAGCATCCATGGAAATCGTTTAAATCCTTTTTTTTCCCAGGGCATATGGATTTTTTCCATTAACCACCCAACGAAAGGATCATTAACAGCATTCCATACTGAATAAAGAGTAAAAGCTAATGCAGCTAACCCTACAGGTAATTTAATCACATTTTCATAAAAAAAGAATACATAAAAACCAAATGCAGCGGAAATCCATTGCCCAAAGAGTTCTCTTCCTCCGTATGATGCTCTTATTCGCCTTTTATACACAAATTTTTCTTTTTCAATAGTTTCTGTCATAATAAATATCACTTTTTTTAATATCCCCTATTATTAATCCTTTCTTTTAGAATAGAACAATAACAGGTTTTTTTTTTAAATAATATATTTATAATAATAATAGTTTTAGTTATTGAACTATATAAAACTTATACTAGGGATAATATTGAAAATTGTTATTTTTGAACCTCATCCAGACGACTTATTATTCGGACCTGGACCTATTCTTTTAGAATGGATAAATGAGGGAAGCCACGATATTCATATTATTACAGTAACAGATGGAAGGGCTTGTTACAGGTCTGGAGATGACAGTTATTCTGAAGATGTTGCTCATATGACTGAAGATTATGTTGCTGAGATGAGAATTAGCGAAGCCAAAAAATCAATTGAATTCTTGGGACTTCCTTCGGAAAATCACCATCTTCTTTATTTTCACGATGCTGATGGTCAAAAGTATGTAAAGGAAGGAATCAAGAAAGTAAAACCTTTAATTAAAGATGTAGACAGAATTGTTTTACCGAGCACTCATAATATTCATGCAGATCATCAAGCTACTCACGATATTGCAATAGGTGCTGCTAAAGAATTAAATTTGACAAGTATTGAATATTTCGTTTACTTTATTGCTTCCTATGGTAAATTTCAAGACGACTCTCAAGTTAAGCAATTTCAATACACTATAGATGAAGATAAAGCAAATATTTTAAAAGATTGGCTAGAAATATATCAATCTCAGGCAAAAATAAAATGGATGTGGAAAATGTATACAATGTATCTAAAGAAAATACGGACATGGATATATGCAAGATATACTTTTGACGACATTGGAAAATATGATAATTTCTAATTTTATTTCGAAAAAATTTAAATAGCTTTATATTAGATATAAGAATGGAGTACTAATTCGATTATTTATTCAGATCGAAAATTAATCGAAAATTCGCTTATTGGAATCCCTTTATTAACAAAATAGAGTAAGTTCAATAAGTATATTTGAGGAATATTTTGATTAATTCAAATTAGGGAATAATTTCAAAATTAGAGATTTTTAAAGAGGATACAATTTAATGATTGATCTAATCTTAGCTTTTTTCATTCTTATTGGAGGAATTGTTCTTGTAATCTTTTCAAGTAAATATGCTGTAAAGCACTCTGCAATGCTCGCCACAGCTTTAGGAATATCGCCGCTAATAATCGGAATAACTTTAGTATCAATAGGCACGGATATTTCTGAAATATTTAATTCGATTATCTCTTGTTCTTTAGGTCACGGAGATATTGATGTAGGAGATTCTGTAGGCTCAGATCTTACCCAACTCACATTGATCTTCGGAATCTTGCCAATAGTTTGCGGCGCATTTCATATTCACAGAAGAGACATAATAATTCTAGGTTCTTGTGAAGTGTTATCTCTTATTGTGATATTTGCAATTGTTGAGAAAGGATACATCACTCGCCTAAATGCAATTTTTTTGGTTTTCAGTCTATTAATTTATATTTGGTTGATATACAACTCTAATAAAGATAGCATACAACATAGAATAGAAATATTAGAAATAAGCAAACCAACTAAGAAAAAAAAATTCCATTTTTTAATTGCTGTAATTGGTTTTGCCGGCGTGACGATTAGCGCATATCTTATAGTACAATCAGTAATTTTCATATCACAGGCTATAAACATTCACGAATATATTATTAGTTTTTTCATTCTTGCTATCGGCACATCACTTCCAGAGCTCGTAGTTGATTTTCAAGCGCTCCGAGCTGGTCACCATTCTATTGCTATTGGGGATATTGTTGGTTCCTGTATTGTTGATTCTACGTTATCTATCGGCATCGGTCAAGTCTTCTTCCCTCAAGCTGTCACAGCAGAATTAGCGGTTCCAACAATCTTATATACGCTTATCGTTAGTATAATTGTTATTATTGTTATAGCAGTAAGACAGAAAATGGACAAAAAAGCAGGAGTTTTCTTTATTTTCCTCTATTTAGGTGCATATCTTTTACTCTTTAATATAATAGTATGATCTATTACATTTTTCAGAAAAAATTTTTTTATTCAGGTAAATAAAATTTGCACACAGTGCATTGTTTTACTTTTAATCGTCTTTCAGGTCCGAGAATGATATATTTACTTTTCATAGATCCTTCACATTTCGGACAATTTTTTACAAAATTTTCCTTTATTGAATTTAAGACTAATTGGATATTCTTCTCTAATTTGAGTAAGTCGTTAGCATTCTCTATTAATTTTTTTGCGGAAACAATCCCAATACCTTTAATCCACGCTAAATCTTCAGGCTTAGAACTCGCAATCTCTTCAATTGTTTTAACTCCCGCTTTATTTAAGTTAATTGCAGCAATTGGACCAATGCCACTTACTCGTTCAAGTTCATTAGACATTAGAAACACTTTAGACTATAAGATTCTGCATGAGATTGACAAGTTATACTTGATAAATGGGTTAAAATGAATTTTAACCTTCAATTATCGTGAACTTATGCTATTATAATTAATAATGGTAATTCTACAAGATAAAATTTTATAATGATAAAAAAAAAAGATATAAAATTTGAAAAAATTACTTCTCTATTTGTTTCCCTACGCCGGAATACATTAAAAAGCCTCCAAGAATGGCTAATATCAAGCCTACTACTCCTATAATTAATCTAAATGTTGAACCGTTTGAAGTAGCTGGATTTGCTAATGTATTAGAAATAAAGATCGCGTACATAAATGTCATTAGAGCAATGAATCCAAATATAAAAAATCTCCATTTTTTCTTTAACACTTCATCCTCGAACTTCTTGTAAATCTGAAATGAGAAATAAAGTGATGGTATGAGTGCACCAATGGTTTCGACTAAGGCAACATATATAAAGAATGGTAAACTCCATACAGGACTCCAATTTGTTTCTTCATTGATAGTAACCCCAAAACCAGGTAAAAAAATGAAGAAAAGCATACCAAACATAGCAATTCCGTAAATAATAAGGATTATCATTTGCTTACTCGTTAAAATTACTTTTTCAGATTTTAAAAGTATTAAGTCAAAGACCACGATAAATATAGGAGCATAAAAGAATCCAAAGTTGGTAAAAAAATTAAGTAGTAATACAATAGGTATATCGGTTAAAGGCGCATATATAAAATTAATAAGGACCCCAATAGCAGGAGATATATATAGACTTGCGAAAATGACATTTAATCGTTTTCTATCTCTTTGCAAGATTCTGATAGCCAAATACAAAAAAGCCACCAAAATTACTCCTTGAGCTATATAAACAGTTAAAAATCGACCAAGCGTTAATTGAAAATAAACCATTGCATAACCTCACTTGTTTTATTATATGTTATTCTTTAATCAATAATTTTTTTATTGATTTTTTTTGATTGTTATTAATTATTATTGTAGTTTTCTTATTTAACTGTAATTTATATATATATTTGTTGAGTTAATAAAAAATTTCTAAATTGAAATATATAGCGAGAATTACTTCATAAATTCTTAGCTACGCCAAAATACACGAAATAAAGTGAAACTAACGCGGGGAGCGAGAGAAGTGACCAGATTAATCTGAATGTTGGATCGTTTAATGTATTAGAGATCGATGTGCCATAATATAAGAAAAAATAGGCACTTATACCTATTAAAAAATACTTTAATTTCTTCTTTAACTCCTTATATTCGAATTTTAGATATAATTTTACTGATAAATATATCGTTGGAAAGATTGCGAAGAAGCTACAAACAGTAAAACTATAAGTTAAATAAGTCCAGCTCCAATCAGGCTTCCAGTAAGTACTTTCGTTAATTGTCACTCCATTTGGAATCAACCATAAACCAACTAAAATAATACCAAAAATAACAACTAGAATTAATTGAAGTTTGGGAGTAAAAATGTCCTCTGATTTAAGTAAGATTAAGACAAAAACCAACAAAAAAATCAAAGGGAAACATAATAAATAGTATGTTGTAACATGCAAAATATAAACTACTTCCTCTACAAAAATGAAGGTATAGACAACATTTAAGATTACTGCGAATGCTACGCATAAATAGAAACTGCTGAGAATACGGTTTAAACCTTTCGTTTCCCTTTTTAAAATTTTATACGCGATAAACAAATAAAATAGCCCTGCTAAACCCTGTACCAGAAAGATTTGGATAAATCGTGCAATATCCATAGTTTGCGCTAGAAGCATCATATAACATCTCCAACTCCTTTATAATATTAAGCAAAGACTTTTTGTCTATTAAGTGTCATAGATTTTATCTATATTTAATAATTTATTTTTTGGAAGGTAGTACAATTGTGTGAACAAAAATACAATCGTTAAAACCAAAAAAAATCTTAATTTATGAGATTATGAATTTATAACTCAAAAATGAAGAATTGAACATTAAAAACTATTTTAAATGACAGAAATGACGATTTGCTGCATTATTTTTAATTTACAGGCACTTTCCTACAAAATCTTTACCATTTGTTTTCACTCGCTCGAACATTTCGGGATTAATAAATTCTAGCTTTAAATTTACATAATTTAGAATTTTATTGAAAATATCGGCAATATCTTTCTGTGAATTTTGAATTTTAAAGCAATAATGAAATTTTAACTCTTTAGTTTTTTGAATTAAAACAAATTCATTTATGTTTCTTGATGCTGGAGGATTTTTTTGCTCAATTAAATAAGGATCGATTCCAACTAACGCAGCAATCCCATTAAACATGAAATTATCACAAAATTCTTTATATTTATTTAAAGTTAGCTTAGAAATAGCTTGATCATTATAGAGATTTACGACAACAATAATTGCATCGAGTTTTTTAAGTTGTCTAATATCATCGGTAAGATCTTCGAAATGTTTAAATTGATAAATTTTCATTTTTAGTGGTACTTTCTCGTAGATAAATTGAAATTCACTTATAGAATCTTCAGAACTAGATAATTTTGTTTTTTCTTTTAAGTAATCTAAGATAATATCGATTCTTGAATCATCAGTTCCTATTAAACCCAGATTTAAAGAAAAATGGAAGTCCTTCAATACTTTCCTATCAAATAAAAATAATTAAAGCTCTTAATTTAATATTATAATAAAAGATCATACATATAAATTATTGATTGAACTTTCATTTTAGAATGCTATTTATATACGGTTTACTAGTGTTAATGGTATTTCTCTGGAGCTTCTCATTCGTTCTTGTGGATATAGCTGTCGAATTTATACCTCCAACATCTCTTGCCTTGACCAGATTCTTATTAGCATCACTATCATTTTTAATCGTTGATCTTTATTTATTTATACGACGAAAACAAAGAGATAAGGATACTCCCAAAACAACTGAGAAGTGCCTATATACGAAAATGGAATGGCTCTATTTAGTTATTGCAAGCTTTACCGGTACATCTTTCTTCTTCGCAATCCAATATACCGCTATAGAGTTGATCGGACCTTCTTTGCCGGCATTATTCGTGTGCCTATTAGCACCCGTATTAATTACTGTCTTAGCTTTAGTTTTTTTTAATGAAAGATTAACTAAGTTGAAAATAATGGGTTATATCATTGCTACAATTGGAGGTTTTTTGTTAGTCACAGGAGGAGATTTACGAACAATTACTCCAGAAACCCCTAACTTTTTAGGATACTTATTTGCCCTTATAACACCATTGCTTTGGGCGATATATACAATCGCTACAAAAAAAATATCCAAAGAGAAGTCTAACTTAGTTACACTCAAATATATAGCTTATTTTGGGACGGTGGAATTGTTTTTTTTCGTTTTACTAAATAATGAATTACTAATTTTTATCCAAAATCTGGCTAATATTGTTGTTTTAATGTCTGGAATATATTTAGGTATTGGATGCTATGTACTTGGTTATTTTATTTGGCAGAAATCCCAAAAGGAACTAAAATCTTCAAAAGGGGCCTCATTTCTCTATATTGAGCCATTTCTTACTCTTATCTTTTCAATTATCTTAAACCGATCTGAGACAATACTGCTATGGAACATCATCGGAGGAATCATTGTTCTGGTAGCTGTACTAGTAATAAATTACAAGTAAAATAGATTTTGAACTGAGATGACCAAAACGATACTTTTTATTGGCGATAGTATTACAGAGGGAAAAATTGGAATAGGATATGTTGATATAATTCAACATTACTTCCCTGAATTTCAGTGTAAAAATTATGGACGCGGTGGCGATACTTTATCTGGAATCGTTACGAGACTTTTAAAAATTTTGAAAACCCATACTGAAAAATATGACATTATAGTAATTGAAGCTGGTCACAACGATCTTTTCTTACCTTATCTCAAAAAAAAGTGGAATTTCACAAGCACTAGAAAAGTAGCTCCATTAAACAAGATAAAAGACTTTTATGATAATGGATTAAGAGCTATAAGTTTACATAGTAAAGCAAAGATAATAATAACTACTTTAAGTTGCTTAGGAGAAGATGTAAGTTCTTCATTAAACCAAAAAAGAAGATTAGTAAATGATCAGATTAAGGAAGTTGGTTCTAAACATGGTGCATATATAGCAGATGTGAGTCCATTGTTTGATAAGATCTTAAGAAAATGCAATTCGAGTAATTATCTTATGGATAATCCTTTAAACTTAGTTTTTGATTATTTTAGATCAAAAAGAATGAACTGGGCAGAAAGTATAAGTAGGAAAAGACGGTTAGTGTTGACTATAGATGGTGGACACCTCAATAGCAAAGGTGCGATAATATATGCTAGAGAAATATCCCGAATTTTAGATATGCTCTAACCGTGAAAAAGATGAAAAATTTAATTAAAAGAGAATATTATGAAGAAAAAAACAGAGAGTTTACAAATTCTTTGAAGTAATTGATTCTAATTCCTTAGAAAGTGTATCATCAATAGGTCTTAAAGAACCTTTCTCAGCGAGTTTAGTCGCCTGCTCCTTTGCTCTTTTTCTTGCCGACTTAGAGCCATTCTGTTTCCAAGCGTCTCGAGATAAACGATCTATTACCGGACTTGTCATAAAAAGCTCTTTTCTAAAAAGCTTCAAGGTAGTGGGATGTGAAAGTAATTCTTCTTTTTCATCGTAGTCCTTAAGGATATCTGACGCAAAGGGGGTGCCGTAGTCCTCTACTCCTCTTAGAAGTCGTTTTACCATTCCGATAATTTCGTTGTCGATTATTAATTTTTCTATGCTTTGTGTAGATTCGAAATCTAACATACCCGCTCCGGAAATCATGTTTACTCCTGCAAGTCCTGCTAAAAGAGCCCCCATACCTCCTTCAAATCCTGCTTGTGCGTCTGGGACTTTGGAATCGCTTAAACCCATATACGCGTGAGTGGGTAGATTCAAAAAAGATCCCATTTCGACATCCCCCAAGTTAATCATCATTGTCTCAATTGCTCCCATAGGAGTCGTACCTTGCTTCATATCTAATATTGCGGGTGATCCACCCCATATCAAAGGAGCTCCCGTTTTTGCTAATTGTCCAATTACAACCCCCGCTAAGCATTCCGCAGAGTGTTGTGTTATTGAACCTATCAAGCTTATTGGAGCACTAGCCCCTGCTAACGGCATAGACACAAACTCAGATGGTATCATACTCTTGGCGGCATCGATAAGTGATTGAGAAGTCAGGTCTGACCATTTTAGCGGAGGACTAGGACATGCATCAAAGATCGCTAAAGGTTTCCTTGCTAATTCTTCTTCTGATAATCGACAACTTAACAATAACTCTTTCATAATTGAAAAACTTTCCTTTCGAAATGTCCCAGTTACGATTGGTTTATAGCAATTAGATAATGCGATATATAACCTATGCCAATCTTGTGCCTGCGTGGGGACATCTTGATAAACTATAGCAGTACTTTGAGCCTCGATATACTGTAAATGTTCTACTACCTTTGAAAAACGTACGAAATCTTTTTCAAAAGCGTTTCTAATTATCCCTGTATTTTCATCTAGATATAATATCGCTGCTGAGCCAGGATCATAATGAACATTATCGTTCGCTAAAGTAATATGCTCTTTTCCCTCTCTATCAAATAGCTTAATCTCATTTGGAACAGTTTTGAGACATCTATCTACTAAATCAGAAGAAATATAATATCGAGAACCCTCGTGATTAACTCCCTCGCTGTTAAATAATTTTTTAGCGTCCTCATTTCCTAAAAATATTCCTAGATTTTCTAAAATATCTTTAGCCTCGTTGAATATCTTTATTTTATGATCTTCATCTAAGACGTTAATTCTTGGCCTTAATATTCCCATCCTAACATACACACTCTCTTTTGGTTAATTCTCTAGTGAATCAATAAGTTTTCTTATTTTTTTTATAGTAGCTGGAGACGTTCCACAGCAACCTCCTACGATTTTAGCGCCCAGTTGTATCATTTCTCCTATATCATTTACGAAATCCTTTATAGGTTGATCGTAAACCGCTATATTATCACTGTTAATTCTTGGTTGACCTGCGTTAGGTTTTATAGATATTGGTTTATCAGTAAGAGGTTTTAATTCTTTCATTAAATCAACCATTTGATCACTCCCTAACGTACAATTAGCACCGATTACATCTACTTTTTGATCTTCCTGAAATTGGACACACTTCTCTAGAGAATCTCCCATTATCGTGTAAAAACCTTTTTTCATCTTCTTGTATGTCATAGAACTAATAATAGGTTTTTTTGAAATGCTTCTCACTGCTTCCAATGCTGCTTTCATCTCTTCAATATCTGACATTGTTTCAATATGCCATAAATCTACTCCATCTTCTAAGATAATAACTTGCTTCTTAAAGCTAGAAATCCATTGATCTGGTGATGCTTTTCCAACTGGAGGGCGAAATTCACCAGAGGGACCAATATCGGCAGCAATTAAACGATTCGGAGGACATGCTTTTTTTATGTTTTCTAAGCCGCCCAGGTTAATTTCTCTGATTCGATCTTCTATTTTATAATTTTTTAGGTTTATGAAGCTTGACCCAAAAGTGTTTGATTGACACATATCTGCCCCAGCAATGTAATAGGATTTATGAATATCGATTATCACATCGGGTTGTTCGATATTGAGCGTATCAGGAAGCTTTCCCGGCAAAATACCGCGTTTAAAAACTTCTGACCCCATTCCTCCATCAAACAGTATGATTTTAGAACTATTATTTAGCCAATCGTGAAACAACATAGCATACCTACCTATAAATCCATTATAATATTATTTATTTAAGAGATTTTTAACTAATTTAACAGCTTCTATAGCACTACCAGCAAATCCATCAGCATTACATTCTTCTGTCCACTCTTTGGTAACTGGAGCTCCTCCAATAATTACTTTATAATTTTCTCGAATCCCTCTATCCTCCAAAATATCTATGATCTTTTTTTGACCGAACATTGTTGTAGTAAGCAAAGCAGAAACCCCTATTACATCAGCATTTTTCTCAACTGCGGTTTCGATGATTTTTTCCGCTGGAACATCAGCACCTAGATCGTAGACATCAAAACCATTAGCACTAAGCATAGTTCCTACGATAGTTTTTCCAATAGAATGAATATCTCCCTCAATCGTAGCGATTACTACGACTCCTCGTGATGCATAAGTTCCACTCTCTTTCAAGCTTGGTAATAGAATATCCATTGATTCTTGCATAATATTTCCACCAAGCATTAATTCTGGCAAGAAAAATTCTCCTTCTTCCCATAGGTCACCAATTCTTCGGATCCCGTCTCCATAACCTTTTTCAATGACCTCTAGTAAGTTCAATTTTTCAGTAATCGCTCTATTTGCAAGTTCGATTGCTTTCTCCTTGTCTAAATTCACTATAGCGTCAGAAATTTCACCATAAAATTGCTCTTGAGTCAATTTAATATCTCCTAAAAACTTTTTATATATAATTTTTACAATATTTTGGTTAATTAATTAAAATTTCGGATTTCAGAAGAATTATCTTAATTTTTACCATGTTAGAGCATAGATTATTATTCGGTTATTACCAGATTATTTAACTTAAAAAAGAATATAACCTCCATACACTATATGAAAAATAAAAAAAGAATTCTCAATAAAATGGTATTTTAAAGGTGTTTTACAGTGTCTAGAAGATATTACGCAAAGGGTAAAAAAACGTACGCGAAAGACCAGAGTTTTGAACAGGACCAAGTTGGAGAAGAAAAAGAACGCTATCTTATAAGCATAGATTTAATGAGCTTAAAAACTTTAAAAGATTACGATATAATGGGATGGCGCGGCGAATTCTATTTCAAAGCAGACGGTCCTAAGGTTTTTAAATCGAGATTTCCAAATAAGGGAACAATTAAGCTTCAAAGAAATCAAAGTTTTACATCTAAAGCAGATATGAATATATGGAGTCAATTTAAAACAGTAAAAGCAGGAGCAGAGGCCGTAGTAAGAGTAAAAATAATATTGAGAGAACAAGATCATTTAAAGAAGGACTCCACAGTCGCAGAAGAAGATTACGATGTAGTTCTTCCTTCCAAAACTCGATACGAAATTTTGCAGGACAATAAGGAACAAACCAAGGCGAAAATACGGATTCAGGCTTCAAGAACAAGATATTAAAAGTAATTTTTATTTTCTTCTTTTTCTTTTTTATCAATTAAGATCAATTGAAACATACGAAAAACTAGTGTTAAGTTTATAAAATAAAGGGATATTATTGCTTCTTTTCTTGTGATCTATAAATTACAAATGCTCCAAAAACGAAAATAATAGCTATCGCAATTTGAATAATACCCCAGATTGTTCCTCCAAATAAATCGTCTAAAGTTAAAGATATAACCAAAATTGCTAGAAATTTGTTTTCTATTGTTGACGATTTTGTATTAAGTGTATTCCTTTGTCTGTTAAGGGTTTTTCTAATGGTGATTATAAGGAGAAATCTTTTAAATTTTTGATTTATATAAATTGAGATAGGGTAATTTGAAACTTATCGGACCTTATTGAATTTAGATTATCTTGTATGCTAATGTGTTGATTAATTCTATTTGTCTCGATTTTTAGTAAAGAATTCGCCAGTTAAACTCTTAGCAAGCTTAGCGCTCGTATCAAATAGGTTCTTCATTGATTTATAAAAGATGTCGCCGATAAATTCGCTCATATTTTTATCTGGTTCTATGCAAACTTCACAATCTCCAGTTTCATTCAATTCTTTTATAAGATCTACCTTTTTTTGCTTAAGTTCCTTAGTAAGATCTTCAAATGTGTTCTCAATATCATCCATTTCTGAATTTTGATTTTTTTCCATTTTTTTTACCTCATTTTTATTCTTGTTCTTTTTCCGGTCGAACTTTAAGGGAGTTAATGATCTTAATTATATCCTCAGCAAGTTCGTATCTCTCATCTCGGTTTTTTTCACGAGTTAATCGTTTTTCCACCTTAAGCGAAGTTCCAATTTTCACTCTTATCCCGGTAGTGTTAATAGTATTTAAAATTCGAGCTTTTTCGGTATAGATTGCTATTGGGATTATAGGTGCCATCGCAGCGACAGCAAATTTAATAATTCCTGCCATCGCTTTTACTTGAACCTCTGGAGTTAACTTTGATTCTGGCGTCATAGCTACGAGATCTCCAACTTCGTTAAGATAGTGAAAAACTTTATCGATAGGTACAGTATCATCTTTATCAAGAGTGCTACGGAACATTCCTAACAATTTCAGGACTGGACCATACACCTGATGCTTCATTAATTTATGATGAACCATGAAATGAATTCTGCGCCCAGAGACTTGACTAATAATTGCCATATCTCTTAACGCATTATCGCTTACTGTAACTAATATTGCTTTCCCTATGATTGGTACGTTTTCCTTGCCTTCTATCTTCAAATCAGCGAAAGCTTCAAAACCAAACCCTCCTATACCTTTTGTAACTGCGTATAACAAATCTTTCATCAAATCCTTACTAACTACCTTATCTTTTCCTTTCGTTTCCTTTTCCTCTGTTGATGCTTCAACCATTTTATTCACTCCTTTATAATTTATCTATGAAATTACTTACTTCCTCCATCCGTCTCTCGTAATATTCCTTTAACTCTTTTTCGGAAACAAACGAAGGTATTACTTTTTCTAAGTAAATATCGAAAATTGTTGATAATTTCGTCTTATGTTGAAGCGACTCGAGAAATTCCTCTCCTAAGTGCCTCAATTGATTAAAAAAGTCTGACATTAATCTATTTCCTCTATTCTACTATCCTAAGACATCTAACTAATCTAAATTTGACCATTTTCCACACCTTGACCCCCAACGGGCAATAATTTTATTCCCATACTCCGGCATTTTAACTTGGACAATTTCACAGTTATTTGGGCAATCACCGCAATTAAACGCTGATGTGGTGAATTCTATCTCGGCTACCTCAAGACCTCTGAATTCAGTCTCATCTTCGTGTTCTATATAATAATCCCGAACGAGTATAGCCATTCCAAGAGCTCCCATCAATACGTTATATTTAGGAACAACAATTTTACACCCTAAGTGCCTTTCGAAAGCTTCTATTATTCCCTTGTTGTATGATACTCCTCCTTGAAAAACTATCGGTTCCTCTAAATCTTTACCCTTACCAACATTATTCATATAGTTCCTAACAAGTGAATCACATAATCCGGCAATTATATCTTCTTTTGTATAACCCGCGTTCTGTTTGTGAATCATATCCGATTCCGCAAAAACAGTACACCTTCCAGCGATACTCACGGGATTTTTAGATTTTATAGCATAATCGCCAAAATCTTCGATTGCAATCCCAAGTCGTGTTGCTTGGTGATCGAGAAACGATCCCGTTCCAGCTGCGCAAACAGAATTCATAGCAAAATCTATAATAATTCCATCTCGTAAAAGAATTATTTTAGAATCCTGACCTCCAATTTCTAATATCGTTCTTACATCGGGATACAAAGCCTGAGCAGCTACAGCGTGTGCAATTATCTCTGTTTTCGCAAGATCAGCTCCTACTATCGCTTTAGTCAAATATCTTGCCGAACCAGTAGTTCCACAACATCGTATTGCATACTCGTGTAAGTTTTCACTCTCTTTTATTTTTTCACTTAATTCTCCCATTCCTGCTTTAGCTGAATCGATAGGAGAGCCTCTGTTCTGTAGAAATACACTAGTTAATAGATTTCCATCAGTATCCATTAATACAAATTTGCAACTAACGCTTCCTATATCGATTCCAAGGAAAGCATCCTTTTTTTCTCCTTCTTTAACAACAACTTCTGAAACGTCTTCCATATACATTCACATCTCTATTGAATTTTGTATAAATTGATTACATTCGTTGTAAAATATATCTCCATAATGAGGATAAATTTTTTTATTTCCGTTAGCTCGGAATTTTTCGGTCTCTCTTATCTCTTGTTTACGTCTACCGTTCATAAGGTCTGCGAAAGCTTCCAAACGAGTCCTGAATCCTTCCATTCCACTTTGTTCGTCAAACGAGAAGTAGATTATCGGAAGGTCGTAGATTTTTTTTAGTTTATTAGTTATAATTGTTCGAGCAGTTACTTCAGGCATACATAAAAATGGGTATTCGTGAACAAAACCATCAAAACCCGCCTGAGCTTTATCGATATACTCACCCAGCACCCACCTCGCCTCCCCACCAATATCCATAGGCATATAAGGATGCGAAAGATGCTCTAACCATTTTCGATGATAATTTAGGTGAAACTTGTGAACAACCCAATCGTATAGACTTAAGGATTGATGAATTTCAATCCCCATTTCGCCTAGTTTACGTCTAATATCAAGATTCACATAAGGTTCTAAACTAATATGAATTTCTCCTGAAAGTCCTACTTTTAAAGGACTTCTGGTTTTATCAATATCTAATTCGTTAAAATCATGTTTAATTAAATTCTTAAATTTCCTTAACTCTGGAAGAGTATTAGATTCATCAAGTTTAGTTAACAGATTATTAAAAATTTTCGTCGTATCTCCTTGATTTCGCTCGTATGCTCGGAAGACGCCTTCCGCTGTTTGCATATCGTTTAAGAGCTTTGCTTTTTTTAAGAAAAAGATAACAGCTTTTACAAATTTAGAGTATATAAATAAATCTCTTCTACCACTTAATTCCTGGAGTGTTTTTACCCAGTTAAATTCAAGCAGATCGGCCTGGTCAAGGGGTATTAATGTTATATTCTTATATCCCATATCCTTTAGAATTCTCTCCTGCACGGAAGCATAAAATCCGAACCTACAAGGTCCACAGTCAATCGCCATGACTAATGTATCTGCTCCCTTCTCGATAGCGTTCACGAAATCTCCTATAGTAGCTTTAAAAGGAAAGCACACAAATTCGGGACTTTGTTTAACTCCGATCTTTATTGCTTCGCGATTGGTTGGATCAGGAATGACGACATCCAAATCAAGGCTAGTAAAGAGAGTTTTAAAAGCGACCCAATTTGGGCCCATATTAGGGAAGGAAATTAACATTTTAATTCTAAGAAATTTTACCTAGTCAAGTATTTGATCAAAACTATGAAATCAAATAACTCACTCTAAAATAAAAATTTACCCATTATAAACAGATTATCAATCGTATGATACTTTTAATAAAAATTTCAACAATATTTAATAATCTCCTCCAAAGAGGTTTCACTAGATAACAGATCTAAGGTATGCCTTCTTATATTAATGTCTAATTTGCCTCTCAATGGTTAAAAAGAGATCCGATATCAAAAAACGAATTTCTTGAAAAAAACTCTAGTCCATTCTTAACGGCGAATCCTACATCTAATTTCTTTGATGGATTCAGCATTGTTAAAATCTTTGACATTGGTGTTTCAATACTAGACACGAAATATTCAAAATTGGATTTCGGCTTAAAATATATATTTTTTATTTCATCCGGGACCACATACTTGGCATCTCTAAACAAGGGATTAGCTTTCTTGTTGCCAACCATTAAATCATGAAATGCTTCGATTCTTGTTCTAAGTCCTTCAAAACCAGAACTTCCATCAAGACTAATATGAATCTGGGGCATGTAAAACTTATCCATGTTTTTCTCAGCTTCTAACATTCCCATGAGGGATATTTCAGGCATGCAAGTAAATGGGAATATATGGACAAAACCATCAAAACCTTTTTCTTGAGACTCAAGATAACTTCCCATGTTCCATACGGCTTCTCCACCAATATCCATTGGAATATACTTTCTTGCAGTATGTTCAAGCCGTCTTCTTCGTTTGCTGGCGTCAAGTTTGTACATGACCCAATCAAAGACATCATACTGCTTGTGAACCTCGATACCCATGACGCCTAATTCTCCCATCAGATCATAATTAACCCATTTCTCCAACATGACTTGGATTTCCCCAGTATAACAAACCCTCAAAGGTTCCATTTCCTTGTCAATAGGAATCTTGCGAAAATTTTCATCTATCGTTCTTTCAAAATTAGATAATTTCATCAAATTATTTTCGTTATCAAGTAAATTCATCAAAGTATGAACTACTTTGGTAGTCATCGATTTGTTTTTTTCTCGACATCTAACAAGTCCTTCAATATGGCTTATTCTTTCAACATAGTATGCTTTGACCAAGAACAAGAGTGTGTTTCTTATAATTTTATAGTCATCAAATTTTCTTCCTGTTCTTTTTTCTAAATCACGAAATACCCCTAACCATTCAAGATTTCGAAAATCATCTTGACGCAGATAAAACATTCTAACATCCTTGAATCCCATGTTTTTCATGATTCTTTTCTGGACAACAGCATAAATTCCTGCTCGACAAGGACCGTAGTCAGCAATCATCGCAAAATCTTTAACATCATAATTACGATACAGGTTTATCATTTCACCAAGAATGACTTTAAATGGAAAACAAACGAATTCAGGAGATCTTTTGACTCCTTCACTAACGATTTCAGTGTTTACTAGAGGGGGTTCGACAACTTCAATACCAGGAAGATCATGGAATAACCCTTTGAAAAAAATATAGCTCCAACCCATTCGTGAAAATGAAACTCTAACATTTACCATTTACCGCACCTACTATTCCATCGTGCAAATATTGCATCATCTTTTTCTCTTCCAGTTACTATACTTTTATCTTCTTCCCTGACAAGGTATTTAACTGTACATCTATTTGCACAATCAGGACAGACAAATGAACCTGGAGCCAAGTTCATTTCACTAACTTTTAGGCCATGAAAAGAAGATATCTGTCCATTTACATGTTCCTTTGCCAAAATAGCTGAACCAAATGCTCCCATCACGTAATAGTTTTCATGAATAATGACTTCATACCCCAATTCTTCTTCAAAAGCATTTTTTATTCCGGAATTTGCTGCAACTCCTCCCTGGAATACGAAGGGAGGATACAGTTTTTTACCCTTGCAAACATTATTCAAGTAGTTTCTAACAAGAGCTTTACATAATCCCTTGATAATTGATTCTTTAGAATATCCTTCTTGTTGTTTACTGATCATATCAGATTCGGCAAAAACTGTGCATCGTCCTGCAATTGAAACCTCCTCTTCTGCCCGAAGAGCATAATCCCCAAATTCTTCAATTGGAACCTTGATCCGAAGTGCTTGGTGATCTAGAAAAGAACCAGTTCCGGCAGCACAAACACTGTTCATGTTAAAATCTGTTACGATGCCATTTTTCATCAATATAACTTTGCTGTCCTGTCCTCCGATTTCAAGAACTGTTCTCACGTCAGGAGTATAAGTTGAAGCTCCAATTGCATGAGCAATTATTTCAGGTTTTGCTATATCTGCACCGATAAGAGCTTTTATTAAATACCTAGCAGAACCTGTTGTCCCAACACCACAAATACTTTTTTCGATGTTATCGGGAAGGACTTCTTCCATGTATTTTAGATTTTCTTGTGTAGAAACAATGGGAGAACCATCATTTCTGGTCCAGGTAGCATACAATAATTCATTTCTCTCATTAATTATTGCACATTTCGTGGAGACACTTCCGACATCGATTCCTAGATATAACTTGTCATCCACATCATCTGAAAGAATATTCTTGATAAATTCTGGTTCATTCATTTGTATTTTTTCCTCCTTATCATTTCGACAAAAGATTCTACTCTTGTAGTTATTTGAGATTCTCCAGTGTGTTCATCTAATGTGAGATCAATATAAGGCTTACCTTTCATGTCAAAATCCTGCATCACCAATTCTTGAATTAAAGAATCAGGACCACATGCAAAAGAAATCAAGAAAATACCCCCATCAATCTCTTCATTATGGATAACATAATCAGATAATTGCATCAATTCATCTTCATTATCCCAGAAATTGCAAAGACTATCATCAATTTCGACCCTTCTTGAGAAGATTTCCTTTGGAGCATTTTCAACAGTTACAACATCAACAAAATTGGATTTGAGAATATCCATTAATCCATGATTAATAATTGATTCATAAGTATTGTATGGATGACCAAGAACCATTAATGAAAGTGGATAATTTTCATAATCTTTGTTAAGTTTAGCTCGAAATCTTTTCTTAAACTTATAATTTGGATATTTTTCAAAAGGATACATTTTGTAAAGTGCATCAGGAACAAGAATTCCATCCTCAATCAACTCATGGAATTCTTCAAGTTTTTTATATCCATTCTCATACGCGAGTTTTGATTGTTCTTTTGATTTATCTAATGTTTTTCCAAAATTTATTGCTGATTTCATCATTGAATGTTCCCTGGCATTAAAAATCCATTCAATCACGGGTAAATTAGAAACTGCTGAGTGTTGAGTGACATCTGGAAGGATCAGGAATTTCGGACAATAATAATGATCATTACTCTTACTAATGAGTCTTGGAACAAATATAAAATCTAGATCGGGGTGATTTCTCGATAAATAATTCACATGACCATAATGAATCTTGACTGGAATGCATAAATCGGTTGCAGATTGATTAGATCCGTTGGTAAGAATTTCTTTGTTTGTTTCTGGACTCACAATAACTTCGCAACCAAGACTTGTAAGCATTCCTTCCCATAATGGAAAATACTTGTAGAAATACAGGGAACGTGGTATACCTACCTTCAGCCGTTTCGTCTTTTCCTTATAGTTCGTCTTTTCATTCTTTTTCTTATAATTCGTCTTTTCGTACAAGTTTCGAAATAAGTTCTTGGGATCCGTTCGTTCTTTCACTTTATCGTAAAATTTCTTGTTATATACCTTCCAGAACTGGTCTTCCTCGTAGAAATTGTGAGTTATCAAGGTTTTCATTCCCCTGAGCTCATGAACCTTTTCTTCTAGCGCTTTATAGAAGTTAAATCCCTTTCTTTTTTGCTCGAACCCGTAGATGGCAAAATCTATGAATAGCTCATCCTCGATGGGAGCGATCATGTCTTGATTGAGCCACGGGTAGAACTTGTACCCATCTAGTTTGTTTTTTTGCATACGGTAAGGGACGATCCAAACCGGGAAGTAATCAAATAACTCCAGGTACCAATTGAAAAATTCTTCCGCGTGAGTGATTGGTATGAAGACATCAATAATCACATCCGGTTCTCCCCCCTTCTTAGTTAAAAATGGCAATCGTTCGCTGATCTTAAGAATATTTGTCGATCCAAGTATAAAGGGCCCTACTAACCACCGGACTACTTTATTCTCAAAAATTCCTCCAGCAACATTCCGTATCGACCAGTGGCAATCTGCATCATACCTGAAAAAATAGTCTATGGTGGAGAGGAAGTCTCGCTTTTTTTTCATCGCACTTTTGTAATAAATATCGTAGAAATATTCACTCTTGTAAGGAGCTTCCTCCTCATCAACGAAGCTGGCAACGCAGAGTACGTTCATATTCTCGGAGAAGATAAGCCCGTCCATCATTTCAATATCCTGCTTTTCGTAGTGTTGCTTGATAGCTTCCATGTATTCACTAAAAGTATCGTAACGGATGTAATCGATGCGGACGCACTCTTTTGCTGGAACGAGCTTGAACTTCAGGAGCGTGATGATTGCAATCGTGCCGAAACTCCCGTGCAGCATCTCGAATATTTCATGGTTATCACTTTTCGTGCATAACATTATGTCACCTGTTCCTGTCACAATCTCTATTTCTTCACAGGAATCGAAAAATCCCCCATACTTGAAAGACATGGATTCAACTGAACATCCTGCTACTGCCCCGCCTATCGTGATTCCCTTGAGCTCGGAAACACATTGCGGTACGAGCCCATACTTTAAGGTTTCTCTTGCAAGCCTAACAAAAGTAACCCCTGCTTCTGCAATACACGTCCTTGTATCCGTGTTTATCTCAATAATGTCTGTAAGTGACCTCACGTCTATCGGCTTGTCGCTATAGATCGGGTTATCCGGCTGTGGAGCCATGTGGGAAACGCTCGCCTTTTTTAGAGAGAAATATTCCCCCGGCTTCACGTTATCGTACGCATTTCTAACCATTTCAGAGATCGCTTCTACTTTTCTTTTATGTATTGCTAGTTTTTCTTCGCTCATGTCAAACACAGGGTTGGGATTATTGCACGAAACGATTATTGCACGTCTATTTTCGCTTTCTTTTTTCCAGCTTGCGTTCTCTTCTTGCGCTTAATCATTTCAGTGAAGGATTCTATTCGAGTTAAAAGTCCAGCCTCTCCGCTGTGCTCATCCATTATAATCTCTAAAAATGGAAGACCTACAACTTTCATATCTCTCATAATCAACTCTGAAATGAGACTATCTGGACCGCATGCGAAACTAATTAAGAATATAACGCCATCGATTTCGTCTCGCCCTTCTGTGAGAAAATAACGGATGCCCTGCATGATTTCTTCTTCATGGCGCCAGTAATTTCGTAATTTACCGCCTCTTGGATTCACAATGACGGGTTTCTTAAAAATATATTCTGGAAGGTTTTCTATTGTTAGTACCTCGGCTCCTTGATCTATCAATTTCTTCTGAAAATCAAGGTTGATAAAAGTATCGAATATGTTGTAGCCATGTCCCAAAAGCAGAAACCTAATATCGCCTGTGCTTTTCCTCTTTGGTAAAGTAAATGGGCGATTTCTTTCAACTAATCTTAAAGCGTAATTTACTGATGCTCCTTGTCTTAGAAATTCGTGATATTCGTCGAAGTACTTTTGAGCTTCTCGATAGGCATTTAAAGCTTGATTTTGATTCTTCCCTAATTGTCTTCCGAGTTCGATAGCCGCTGTAGATATTGGAAACTCTTTAACATTTACTTCAAAATTGAGAATTTTTGGAATATCAGGTAAGATTTTAATGACATCAGGTAAGGATAGAAATTTTGGGCAGAAATAAGAATCTTTTACTTCAGAAACATACCTCGGTACGAACACATAATCTAAATCGGGGTGCTCACTTACGAGTTTTAGAACTTGTCCGTAATATATTTTAACGGGGATACAAAGCTCTCCAAATCCGTGAGTAACTCCCACCTCAACAATTTTTTTATTGGTAAGGGGACTAATAACTATTTCAGCACCAAGTTCTTCAAGTATCTTTTTCCAAAAGGGGAAATACCTATAGAAGTGAAGTGCTCTCGGTATTCCTACCTTGATCTTTGTTTTTGTTGATTGTTGTGGTACTTCCATGTTGTTACCTCCCCTTTTAATCTATGCGTCTGGACTATCATAAAGGAGCAGATCCTTAATTTGAGCCATCATATTAGCTGTTAAGCGCTTCAATTCTTCATAGTCTGGCATTGGTTTACCCCAATATTTTTTGTGCTCCATAAATGCTGGTCCTGCCTTCATTATTTGACCTCTATAAAAGTTTAGCATTTTAGCGTGTTTTGGATATGTATTTTCTGTCCCTGTTATGCCGATTAACAGAATAGGTACTTGTTTTTCGATTGCTAATCGCATTGCTCCAGTGTGTCCTTCTAAAACCTCTCCACCTCCACTACTAGTAGTTCCCTCAGGATACACGCAAACTAGATGACCTTTATCAAGCACATCCTTTGCGAAATTATAAGAGTCTACATCGTGTTGACCGCGTTTTAATGGGAAGGCATGGTGATTTCTAACCCACGCGTTAACGAGAGGTGGTTTGAATAAAGATTGTTTAGCCATCTGGTACAGAACTCGTTTTCTGTGGTAGATTAAAGATGCTGCAAAGATAAGTACGTCCCATTCTGAGTTGTGGTTAGTGCACACGACAGCGGCACCTTCGTCGGGGATATATTTCTCAAAGTCAATTACCTTGTAAGGCATCATTAAATTGCTCCAATTGCATACTAACCAGCCCGAAAAGTTATGGACTGTTTTTTGAAATTGGTCTCGTAGTCCAAATGCTTCTAACGCTTTCAATAAGGAATACCACATGTCATCGACGAGTTGTAAGGCTCCCTTTCCAAAATCTTTCAAGTATGTCTTAAAGGAAAACGATTCTTTCGGTTTTTGAGCATCTTCAGGCGAACCAATTGAAAGTTCTTCCTTTTTTTGTTTCCGCGGATCTATAATGACGTACTCCCGTAAATCAAGAACTATTTGTCTTAACTCTGCTGTTAACCTTTTTATTTCGTCGTACGATATTTTATTAATGTCGTATTGGTCATAATATATGGGATCTCCTACGCGTACTTTAACTTGAGTTGGTTTCATGACCATATTACCTTTTGGTAAAGCATATCTTGACCCAATGACTGCCATTGGAACAATAGGTACTTTCATTTCAATTGCGAGTCGTACTGCGCCCGTTTTAAATTCTCCGAGCTCCCAGCCAGTCTCTTTCCTCGATCGAGTGCCTTCAGGAAAAATTCCTACCCATTCTCCTCCTCTAATAATTTCTTTGGCCATTTCCCAACCTTCTTTAGGATTTTCTCGATCTGTTTTAAATGCTCCGAGGTTTGCAAATAAAGTTCTTAATAAGGGAGTTTTAAAATTATCTAACTTACTCATGTATCGAATTCGTCTGTGACAAGCGGCTCCATAAAAAAATGGGTCTAAGTGGCTTTCATGTGAACCCACGAGGATACCTGGGCCATATTCTGGAAACATATTCCCTAACGGGTATTCTGCTTTAAAATTCCATAATAATCGAGCAAAAAATTTGATATAAATATAAGCTGCCCACCATTGTAGTTTCCCTTCAACATCTTCAAGGTCCAACCGCTCGATCGCTTGGCGATATAGATCGTTTAGGGGATCGATCGGGTTGTATTTCACCATTTTATATGTTGCCTTCTGATGGCGTTTGTCGAACTCTAATTCTTCTCGTTCTTTTTCTTCAGTAGTTTTCCCTAAACGGGTTTCTTCTGAAGCTTTATATTCTTCTTCTTCTTTGAGCTGCATAAATAAAATCCTCCTAGGATTTGATCTTAATACTATTTTGTGAATTTGAATTTGATAAATTTTTATTTTCAATTAGCCTTTTTAAATCATCTAATGAATCAATTAACAAATGAGGTTTATGTTCAGCTAACATCTCTTTCTTACTAACTCCCGTTACTACTCCTATAGTCCATACTCCTGCTTCCTTTCCTGCTTGAATATCTGTAGGCATGTCTCCAATCATGACAAATTCTTTCAAGTTGCAGGATTTATAGTTCTCAAAAACAGGATTTAATGAGTTAGGATCAGGTTTAAGACCCGGTAAAAGATCTGCACCATACACTCCTTTGAACATGCTTTTTACATTGTTTCTTTCAAGGTGTGGAATAATATTTTTAGTTTGGTTATGAGAAACAATAAATAAATCGTAGGATTTTTTAAACTTTTTAATGAAATCCTCTACTTCTGGATAAAATGGAGCTTCTTTAGCATAGGTTAAATATGTCGTGAATATTTTCGTAGCCATTCGTAGTTTTTTTAAGAATGTTATCGAATGAAGTGAAGTTATGTATTTAAATAATTCAAACGCTTCTAATATTATTTTAGGGAGTGGAGTTCCTTGAATTATCTCCATTAATGCCCCTATCTCTTGCATTGTCGTCTCGATATCATAGATTATCTGTTTTTCATTAAAAACTTCTACTATTGAGTTTCTTAGTGATTCTCTTATATCGAGGAGAGTCCCGTCAAAATCGAAGATGATTCCTCGAATTGTCCCGTCTTGAAGTCGCTTGACTAATTCGTTGTCAGAATTCATTATTTATTAAAAAACGGCTAAAATTTTAATAACATTATATTTAATATTGGTGAATTATCTTTACTTAAGTGATTTTCGATATAAAAAGATATTGTTTATAATAATACTCTATAGAGTATGATTTGTTTTCGTTTAATATAATCTCAGAAAAAGGTTTTCCTAATCGATAGGAACAAGCTCCATTCAATATTGGATTAGTACTTTCTTGATCAACTCCAAAATATTTCTAAATACCAAGATTCTGGGAACAGAACCCCCTTAGATGCAATATTTTTCCTTTAATATCTGATTTTTAAATACGATGGGGTGAGATAATTATATAAGAAGAGGTTTTTTATATGGAACTACAAAAAGAATTCCAAAAGGATAAATATAGACACGCTGAATTTCTTGAAATGATTCCCATAAAAGAGGAAAAACTTTTAAAGCTTTTTCTGAAAAGAAACAATCACCCCATTGGGATAAAATACGAAGCATTTCAATAATTTTTAAAACTTGGATGAAGTTTTTCATTAATTAATTTGTAAAAACTTGCTTATTTTACAGTTAAAGTTCCTTAACACCTCGTTTCATTGTTGAAATACTTAAATTAAATACAGTAGATATAACTACAAGATTAATTTTTAATTCTAAGAAGGATTTGACAAATATGTCTGAAAAAATATCTAATGATGTGAAGGAAGGAACATTCCCAGAGGAGATCCTAAAGACTTATGGTCCACTCAATAAGAACGAGAAGTATAAAGAGAAATATGCGGATAAAAGCTTTAAAATTCTTTTAAATCCAAAAGATGGAAAATATGCTGCTCTAATCACGGTAAATAATGGAGTGGTTACAGTTAAAGGATTGGATAACCAAGATAAAAAAAACATCGATCAAGACGAACTTGGCTGGGATGGCTTCATGCAAACTACTTTAGCTATATTTGATGAGATCGGTAAAGGAAACCTAACTCAAAATGATATCGTGAAGAAAGTAATAGCTCGTAAAATTAAAATCAAAAATCCGAAACTTGTGGCAAAACTCTCCGAAATGGGAGCTTTCTTAAAAGATTAATATTCAATTCAATTTTTTTTTTTCCTATAAGCTATCAGCAAAATTCAATATTAATTAGGATTAATATTTGCTAAAGTAAAGATTTCTTTAGTTTCATATCTTTTCACTTTTGTTATAAATTAGTGTAGAGCAAGATTGAATCCAAAGTAACATCGTTCAATAATTTAAAATGTGAAACCTCATTTTCTTTTTCATAAAATTAAAACAATTTAGAATTTAGGTTTGATAGATTTTATGGAATCAGATAGGAACGAGATTTCTTATAACAAATCCATATGGCCCGTTTATCTCCTTAATGGTTTTAATAGTATAGCGTTTGCAGGAATAATAATCCTTATGGTTCCCTTATCCTCATTAATATGGCCTGGAGAAGATTATCACGCGTTAGAAATGGGAATTCTAATGACAACATTACTTTGGTCTTCATCTGTTTCGGGATTGTTCTTTGGTAGGTTAATTGATAAATATTCAAGAGTAAAAATTTTGATAATAATCGCATTGATCAGAAGCATCTGTATGATTTTACTAGGATTCGCTATTGCTGGTCAAGGTTTGATTACATGGTGGTATTTTTTTGCTGTTGTATTGATTTTTGGTCTTTTTGCTGGTGGGAGTTACCCCGCAATGGTTTCTCTCTCTAACGATATTGTTCCACTAAAACATCGATCCAAATTCTTTGGATATTTTAGCATTGTAGGCTCAGTTTTTATGATGTTTGGTTTTCTTATCTCTGGTTCACTAGTTCAATTTGGATTATGGAGATATTATTTTATTGGGATAGGAGTCGCCGTTTTAGGGTCTGGAATACTATTTTATCTAATCGTTAAAGAACCAAAAAGGGGAATGCAAAATAGAGAACTGCAAAATGTACTTATGGATGATTCTATAGAATATGATTTTAAGATGGATAGGAAATTAATGAAAAGTACAATGCTCTCTCGCACGAATACAGTAGCTTTGATAGAAGGTATATTTACTAATGTATTCATGGGTAGTTTGGACATGATAATTTTGCCTTATTTGCAAACACCACCTCATAATTTATCTCCACTTATAACTGGCTTATTTGTTGTTATTTTTGGCGTTGGTGGACGTGTTATTGGACAGATTCTTCTTGCTCGACTTTCTGATAAAGTAGCAGAAAAAAAAGGAATCAGGAGGATTTATTTCATAATATTATCTTTGATAGGGGGTTCAATAACTTTTGTTTTGATGTTTTTCGTTCCTATTCCTTTTCTAACGCCGGTTCAAGGAGCAGATATTGTAATTTTCTTTTCATTTCCAGTAACTTATATGATGGGAGTATTAATTTTATGTTCTGACGCAGTTTCCTCTCTATATGGGGTCAATCAACCTCCAGTACTTCAAGAAATAAACCTTCCAGAAGCTCAAGGTCAAATCGTATCTTGGAACCAATTTTTAGAACAGATAGGCTATGGAATGGGGCCCTTAATTGCGGGGGTCTTTATATCGGCTTTTGGGCAAAATTATCAAGTTAGTGCCATAATAATAACTGTTTTTGTAATACCAGGAATAATACTATGGGTATTATCATTAAAATGGTATCCTTTTGATAAAAAAAAAATCAAAGAAATATTAGTAGATAGAGCACAAGTATTAGAAACGAGAAAAAAGCCATAAGACGATTAACCTTAATTTAAGTATCTCAGGTAAAAAAACTTCGAACTTAAATTTTTTTTAAATAATTTATTTCCAAATAGGTGGAATAATAAACATTCAAATAATCTTAAAGATATAATATTTGTTAGAAAAGCAAATAAAACTTTTCAAATATTAATCGATTGGATGATTGAAATGGGTAAAAATTCAACCACTACTTATCAATTCAAGCTCCCAATTTTTGGAGATGCAGGAGTTGGCAAAACTACCTTAACTCATCGTTTTTTACACGGATTATTTAAGGAGTCGTACCATGGTACGATTGGAATTGACTTCTACTTGAAAAAACTTGAGATAGATGCTAAAAAAGTATCTTTACAAATATGGGATTTTGCGGGGGAAGAGAAATTTAGATTTCTTTTACCAGGAATACTAAATGGAGCTAATGGAACGATTTTTATGTTTGATATAACTAGGTATGTAACTTTTGAAAACCTAACTAATTGGCTAATAGTGTTTAATAAAGCTAATAAAACTCATAACCAAAAGGTACCCGTCTTATTGGTTGGTAGTAAGACAGATCTCGAAGGATTAAGAACCGTTCCATCAGAAGAAGGCAAGAAATTCGTAAAAGAGAATAATTTAGTTGAGTATATCGAATGTTCTTCTAAGAACGGAGAAAATGTTGAAGAGCTATTTAAAGCAATTACCAAAATTATGATTAGCAATATCAAATCCAAGTAATTACCTCAATTTTAATGAAAAATTATTATATCTTTTAATAATTAGTATAAACTAATAGTGCATAATATCTAATTTTAGCATTAACTTATTATTTGAAATTAAGTTACTTCAGTAATGATTATGAAATCTATGTTTGAACTTGATGTTCCAGTTCCATCGAAGCGTTCATTGATCGTGAGGAATAATAAAGAAGTTTCTAAAGAACAGAGGGAGATAGCGTTAAAGGAAACGGAATATAGTATGTTTTCGTTTCCCGCAGACATGCTTGTTTTGGATTTTCTTTCTGATAGTGGTACTTCATCCATGACTGACTTGCAATGGGCTTCCCTTTTTCACGGTGATGAATCGTATGGGCGTAATAAAGGATATTATGTTTTGCTGGATGCCATTAGAGACACTTTTGAGAGGGGAGATGAGCCAAAAAAAGCGATTAACTTAATTCTTTCTGGAGAAACTAATGTTAAAACACTTATGGATGAACTTTACCTCAAAGCATTCAAGGGTGGATTTGTTAATGGGGGCGTTCACCAGTTAGATCGGCCTAACGCTTTCATAGTTCCCCAAGGTCGTTGTGCAGAGCATTTATTATTCTCTACTATTGCGGCTATATTAAAAGAGAAAAATCCTAATAAAGAATACTATATTCCAAATAACGGACATTTCGATACAACCGAAGCAAATATTGCCGCAAATGGAATTTACCCAATAAATTTATTCTCTGTCAATTTATTTGAGGATTTCCCTTCAGATCAAATGGATTCTATGAATCCTTTTAAGGGCAACATGGATAGTGAAGAACTTAAAGCCTTCATTCAAAACAAAGGAGTTGAAAGTATACCTTTAATATACTTAACTATTACAAATAATACCGCTGCTGGTCAGCCTGTTTCTTTAAAAAATATAAAAGAAATTAGTGAGATCGCTCGTAGTTGTAAAATTCCACTTTTCTTCGACGCTTGTAGATTTGCAGAAAATGCTTACTTTATTAAAGAATTTGAAGAGGGATATAGCAATTATAGTATCTTAAAAATTATCCAAGAGATGTTCTCGAAGGTTGATGGTTTTACAATTAGCTTTAAAAAAGATGGACTCGCTAACATAGGTGGAGGTTTATTTTTTAGAGATCAAGGAGTATTTTACAAAAAATTCTCGACTAACGGGAATATTGGGACTAAATTAAAAGAAAAGCAAATCCTAACGTTTGGAAACGACTCGTACGGGGGATTATCAGGTCGGGACATTATGGCTTTAGCAGTGGGTTTATACGAAGTTGTTAAAGAACCATATTTAGCTGAGAGGATTCGCCAAGTTAGAGAATTTGCAAGAAAATTGGCAAAGAATGGAGTTCCCGTTGTACTTCCCGCGGGAGGACATGCGGTTTATATTAATGTGGAGGAGTTTTTTAAAGGTACCGATATGGAAATTGACGATTTCGGGGGTGTTGGCTTTACGATAGAACTTCTCAAGCATTATGGAATTAGAGCTTGCGAACTGGGACCCTTTGCTTTCGAATGGGATAAGAAAACGCCAGAACAGCGGAAAGGTATTTTGAATCTTGTACGGTTTGCTGTCCCTAGGAATGTGTACGATACCTCCCATATTGATTACGCGGTTGCGGCTATTACAGAACTTCATCGCAATAGAGATAAAATTCCAAAAGTGAAAGTATCCCGAGGGAGCGATTTAAGACTACGTCATTTCCAATCGGGGCTCCTACCTATATACAAAAATGAGAAATAGGGATTTCATATTCCTAGTACATCTTTTTTGATAACATTTCTTCTTATAGCTAAGTGTATGGATCTGTTAGAATATCATGCCATAGTAAGTAAAATGAAAACGCTGTAAACTCAATTATTAAGAGAACTAGTAAAATTAATAGTAAATATCCTAATATTAAAATAGAAAAGTGTTTACATATTAAAATTTCCTAATCTCCAACTTTTCCGTATGTCAGTAAAAATACGGAAGAAGTTGAATTCTATTAGGACTCTTAGATATTAGGAATTAATTTGATTGAACATTTAATACAAAATTTAAATATCTAAAGTTCTCAATCTTTTTGAAAGATTTTTCCTTCTCAATATCTTCATAAAATCGCCTTCCGTCTGTTTCAGCCTGCTCAAGAATGAATCTAACTTGTCAAAATTGTTAAACCAATGTTCTTCTCCATTGACAATTATTTTCACGCCTTTTCTTTCGTTGTTATTGATGATAGCGTAAATGCCTCCAATCTCAGAATCATGCTTAATAAAGACTTTTTCAGATTCTAATTTATGATCCTTTTCGTTACCTTTTTTAGCCCAAAACTGATTTTTAAGAAGATAACTTCTATACATGCTCATCTTATCACACACACGACCTTAATTTTTATATATTTTACAAGAATCATCATGGTATTCTTAATGATGACCCTTTGAGTAGTATCCAAATAATATAAGCGTAAGTTCGGTAATAGAACAGTGTATTATCTATATTATATCTGCGTATTACGCAAATTTTAATTCAGTTTCAATAAATTTACTCATATTACTCAAATACCTTATAATCAAAAAACATCGAAGTAGTATTTAAGTAACAAAGTAAACGGAAATACGGTAAATACTAAATTAAAATTAGTTTAGGTCGATTTCCATTGCAAGTTTGTATTATGGGAACGGTTTTTCTCTAGAAAAAATCATTTTAAATAGAAGTTAAGTAATTAATACATGAGCAATTCCTAGGGATTTTAGGGATTAAGTGAGGTATTCATTAAAATGGAGACCGAATGTGATTTTTACGATAATCTTTATGACGATTTTCTTGAAACTAGAAACGAAGAAAACGATAAAATTTTATGGAAAATGTATAAAATTATCGATTTGATGAAAATTACAGACGAAAAGGACGATAATGGATTTATGGAGAATGGTTTAAGAATGATTATGCTTCTTTTTAATCGTTTTAAAATAACTTCGTGTGATCTTTGTAGCTTTGATTTACTCGACACTCCTTTTAACGAGAAAGAAGAATTAATGCTTATTTTACAAAAAGAGTTTACTTAAACTCCTTAGCAAATTTCCACACATCATCTTGTATAGTATGTAGGTTTTTTACTACTTTACCTGCTTTGGTTTCTTGCATTTGAGTGGCATTAAGCATTGCCTTTCCAATGGCTAAAGCTCGATCATGATTTTCATCCACAATTACGACGATATCGTCCTTTTTAATCGAAGCGTCTATTTTGGTGATCCCGGGACGCATTACATCAGCTGCATTTGTTATAAAACGTATAGCTCCTTTATCTACAACAATTTTTTTCAAATCTACTTGTTTATTTAGGAGTAGCGTCAAAACAGGTATATACCCCTCTTTAGATTTCCATAGCTTTAATATATTATTTACTGCGTATAATGTATCTCCAGAATCAGTTTGAATTACTTCTATACGAGCTTTTTTAGGAAATATCTGCACTACAAACTTTTCATCGTAATGATTTAAAATATCATCCTGCAATTCTTTTATTTGTGATTTTTGAATGAAATGTCTTTGTTTAATATTCATACTTCATAGGTTTAATAAAAATCATCAAATATAAACCTTATATATACCCATATTTATAATACTCCTAACTCATGACTAAAGTTTATTCTACTGCCGTTGTGATTATACCACCAAAAGATTTTTGGGTAGCGATTCAAGATATTAGAAAGGAATACGATAGAAATTTCCATAGATGGATGCCCCACATCACTCTAATGTACCCTTTTAGACCACAATCTGAATTTAAAAGCTTGGAACACTCATTTTTAACGCTTTGCAAAAGTATAAAATCCTTCGAAATCTCGTTTTCAAAAATTAAACAATTTTATCACTCAAAACAGAACTACACCTTATGGTTGGCTCCAGAGCCAGATTCGTTAATAATTAACCTCCAATCAAAGCTATTAGCAATTACGCCTGATTGTAACGACATTAATTTATTCCAAGGTGGTTTTAAACCGCATTTAAGCGTAGGACAAATTAAGGGGAATCAAAAGCTTACAAATTTTAAAAAAAAATTTCAAGAAACTTGGATTCCATTCAAATTTAAAGTGAAATCTGTTTACTTCATTGCGCGTGAAAAACTTAAATCATCGAGATTCGAAATAACAAATGAATTTCTTATGAAATGAATATAATTTAGGTAAAATAATTCTTAAATTAAGGATGAGTTAAAAAAAAACTACTACTTATAGTTCTCTTTGTACTTGAAAACAAGTTCCGCGATTTTTTGGAATACATCTTTAACGGTTTCACCAGTGAGAGCTGACGTCTCGTAATAAGGCGCGTTGAGTTTATCGCTTAGGTGATCTGCCATAGGCAATATGATCTTACGCTCGTCTTTTAAATCTATTTTATTTCCTATTATGATTCGCGGGACTCCACTAAGTCCATACTTTACGCAGGAGTTCCACCAATTATTGACGTTACTAAAAGTACTAGACCGAGTCATGTCAAATACGAGTATTACGCCATCCGCTCCATTAAAGTAAGGACGATGCAACATATAGAACTGCGGTTGTCCAGCCACGTCCCAGAACATCAAGTTAATTGTGGCGTTATTCTCTTCCAATTCAATCGATTGTTTTAAGATATTTATTCCTACCGTTGGCAAATACTTCTCTTCAAATTTATTCTTAGCAAATTTAGTAAGAAGGCTTGTTTTTCCAACAGCAGGATCTCCTATAACAATAACTTTATAAATTGCTTCAGTTCTTCCTTTGAAAACTATTCCTCCTTCCCTTCGTTCTTGATCGCTCATATGTTTTCTGATCGCTTATGATTTTAATTTTTTTCGTTATAATAAATATGAACTTCTTATATATATTTTTTAACAATTTAATGCCACGATTTTAGCTTTAGCTTCGAAAAAGGTAAGTTCTAACGAAATTTTTTTTTCAAACAAATAACAAGGCAACTCTTTCAGAAATTCCAGAAATTCTCGAAATTATTAATAAGTTAAACTTAAACAGTTTTAATCTTTAAACATTAATTTATTAATCCAAAAAGTGATTTTATCCATTAAATGATTTTTAATTGTCTTTGAACTTGTAATTTGTTCATCCATTAAATCATCTAATGATTTAGCTGAATTTAATCGATTAAGAACTTGTGAAATTTCGTATAAAATTCTATGACCACCAGTAAATTCAAAAATATCCTCTTTGACTTGCTCTAAAATTGGTATGACGGCAAGTGGATCATCAAGATCTTCTAAATTCTCTTTCAAACCATTTAGTTGGTTTAATATTAGATCTTTTTTGCTTGTTGCTGTTTCGTCCCTATCAACAGAATTTTTAACTTCTTTTTTTTTCGAAGAAGTTTGACCCATGTTTCTTAATAAAGATTTAATTAAATCCAATTCATCCTCTAAGACTTTCTGATTTTCTATAACATTACTAAGCTGTGGTATCAAACTTTTTATATCGATTGTTGCTTTGTCCAAATCGTTAATTTTATCAATTAATTGAGTAATTTTGAGGTTAGTTTGTCCCATTTTTGTTATTATGTCTAAACCAAATTTTTCTAATATTGAAGAAAATGCATCCATCTTAGATTTGAACTCTTCAAATGACTTAGACAAATCTTCTATATTCTGATCCATTGATTCCACCGATGCTCCCCATCATATTAATTTAATCAATACTGAATTGTATATTTTTTCAGCAGATTTAAGGAGAATATTATATAAGATCAATTTTTTATTCTTTTTATAAATAAATAAATATAGTATAAAAATTTAAATTCAAGTTTTTTGGGCATTTTAATTTACCTTTTTCAATTTCTGTGATAAGTGTGATTCAATATCTAAACATTTTAACTAAAGACGGTAAGTCATTGCTATTCCGAAATTACGGGAGTTCAGATGTAGATAGAGATTTGTTAGCGGGATTTTTGAGCGCTTTTAGTGGATTTATGAAGGAAATTAGTCAAAGCGACATTAAATCGACTGCGACTGATGAATTTAAGTATTATTATACGATTATCGAAGCCATTATTATCGTTGTATGTACGGATTTAGAGGACGATGACGCAATAATTAACTCTAAAATAACAACTATTAGGGTTAAGTTTATAGAAAAATTTGGAAAACTTCTTGCAAGCGGTCAATGGTCGGGGAATCGTGCGATTTTTACGAGTTTTGAAAAGGAAATCGATGACATCATCTTAGGAGCTATTAAAGTATCAATTATCGGAACAGGAGGAGTCGGCAAAACATCCCTCTTGCACTTAATATGTGGCAAAGAAATCGATTTAGAATACATTCCAACCATAAATGTTGACATAGCTCCTTTTGACGGAGAAGAACTTGATGTTCCACGTTCAATAGTACTTTGGGATTTTGCGGGGCAATCTAATTTTAGATCCTTATGGAAGAGTTTACTAGATAGTACAGATATAGCGCTTATCGTCCTTGATTCAAGCTTTGAAAATGTTAATTACAGTAAAGATATAATTCGGGACATTTTAGATAAACACTATAGGGATGTCTTGGTGATAGGGATAGCAAACAAGCAAGACATGCCCAATCGATTAACACCCCAATTTTGCGAAAGAATTCTGTCCGAAGCGGAAAGAGAACCGCCGATCAAAGTCCATGGAATGGTTGCGATTAATCCTGTATACCGCGAGAAAATTCTTGCAATTTTAAGAGAAGCAATAAATAAGATTTTCAATTAGTTTTGAACTAAATATTAATATTTTAGTTAAAACATAAAAAATTAATTGATTTTAGAATTATTGGATATTAACTAAATTTCTTATGTTGTGATAAAATTGATTGAATTTGAGTTAGAGGAATTTTCCCTTATTGATCGTGGTAAGTATAAAGTTTTAAGACTAGAGGAATTAACGGAAGATGAGAGGTACCTTGTAGATCCAATTGTTGACCCAACATCAGGATTGCGAATTAAGATACTTGACAAGCTAGAAATTGCAGGGTCAGAGAAATACGTGTTGACGAGGAGAAAATTGTTCTTATTTCTTCGCGTTTTTAAAGCTATAAGTCAAAAATTCAAAGAAATAAAGGATAGTAAGAATCTCAAAGTATTAATCGTGACAGATGACCGTCCAACTAAAAACATTCTATTAGAATATTGTTCTCAAATATTTGCGTACGATGGCTACGAAGTATTTCATCAGAAAGACATTCCCGGAGAATCGAGGCTATCTTCTCCGTATGGGGCCGCATCAGTTGGGTTAATTGAGGATATTAAATTAGTAATCGTATTAACTGCGTCTCATAATGAACTGTCTTGGAATGGTGTAAAGTTTTACATCGATTATCCAATGCCTATGTCGGGAGATTTATTCAAAGAAATTTCTAACATTGCATTAAACATTGAGGAACTAAATCTCGATCCCTTTTACATGCCTATGAAAATCGATGCTGAACAGATTAATAACGATTACGTTATAAGGCTATTAAATGATGTTTTGGAGCTTAAAAGTTTAAGAGGTTTAAAAATAGTTATATGGCCATATCTAGGAAAAGCCAGAGGAATTGTTGATTTATTTAAACGCTTAGGAGCAGATGTGGTGTTGATTAACGAAGAAATTAATCCTCCTAACCCTATACAAGAAGTTCGCGAGGAGAAATTGAAACACGTTATGGAAAAAGAAGCTTCAAATATTGCGATACTTTTAGACGCAGATCGAGATAGGATTGCATTGTATATAAGACAGAATGGAAAATATTGTTTTTACATTCCAAATGAGATCTATTCTGCCTTGCATAATATTTTAGCTAATGACTATTATAAAAAGATTATCAATGTGAGGACTATTCCAAGCGATTTGAGAGGAGATGAGACGAGTTTTATAAATATTTTGACTGGTGTAGGTTATAAACATTTAGGAATAATACTGTATTTTCTGTTAGGGATGGAAGTAGAACAGTCAAAAGTTGATAAAGCAATCCTCTATTTTGAAGACGAGAATAAAAATTTGGTGAAAATTAATAAGGCTGAACCATTAAAACAAGAACTAACTGAACTTATTGAAAAAGAAAAGATACATGATGAAAGTTTTTTAATAGTGATGTGGGAAGAATCGGGAGGACATACTCTCAATGTATTGAATCCTGCGAAAAAAGATAACTTGGGGCATTTCGTATTTGATTCTAAGTTTCCAATAATTGCGGATAAATATCCCGTACCAGCTTTAGTTTTAATAACAGAACTACTTGCAAGAGGGCATGAAATATCAAAATCAATTGATTGGTCGATTAAAGTGATAAATCGAACAATACCTGCTATAGACGAGCAAAAGATTAAGTTAATGAATAATTTTATGAAAAATGACAAGAATTCTATCACAATTAATGGAAAAGAGTATAAAGTGAGTGCTTTATCTGATAATGCAAATAATGTAGATATATTCCGACTTAAAAGTGCTGATTCTACGATATATTTTAGACCAAGTGGCACAGGTCCAGAAGTAAGATTTTATATTTTTGGTAAACGCGAAACTCACTTAGAAGAATTAAAAACAGTGCAAGATTATATAAAAATACAATATTCATAAGACTCGAAAAGTCAATTTAAAATTTAAAATTTAAAGCGTAAGAAATTATGAAAGATAATAGAAAAAAATTATGGGAACCTTCTGCTGAATGGATTAAAAACGCAGAAGCAACTCGTTTTATTGAATTTGTTAATAAGGAATACGGACAGAATATTAAAGGGGGGAAGGAACTTTATAACTTCTCTGTAGAACATATAGAAGATTTCTGGGATGCTATGTGGAAATTTTCTGAAATTATTGCTTCTAAACCATATGATAAAGTTGTCGAAGATTTAAGCGTGTTTCCCGGCACCAAATGGTTTCCTGGGGCTCGTTTAAACTTCGCAGAAAATCTATTGAAGTTTAAAGACAATCAATTAGCTTTCGTATTTCAAGGTGAAACTAAAGTAACCAAACAAATGACGTACGCAGAGTTAAACAAGATTGTTGCTCGGTTGGCAAAATCTCTTAAAGAATTGGGAGTTAAAATAGGAGATCGAGTTGTTTCTTATATACCAAACTTAATTGAAACACCTGTTGCCATGTTAGCGGCAACAGCGATTGGAGCTACATGGGCTTCGTGCGGTGCTGAATTACAACCTAACGCTGTTATCGATAGATTTGGACAAATCGAGCCAAAAGTCATGTTTACTGTAGATGGCTATTTTTATAGAGATAAAGAGTTTAATATAATCGAAAATGCTAAAGCTGTAGTTGAAGCTATTCCATCTATCGAAAAAGTTATCGTTGTTTCTTATATTTCTCAAAATAAACCAGATATCAGT
>Ga0307376_10000757_pt1 | contig 38512 bp, 45 predicted proteins | sample TR2MG_FD_202536 | JGI IMG/M metagenome (GOLD analysis project Ga0307376, IMG submission 202536) | Soil microbial communities from Risofladan, Vaasa, Finland - TR-2 | ecosystem: Environmental > Terrestrial > Soil > Coastal area > Acid sulfate soil | place: Finland: Risofladan, Vaasa | collected...
GCAGCAACAAAATTATTTGAATCAATTGTCAGGGTATTTTCCTAGAGAAAATTTAGGTATTTAGGGGTTAATATGGTGAATTTTTTGTCAAATATATTTGAGAACTCTTTTTTTTCAGTTGGAAATTTAAACAATTTCAAAAATGCGTTAAATATTGTAAATGGCTTAGGAAACATGTTTGTTACTCAAAGGCAAAGATCAGAGAATATTCAAAAATATTTTGCCCAAGCGCAACAATACGAAACCAGGGCTATGGAAGAAGACTACAAGTACAAGATGATTAATTCTACAATTTCCTTAAAATCTGAATTAGATAGAAAGAACTTTTTGGCGAGAAGTGCTTCGGCGGGACTAGAATGGAGTGGATCTATTTTGGATATCTCTAGTCAGATTAGGAATGTTTCAATTAATGAATCAAAGTACAATGATATAGTTAGGAATAGACTAGTTAATAGTTTGCAGGAAAGTTCATATAATTATGTTAAAATCGGAACGAAGGCAGCAAAATACGGGATTGTTGAAGATCTCGTTAACTCTTCAAAACTATTAGCAACTGGATTTTTTTACGATTTTCAAAAAGGCGGTAAAAAGTAATGGGACAGCAAAATATTCCTGAAATAGCTAATGTGCAATATTTAAATGGTCCAAATAGTCAAACAGATATGCCTTCTGATTTTGCAATAAATTCTTTGAAAGGGGCTTTTAAAGGTGTCGAAGAGATTGGAAATATTTTTAAAAATGTTGAAGAACAGAAGAAAACGGATTTTGTAAGAAATTATGAGGTTGGCTTAAATCAATTAAACACAAGATTTAGCATAGATGCTTCTAGTAAGTTTGGTAATGACGCAAATGGTTTAGCTGAAAAATACGAAAAAAGTGTTCAAGAATATTATAATTCCATAGGTGATCTCCCGACTCGAGAATTACAAACAGCAATTGACAAAATAACCGAAAACACAATTCAAACCGGAGTTAGGCAGTATTCTGCTTATGAGCTTCAACAATCTGTTAATTCTAGAGAAGATGGGTTCAAATTATATTTAACTTCTTTGAAAAACAGCGTTTTCGCTAATTCGAATCAAGATAATTATTTAAAAAGCTTAAGTGATCTTGAAGCTAATATTGCTTCATTACCAAGAAGTGCAGAAGACAAAATGCTTTTATATTCTGCGTCGCTTAATGACTTGTCTCAAACGTCGCTTAAAGGTGCAATCCTTAAGGATCCGTATGATGCGATCAATAGGTTTTACAATAACGAGTGGAAGTTCGAAGGAGATTCTTTAGTAACGGCCACATATTTTGTTAAGGCGGAAGAAAAAAGATTAAAGGCTTTAGAAGAAGCAGCGCAAAGAGAAAGAAAATTGTTTTCAAATGCTTTAGTTTCTCAGACTCAAGATAAATTAGTTGAATATTTAAAAAGAGCTGAAGAACAAGGGGACCCAATTCCAATGGAATTGATAGAACAATACCAAGTTGTTTCTCCAGGCAAAGTCCCAAAAGTAGTTGACGATTATTTGAAAAATTCTGAAAAACTTGGGTATAAATCAGAAAATTTTGAAGATAGTTTTCACAAAGAATTAGGCTATAAATATTCTCCGGCGATGGAAAAAATATTGATGGTGAATGAGATCGCGCTAATGAAGTATAAAGACAATGTTAATTTATTTGCGGGGTCATTTGAGCAGGGAAACGAATATGTAAATTCGTTAAAATCTGATCCATATAGACAAAGTATTGCTATGGCAACGCACGATAATTATATTTCTAAAGTTTTAAATGATCCAGCAGAAATGTTAGCAAACGATGCAAATAAAATGGCTTTAGAAAATAATATTAACTATGTTGAAGCTTTATACCAAACGCAAAAAAGCAAAGGGTTAACCGATTCTCAAATTAGAATTGTTCCTAAAAAAACTGCCTTAGAAGTATTTAAAGCAATTGACGATGAAAACTTAAGTGGCTTTGAAAAGTTTGACCAAATGGATAGATTCGTTAAGCAATATGGAAAACATGGTGAGCAAGTTCTAAATGAAGTTTTTGGCAATAGTGCTTATTCAACTATATATAGGGTCGCTAAAAACGACAAGCTTTTAGCATCTAAGTATTTAGATGCAGTGAAAATAGATATAAAAAAATATAATTTAACAACTAAAGATATAAAAGATACGAGAAAAGATGTTTTAAGATTATCTGATTCGGGATCAAATATTTTATCGGTGTACCGGGCGTATGATGACATATATGGAACCGCAAAATCTGTTCCTTTAGTAGACTTAATAACAAATTATAGCATTAAGAATAATGTTAGTGCAGATGTTGCATTAAATGAATTAGATGAAACATACGGAAGAAAATTATATGTGGACGATGATATTATTTTTAGTTCAAGTCAGTCCAACAGATTTAATTATGCGCATCAAATGAAAGAAATCATAAAAGATGATGTATTAGAAAATCCAGCAATATCAAGTGACGCAAAAAAAACAATTAAATTAGGGAGTAAATTGATTGTGAATGATGGAGGAGCTTATTTTGTAAACAATGCGGGAGTTGTTTTCGCGTATTATACTCCTGAACAATACGATTTAGCCAGAACGGATTATAAAGAAAAATATAAAAAAGTATCCAAGAAAAAATTACAAGAATTCGGAAGCAGATATTTAGGTACGGTTGGAAGTTTACGTACTGCAGCGGGTAATATGACTCAAGATCAGCTTGCTAAAAAGCTATTAAAAGAAAAAGAAAAATATGTAAAAAGATCTTCCGAGACAGAATTAGAATTACAGTTAGAAAGTGATGCTGTTGAACCAGTAAAAATATCGGAGTGATATGTCAGATTTGTTTTCAATGCAAGATATTCAGCCTAATGATATTCAGCAAAATTCGTATGAATTAATTCCTAGTACTGAAGAGGCTAAAATTAAAGAATTAAGCACGGTATCTCTTTTGGCGGATGAAACGGCATATTTAGAAAGGAAATATGATCCTGAAAAATTCAATAGTCAACTAGAGTATGACGCTTGGAGACGTGGGGATGATCCTTCGTGGATGCAACAATTTGTTGCAAATACATTGTTAACATTTAAGAATTTTAGTCCATTGCAGTCAGTAAATATAGCTTCGACAAAAATGTTTAAATCGGAAATAGATGAATTAGATGTAAGGATGACCCCTCAGGAATATCAACATAGTGAATATTTCAGAGAAGGTTTAAATTATTACGATGGCATGACTAGAGCACAAGCATTTTTGTTGAGTGAAGAATATGATGAGCGAGAAGATTTAAAATTTCTTTCGTCGAGAGGGGGCTATGCTTCAGCGGCGATAGGGGGATCTATCACAGGATTTTTAGTTGATCCAATTTTACATGTTGGTGTCCCATTTTTAAACAAGATTACTCAAATAAATAAATTGGCAAAAGTTTTTAAAGCATCTAAAAAACTTTCTATTTTATCTAATGCAGTTACCGGAGGAATAGAAAATACGGCATTTGTTACTGCTCAAGCACCATTTGCAAAATATAATCAAGAAACTTTTGGAGATGTATATGGCTGGAGTGAGTTTATTGATTCAACAATAGATGGAGCGCTATTAGGATCGGTAATGGGAGCAGCTTCAGGAACTTGGAATTATTTTAGTAATGTTCACATAGAAAAAAAACAACAAGCCTATAAAGGGGTTAAAGCTTTAGGGAGAGAACTTGGAGATATTGAAAGTCAGGTTAAATATCCAGATTCATTGGCTGCGTCACAAAAAGATGCGTTTAACGATATGATTGATTCACTTAAGGGTCCAGAAGGGTCCGAAGAGGTAGCGGCAAATATAAAAAATGAATTTGCTAAAACATTTGATCAAAATATTTATAATTCAAATAAAAATTTAAAGCAAAATGAATACGTTAATATAGATCAGGCAAGAGCAAATAAGTTAGAAGAGTTGAAAGATATTGATTACATTAATGAGGTGAAAAAAATAAGTGAGAATGAATCGTATCCAAAAGATTTAAAAGGAAAATTGTCTAAAGATATTGAAGACGCCGAGGTATGGGAAAGTTTATCTAAAGACGACAACATATTAAATGAGTTAGCTAAATGCATAATTTAGATTTAGAACACCTCAAATTATCTATCGATTTAATTAAACATTTTGAAGGATTTTCTTCGAATATATATTGTTGTCCAGCGGGAATAAAAACTATCGGATATGGCCATGCGATAAAAAAAAATGAAAAATTCAATAAAGCTATTTCTATTGATGAGGCAGTTAAATTATTGATTTTTGACATAAAATATATTTTAAAGAGATTAAATCATTATATTTATGTTAAATTAAACAACAATCAATTAAATGCTATTATATCTTTTTGTTATAATCTGGGGCTTGGAGCGTTTCAAAGATCTACGTTAAGGATGAAGGTGAACGAAGAAGAATTTACTGATGCTTCTGATGAATTTGAAAAATGGTGTTATATTGGAGCTATTAAGTCTAGAGGATTGTTGAGAAGAAGGTTAGCCGAAAAAAAAATTTTTTTAGGATAAGAAATGCCAATAGATTACAAATGTGTAAGTGATGTTTTAAAAAAGAATAATTTAGATCAAGAAAAAGTGAATGAATATGTAGATACTTTAGATTCTTTAGTTGGGCAATCTAAAGATTTGTCCGCGGATGACATTCTTGCATTAAAAAAAAATGCATTTGAGGATATTGCTTTAGCAAAAAGAGAAAATTTAGCGGATGTATATTATAATAATTTAGCTAAAGAAGGTGTGTACTCTAATATTAAAAAATATGTAGGTACAGATGAAGCAACTTCAATTAAACCTAGATTTGATAAATATATATTATCTTTAATAGAAGGAGCAAGAGGGGAAAAGTACGGAGGATTAAGCGCGTCCGCCATCGGTAAAGGCTTGGCTTCTAGTGAGGGAGCGAGGCTGTTGAGTGAAGTAAGGGCGATTGGATTTAACCCAAAAATATTGGCGGCTGGTGTAGATAAAGCCTTAGAAAAAAAAGTTACAACCGAATTGGTGACCGGAGTGAAAGGGGTCACGCAAGACCCTAGGGCAGTTCAGCTTGCAGGAGTAATAAAGGGAGCCCTCGAAAGGGGAAGGGAAAATTTAAAATCTTTTGGAGTTAACATTGGGTATTTAGAAAATTATTATCCAAGAAATCATAATCGTTACAAGATTTCTACGAACAAAGATTCTTGGATAAGCTTTATGGAAAATAACTCCAACATAAACAATAGAGACGTTTTGAATAATATTTTTAATGATATTGTTTTTGGTGATTATGAAGGATCGTCTGGCAAGGGTGGCGCTGGACAAAGTATAGCTGGAAAAAGGGCTAAAAAAAGAGTAATTGAGTTCAATTCTCCTGAAGCAGAATTTCAATATTCAGAAAAATTTGGAGATGATTCTGTTTTTCAATCAGCGTTAAGATATGTAGATGACATAAATTATAGATCGGGTATTGCATCATTCTTCGGAGTTAATCCAGAAAAAAACCTTTTAGATGTTGTTAATGATTTTTACAAAAAGGCTTATAGTACAAACAACGAAGCTGTTATGAAAAACATAAGATCTTTTTATGATCCCAACATAAGGAACAAATATAATGGAACTGGAGAATTTACTGGAAAAGTTAAAGCGTCTTTGAGTAAATTGCTAAAGCAAGATTTTCCAGATAATCCGGGGGATATAACCAGTACGTTAGCGGCTAATTTGAAGGTTATAACAAATCTAACTGCTTTGTCAGGATCAACATTAAAGGCATTGGTTTCAGATTTTTATACTAGAGCAGCAAATTTAACTTATCAAGGTCAAAGTTTTTGGCCTGCACTATCTAAGACGATTATAGATACGTTTAAACCAATCCCGCCTGAAATAAGAGAAACTTTACTGGTACATCTAGGAATTGAGTCTGAAGGATTATTACATGAGTGCATGAAATATGTTCAGCGAGGGGATAGTCCTTTAGTTTCCAAGGGGCTTAAAACCGCTGAAACATTAATGTTTAAATATAATTTAATGAATTATGTAACAAATAAGGCAAGAAATTTACAGGCTTTACATATGTCTGAGTTTTTAGCTAGAGATTTGATTAATTATTCGTTTAACGATTTAAACAAAGAAGCAAAAAGGCATTTTACTTCTTATGGAATTGGAGCTGAAGAATGGGAAATATTAAGAAGTCAGGCAATAATGAATAAATCTCATTATTTTAATTCACCGTACCACGACTCAGTTGAAGGGATTGGTGCTAAGCCAGAATTATATGAAAATGCCATCAGAGTAGTTTCCGATAATGCCATCAGAGTAGTTTCCGATGGGGAAGAATTGGCCGCGATAGATAGTTTAAGTGAGCAGCGTGGCAAAGCAGAACGCGTAAAACATAAAGAAACAAAAGTAAATTATGTTGATCCAACGCTACTTGGTCCAGAGAATAGAGAATTATATTTAAAATTGATAACAATGTTTAATAAAGAAGCTGATCTTGCAGTGTTACATCCTGATTTAGCAATTGAAAGATTAAAATCTTTTAATACGGATATGAAGCGAGGAAGTCCGGCGTATATAATTTCAGATTTAATGTTTCAGTTTAAGACGTTTTCTGTTTCTTATATGAGAAATTACATGATGCCTATGGGAAAAAAAGCTTTTGGTCCTGATAAAGATTGGAGGGTGTTAAGTGATCTTATTGCTGGTTCATTTGTGGTTCATTATAGCTATATGGTTTTAAACAATTTAATAAAAGGAAAGCCGATTCCTACGTTAAACAACAAAAAAGATTTGTTGAGTTTACTATACCATAGCGGAATAGCTGGGATTGGTACTGACATCATAACATCGGCTCTTAACGAATCTCCATATGATAATTTTGCGATGGAAATGGTCCCGGCGTCGTTTCAAAAAGCAGTTACGGCAGTTAGAGCGATAAAGGATGCGATAGGTGCAACAGGACTTGGAATGGAAGAGGAAGACGAAAAGCCAAAAAAGAAAAAAGGTAAAGGTAAAAGCAAAAGAAAAAGCAAAAGCAAAAAAGAGAAAGATATGGAATTCTTAAAAGTTCAAGCAGTAAAAGGTGCGTTAGATGTTATTCCTGGATTGGCAACGGTATATAAATTTATGGGGTTAAATGCTGTGTGGGATTCTTTATTAATAGATGGATTATACAATTACTTATCTCCGGGATATATCCAGAAGAAACAAAAAAGATTATCTAAGCAATAGTTGACGTATTGCGTGTTAAGTGGTGCAATTAGGTGAGAAAAATTTTTAAAAAAAGGTTTAAAATTTGAGCATTAATACATCTAAAACTTACACAAGGGTAAATTGTGATATTTTACAAACTGAGTATGATGTAGGATTTCCTGTAGAATTTTCCGAAGATTTAAAAGTTTTTAAAAAGGAAATAGCAACTGGGGTTGATACTGAATTATTTTTCAATACGGATTTTATATTAAGTAATTTGGGGTTTGATTTTTCTGATCCTTTATCTACAAAAACTGCTTTGCTAACCATACTTGCTCCTTTAGATTCTGATTATGACTTGTTGTTTATTTCAACAAAAGTGTATATTTTAGCATTTAAGTTTGCGAGTACCAATTATTTCGACCAAGCTACATTTCAAAAAAAATTATTTGAGCTTGAGAGACAGGTTCAGCAGTTAAATACTCTTTATCAAACATGTTTGTCGATTGATATAAAAAGTTTAGAAAATGATTTTACAACTACATTGGTATTAACTATTCCAGAACTTGAAGCGTATAAATATTTTAGGGTAAATGGCACTGAAGATGGAATTGAGTTAGCCGAATATGTCTTAGATTTTGATCCATTACAATATGTCATTCCTACTAATCCAGATTGGATAATTTTAGGAGATACTTCTGATTCAACAAAACTTAAAAAAACAACTGTTTTAGATCTAATAAATTTGTTGAGTAATTCGATTGATTTTAATGGTATCCCTGCCGACACACCTGAATTAGCTGATAATTGTGTTTTTGGAGATGTTTCAGATTCTGATGGAACCAAAAAAGCTACTTTTTCAACTTTAAATACTATTTTAGATCATAATAATTTATTGAATTATGTTTCGGATGAACATACTGATCACAGCGCAATTGATGTTCAAGGAAAATCAAATAGTTTAATTTCGTCAACAAATTCGGATTTAACAAGTACCGTAGAATTTTATTTAGATGAATCTAATGGTTTGGGTAAATCTCCACCTGAAGATAATGATAAATTAATTATATTTGATTCTTCTGATTCAAACAATCCAAAAACAACTTTAGTTTCTGAATTTAAAACCGCAATTATCGAAACCGCGAGTGCAAAAAATTTTATTATTAATCCGTGTGGGTGCGTAGCGAGAAGATTAATTAATACATTTAATACAGGTGTACAGGATAGCGGAATTCAAAAAGGTGAAACAGAAAGGTTTGCTGGTAGAGTTTTTTCTGCTTCGGCAAATATTGGTGGAGGAAGTTTGAGGCAAGGGACAAATGCAATTACTAGTGTACCTCAAAGATCACATAGATTTTTTAATGTGACTTTAACTGGTATTGGTTCATTTATAGAATTATTTTACAGAATGCCAAGCGAAGACGCTTCACAATTTTATAATCAAACAGCAAGTTTTGCAATTTCTACGGCGCATAACAAAGGTTCTGATATTCCATACGAAATAATAATAAATAAAGCAGATGCTGAAAATAATTTTACAACAGTTACAAATATAGATACAAGTAGTTCTATTTTAGTTCCTGATGCAGGATCGAAAAATACGATAAAATTTGAAAATATTGATATGGGTGATTGTAGAAATGGAATTGAAATAGTTGTAAGGGCAAATTGCGATACAATAGCAGGAACAACTTTTGAGTTTTCGGAAGCCCAATTTAATTTAGGAAGTATTGTTAATCAGTTTTCGTATCAAAAAACGTATGGTGATATGAGGCAAGAATGTTCTAGATATTTTTATAAAACGTATGATGATGGCGTAGATCAAGGAACGGTTTCGACTCTTCCTGGCAGTATAAATGTATATTCAGCAACTACAACATGGTTACAATATGGCACAAATCGTATAAATATGAGATCTGCTCCAACGATAAGTTTATATTCTCCAATAACAGGTTCATCTGGTAAGATAGCAGATGATAATTTGGGAATTGATAAAAATGGTGTTGTAGCAGATATAGGTATGAATGCATTTCAGGTCAAGGCTGGCCTTGGTGGTATAATTGCGGGTAATCGTTATGTGTATCATTGGGTAGCCGATGCAGAATTATATTAAAGGATATTTATGGTAATATATAAAAAAATATATTTAAAAAAAAATGATGAAACAATTTTAGCTGAAATCTTACAGTTTGTTGAAGTTGTGAAATTTCCAATAAGTGAGGTTGAGACGGAAGATCGCGAAATCATTAGTAATATTCCTATGGACGAAAATAATAGAGATTATCAAAAATATTTATTATGGAGAAACAATGGTGGAATCGAGTCCGAAGAGACAATTTTCGAAGACTAGTAAAAAAGGGTTTTTAATCACTATAGAGGGGATAGATAAAGTTGGAAAAACTACTCAAAAAAGAAATATTGTAAAATATTTAAGAGATTTAAAGCAAGAAGCGGTACCTCTTTTTGAGCCAGGGAATACATATCTTGGAGAAGAAATCAAAAGGTTAATTCTTTTCAGCAAAATAGATGTTTGCAATGAAGCGGAATTGTTTTTGTATATGGCGGATAGGTCTCAACATTTTTTAGAGAAAATTCAACCAGCGTTAAAAGCAGGATATATTGTTGTGATGGATAGATTTGTTGACTCAACGATTGCGTATCAAGGCTATGGACGCGGCTTTAATGTTGAGCTAATCAAAGTCTTAAACAAGTACATAATTGAAGGATATGAGCCCGATTTGACATTTTTGTTGGATATTCCAATTAACAAGATGCTTGAAATTAAATCGGAAAGTTTTTCTTACGATAGCATTGAGCGGGAAAATGACAGTTTTCACATTAACGTTTGCAATGGTTACAGAAAATTAGCCTTACAAAATCCTACAAGGATCAAAACTATAAAGTATAACGAAGACGAAAAGGTTGTTTTCAACCAAATCAAAAAGCATTTGCATAATTTTTTCAAGTAATTCACAAGGAACTAGTGGTATGATTTTTTCAGGATATGTAGTTAATTTTTTGACTGGATTTTTAAGTTCAGGAATAGTTGGAATTTTAAAACTTTTGAATAAAAAAGAAGACACAAAACGCGAAATTAAAATTTTAGAAATGCAACTTGAACAACAAAGATTAGGATATGCCCAAAGGCTCGAGGAAATAAAAACTAGCGGTGAAGTAGATGTGGCTAAAGAGTCATATAGTTTCATGAATTTTAAGTCTGGAATTAAATTGATCGATGCTCTTTCGTGCTCAGTTAGGCCAGTCTTGGCGTATGGTGCCTTTTATATAGTTTTATTTCACACGGACATGGAAACAAAAAAAGAATTATCGACGTTGATTATTTCGTTTTGGTTTGGCGGAAGGGTGTTTGGAAAGATGAAATAGAGAAAACTAAAAATTAAGTTGATTTCTTTTTCGTAGATTTGCTATTTATTTTCTGTGAGCGAAAAAACATTTTCAGCTAAATTAAAAAATAACTGTTTAAATTTATTTTTGTTTTTTCCAATTTTTTTAAATTTATTTTTTTCATCTTATTTCATTACAAATTGGATTGTTATTTTTTCATTAAGCGCAATTTGTATTTTTTTTTGTTTGTTTTGTTCTATACAGAAAATAATCAATAAATTTTGTGAAAATAAGTCTAACTATTTGGACAATTTTTTATTTTTTAATAGATTTTTTCCACTAAAAAATATTCAAGATTTAACATTGTTAATTCTTGGAGTTTTCTATTTAGGTGAAATACTAAAGTTAAAAGCGAAAATTGTTTATTTTTCATTTCTTTTCGTTGCGAGTGCCTTTTTTTTGGTGAGTATTTTTTCCGTCGGTTATGAGCTTTTTAAGTTTTTAAGTTTGGAAAAAACAAATAAGTTTTGGTCGGAAGAGAGGTACAAAAAGTTTTCAGTTTTTTTGAATGAAATAGCATCGGTGTTGAAAAACTCATCTTACATTTTGGTTTTAATATCTAAAACAATTTTTAAAAAAAATAATCCATATTATTTTGTAGTAATTTTGTTTTTATATTTTTTTTGTCATTTGTTAAAAATAATGAAAGATTTGTTCCATAGAAGATTTAAAATAATGGGAAGAAATGTCAAAAGAGTAACCAAAAATGACATTGTAAAATTTTTTACAAAAGAATTACTGTTTAATTTGACGTTTTTTTTATCAAAATTGACATTGTTAAGTTTCATACTAAATGAAGCAGTATTTAAAAAATTTAATTATATTTTTTTGCCAATTTTTTCGTTTTGTATCTCTGTAACAACGTTTTTATTGGGTTTACGATTACTTATCATATTGTATGATAAAAAAGAAAAATCAAGAATTGAAAAAGTGAATAAAATTAGAAATAGTAGTATTATTGAAAAATTAAAAATTGCACACACGAAATTATAAAAATAAAGGAAAAACATGAGCGACAATGATACAACGGAAATGTATAGAGAATTCGTGCCAAACTTACAATATTTCAAAAATCCATGTATTTTTCACAGTGGATTTCCAGAGAAAGAAGAGATATACAATACAGGAACTAAAATTTTTTTTGTTATTCTGGCTGCGCCTATTATTCTTCCAATCGCAATTATAGGTAGTCCGTTTCTTGGTGGATATATCGCGTATCTCGCTTATAAAGAAAAAAAATATAAAAAAGAACATCCTAATTGGGAAGAAGAAAGAGAAAACGAAAGAAGAGAAATGCACGAAAAGATAAGTAAGGAAAGAGAAAAATTAATGGAAAACCCAGAAAATGTTTTCTATTGTCCGAATTGCAAAAAAAATAAATTAAAAGATTTTGAAACATTCAAAAGATTTAAAAGCTACCATCCGGGATGGGAACCTGAATTTAAAAATAACGAATTCAGATTAAAATAGAAAAAGGAATATAAAATTATGGTCGACTTTATGTATGATTTTGACCCAGCTGATTATAAAATTGAAAGAGTGAAATTTCATGAGGACAAAAATCCAAAATTGGATGAATTTAAAGAAAATCCATGTTATTATCATGGATTGAAAAGAAAAATCTTTAAAAAGAGAAGAGACATGCAGAATAATATTGCTGGTGTCAGTGCATTCATTATGTCTGCAATAACAATATTCACGTTGCCTATTGTAATTTGGGCTTTGTACGACGAATATCAAGCTAATGCAGAAGCGAAAATCGAAAGAAAAAATTTAAGAAATGAATTAAAAAAAAATCCAAATAATTTATTTTTTTGTCCAAATTGCAAAAAAGATAAACTTAGGTACGAAAAATATTTCAAAAGGTTAGACCAACACTATCCGGAATATAAAGCGGTATTTGAAAATCAAAAATTTGAATTAAAGCTCAAAGGAAAAATGTAACAAATGCGTGAAGAAGCCCCGACTATAGCGCAAGCTTAGTCGCGGGAGTATTCACAGATAAAAAAATAGTGAATTTATGGGAACATTACTTTTTGAAATAGGCACCGACGATCTACCAAATTGGTGCCAAGAAATTATATCGCAAGAAATAAATTATAGTGAATACTTTGATCAAACATACAAAGAGTATCCTATTGTCTGTACAAAAGTATACACAACTCCTCGTCGGATTGCATTTCTGATAGATCTAAAATCTAACATGACTAACGAAACCCCTATTTATGGCCCGTCGCATAATTTAATAAAAGATAAAGATGGGAATTATACACCCACAGCACACGGATTCGCCAAGAAATACAGCGTATCTGTCGAAGATATACTTAAAGAAAATAATCTTGCATTCATCAAAATACCGTCAAAGCCCATCTTAGGGACAATACAAGAATTTTTAAAACAAATATTAAATTTTATAAATGCTCAAATATATAAATTTGCCGAAAAAAAATATTTGTCTAATACTAATTCATTAATAATGCGCTGGGAACGCTCCAAAATAAAATTTAATCGCCCAATTCGCTGGCTTGTCGCCATGTTGGACGACCAAGAAATAGATTTAAGCAATTTAGTAAAATCTCTTAATCTCAATTTGTTGAGTCCTAATTTTAAAACAACTTTTGGACATAGACTTATAACCAGTAATAAAAAAATAATAATAAATCATGCAAGTAACTACGAAAAATTACTACTAGATCATTATGTTATTTTAGACAATCAAAAAAGATTTACACATCTTGTTCAACAAATAAAAATCAAAAAAAAAATTAAATTTCAATGGGAACAGTTTGAGCGATCTAGTTTTCTCTCAACAGAATATCCAATTCTCGTTATAGGAAAATTCGATAAAAAATATCTCAAGTTACCTCCAGAATTAATTAATACTATACTTGTATTTCACCAAAAATGTTCTAGTGTCATAAATAATCAAAATGAATTAATTCCAGAATTTGCTTTCGTAATTGATTGTCAAAAATCAATAGAAGATGCAAATAAAAATCCAAATATAATTAAACATCTTGAAAAAACTATTGGGGCTCGACTCGAAGATGGTTTATTTTTTTATAATAAAGATCTAGAGAATGGATTTAAACATTGGGAAGAAAAAATTAATAACCTGACTTTTTTGAAGGGACTTGGAACTTACGGAGACAGAATAAAGCGCCTATCTAATATTGTTAAAGCCCTTGAGAATATGATCCCCGATAAACAAATACAAGAAAACTTACAGCTTGCTATTAAATATTATAAATTGGATTTATGTTCGTATATCGTTGATGAATTTCCTGAATTGCAAGGTCAAATAGGAGCGCATTATGTTGAAAAACTAAAAACCCTGCCAGATGATGTTATTGAGGCAATTAGAAATCAAAATAATCCTGGTTTTAATGATACTAATCGTTGGCTATGGCTCTTTGACGCCTTTGACACAATAGTTGGATGTTGGCTAATAGATGAAAAGCCTACAGGGTCTTCAGATTTATTCGGGTTGCGATCTAAAATTAAAGTGTTTTTTAATTTATTTATGGAAACAAATAACATTGTTAATACGAAATTCTTAGAAATGATTGATCTTAAAAAGATAGTGAGTGTTACTCTCAAAGAGTATAATTTTACAAAAGTAATGGCAAATAGCTTTATGAATAGTTATACAAATGATATATTAAAATATTTATTTAATTACTTTAAAAATTCATATGTTTTTCATGAAAACAGTAAAGAATTCAATATTATATATAATTCACTAGGGAAAAAATTTTCAAAAATAAGTAATTTTCACAACAGTCTTTCCGCTTTGATTAATTTTTATGAAAAAAAAAATGGTGTTTCTGTCCAACAATTTGAAAAACTTGAAACAATACTAAGTAGATGTAGAAACATTTTATTAAAAAATAATTTATTTTCAAATCAAATTTGTATTGATGAAGCACTTTTCACTGAACCTGAAGAAAAAAATCTTTATAATGTGTATATATATTTATTTGAGAAATATTCTAATAATGATATTCACGAAATGTCAGATTACGAAGAATTTTTAAATGATATGTGCGAATTGTTTGATCCAATTGAAAATTTCTTTAAAAATATTATCGTTATTTGTGATGACGAAAAAATAAAAAACAATAGGTTAATGCTTTTGCAAAAAATATTTAACTTCACTTCGCAAGAAGACCCCGACTATAGCATAAGCTTAGTCGCGGGATGAATTGCGTTGCTGTCCTTATTTTGTCGCCAAAACTAAATGATATTGTAAATTGTAGACACAATAATTTTTTGAAGTATAATTAATAAAAATTTCTCTTGTAAAAAATAATATAATTAAATATATTGTTTTTGTGCAAGTAGAATATGCTTTCTCATATAAATACCAGATTAGACCAACAAAAAGTCAGATTACAAAATTGGAAAATACTTTTAGTATGTGTCGCCATTTGTACAATTGGTATTTAAAAGAAAAAATTGAATTCTACGAAAACGAAAAAATATCAATTTCAAAATATGATCAATTTAAAAAATTGCCACAATTAAAAATTGAACGTCCTCATTTTAAATTTGTACATTCACAAGTATTGCAAAATGTAATTGATAGAATGCATGTTGCGTACAAAAACTTTTTTAGACGAGTAAAAGAAGCTAAATTACCAGCAAGTGAATATGGATTTCCAAAGTTTAAAAAACGTGGACAATGGAATTCAATTACATATCCGCAATTTCGCTCAATTCCAAAAAATAAGTTAATCACTATTCCAAAAATTGGTGATATTAAAATGATATATCATCGCGATTTACCAGATAATTGTCAAATTAAAACATTAACCATTGTTAAAGAAGGTCAAAAATGGTTCGTTTGTTTCTCTTTGATTGTAAAAAAATGTATCACAGAGCTTAAACAAACCTTTAACAATGGAAAATTTGTTGGAATAGATTTAGGAATTTCTGAATTTTGGACAACATCGTCCAATGAAACTTGTGGTGAAACTATTGAATTTTTTACAAAATTAAAACTTTTAGAAAAGAAAAAAGATAAAATCAATAAAAAATTATCGAAAATTCCAAAAAGAACTAAAAAATATTTAAAATTTCTTAGAATTCTTCAAAATTGCCATCACAAAATTAAATGTTTTCGAAATGATTTTTTGCATAAACAAGCTAACAAATTGTTGCAAATGTATGATTTAATCATCTTTGAAAGCTTAAATATTAAAAAAATGGTTCGTAGACCAAAGAAAAAACCTAATGATGATGGAAGTTTTGCTCCAAATGGTGCTAAAGAAAAATCGAAATTGAATAAAAAAATTCACACATTTTCTTGGGGTATTTTTTTAGAAATTCTAAAATATAAAGCAAAAATTTTTGGTAAACAAATTGTTGAGGTTAATCCATTTTTGACTTCGCAAAAGTGTTCTAATTGTGGAGAAATCATACGAAAAACTCTTTCAACAAGAACACATATGTGTAGTGAATGCGGTTTTGTCGCAAATAGAGACCATAACGCCGCTATAAATATTTTGAGACTGGGGATACAGTCTTTGGGAATTTCCCTAGAAGCCCCGACTATAGCGCAAGCTTAGTCGCGGGAGTATTCACTCAGGCGATTAATTGGAATTGTTGTAGGGTTATCTTCACTTCGCAAGAAGACCCCGACTATAGCGCAAGCTTAGTCGCAGGAGTATTCACAGTTCGGGGAGTATTCACCGTGAATATTTTTTCCCTTTTTCGTAACATTTTTTACAAATTACCTTAAAAAATCTTTTGTTTTCAAAATCTTCATCTAAACCTATTTTTGCGAATTTCCTAGAAAATAAATCAGAAATTGTATATTCTCCATTGTTTGATCCACAAGTTTCGCATTCGGTGAACATGTATTTTAAATTTTTTTCAAATAAATTTTTTGATTTTAGAACATCTCGAATAAGCTCATAATTTTCAAAATATTCTCCGCTTGAATCTCGGTCTAATCCTGCGAAATATATCGTTGCATCTAGTTTTAAAAATTTTTTGATAATTTCAATATCAAAAAAATGGAAATGTTCGATTAAAATCACTTCGTAAGAAGTTAAACCTTCAAAAGAATAATCGCTAAGCGGCATGCAAAAAATATTGCGTTCGATTCCGTTGGAATGGATGAATCTTTTTTTGTAAAATGATGGTTTAAGGGCGACGTAATTGATTAGAGGGCCAACAGAATTTAGCAGTTCTAAACTTTTCCCGCTGTGCATTGGCCCACAAAAAAAATATTTGTTCTTTAAATTAAATCCACCTCCCACAATACATCCTAGTTTTTTTAAAAAAAATTTTCAATGATTAAATTCATCGTCGTATAGGTATCGAAGTTGTTCGTCCATTCGTTTCCCAGTATTCCATCTTGAAATTGGTCTAAAATATCCAACAATTCGCGAATATATTTCTGTTTCCTGACCGCAAATATCGCACTTAAGCTGTTTTCCCATTCTATATCCGTGGGTTCTACAGATCGAAAACGTAGGAGTAATCGTTATTGTCGGTAAATTTGTTTCAGTGAATATTTTAATTATTATTTTTTTTAATGCCTCCAAATTAACCACTTCGTGTCCTAAAAATACGTGAAACACGGTCCCACCGGTGTATATCGGTTGTAAATCTTTTTGGTGATCTATTGCAGAAAAAAGATCAATTTCTTGTTCAGGTTTTAACAATGTTGAATTCGTATAGCTGAATGCATTTTTTGTATTTGAATTTTTTTCAAAAATTGAAAACTTAGAAAAAACCCTTTTTTTAGAATCTATTTTAGCTAACCGGTAAGATGCACCTTCGGCTGGTGTTGCTTCTAAATTATAAAGATTTCCTGTTTCAACTTGAAACTGTTCTAATGTGTTAGACAAAAACTTTAATGTTTTAACGAGAAACGCTTTGCCTTTTTCAGATTCTATTGGAAATTTTTCACCAAGAAGTTTTTCGCAAGCTTCGGCTCCGGAAATTACGCCAATCGTACTGAAATGATTTTTAAATTTACTTTTAAGGTATCTTTTTGTGTAAGGATAGAAATTTTCATCAAAAAATTTATCTAATAATTTTCTTTTAAATTCCAAAGAGTCTTTAGCTATCTTTGCAACTATGTGTAAAATTTTGAAAAATAAATCAGGGTTGTTCTTTGAATAATAGGCGATTTTAGATAAATTCAGTGTTACTACGCCTATAGATCCGGTTAAATCTCCTGAACCAAAAAATCCTCCGCCCTTTTTTTTAAGTTTAGTTAAATCTAACCTTAGTCTGCAACACATGCTTCTAATGTCATCGGGGTCTAAATCGGAATTTATGAAGTTTTGAAAATATGGGGCTCCGTATTTAGCGGTTACTTCAAGTAGTTTTTGGCCAACTTCATTATCCCAATTGAAATCTTTTGTTATGTTATAATTTGGAATCGGATAAGAAAAGATTCTGCCATTCATGTCGCCATCAAGCATCACTTCAAGGAAAGCAAAATTAAACATATCTATTTCTTTTTGGAATTCTCCGTAAGTGTAGTCTAGTGTTTTTCCTGAATGTATAACTGGTTTTTGAGAAAGCTTTTTTGTTGGAGTAACGTCAAAGCTAAGATTTGTAAACGGAGTTTGCCCGCCCCACCTGGAGGTTGTATTTAAATTATATATAAATTTTTGAATTGCTTGTTTCACTTCAAAATATGTAAGATTATCGAATCGAATAAATGGAGCAAGCAATACGTCTACATTGTTTAACGCCTGAGCCCCGGCCCATTCATTTTGAAGGGTACATAAAAAATTAACGATTTGATTTAAGGCAGAATCGAAATGTTTTGGAGGGTGAGACGAACAACTACTTTCTAAATTAAATCCTTCTAAAAGAAGATCTTCTAAGCTCCAACCAGAACAGTACGGGGCTAATCCAAATCCTAAATCGTGAATATGTATGAACCCATGTTTATGTAAAAGTCTCGGAAGAAAAGGGTATAATCCCAAAACATATTTAGATTGTATTGTTGTTGATGTATGAAGAACCAATCCTTGAAATGAATATGGCAGACTTGAGTTTTCTTTGACGCGCCAATCTGTTTTGTCGATATACCTATTTATAATTTTTTTTAAATTAATATTTGAATTCACTTAAAACCTCACGTTCTTTTTAAGAAATTATTTATTTTTTGAATTTTTTCCCATAGCGATTTGTTGTCGTATTCGGTTATCAATATTCCTGTCACTAATTTTAAACTCAATTTATATTGTACATTGAATTTTCTTTTGATCAACAGGTAGAATAAATTTTTAACCCGTTTGTAGGCGTTATTTTTAAATTCTGAGTCTTCATCAATGAAATATACGTTTATTGTTTTATCTAATATCGAGAAAAAATCTATATCTACTTCGGATTCTATTAAGATATCTAAAATATTATTTAATTTTCTACTAATACCTTTTTTTAAAGTTTTTTCAGAGTATGCCTCAAGTGTCTTGATAGTTTCTAAAATGATTAATATTTTGTTAAATTCAATTGTTTTTAAATTTGCCAAGAAGTAATTTCCTGATTTATTATATTTTAAAAAAATTTTATTTAAATTTTTTAAGTATATGACGTTCAGGTAAACTCTTGTAAGAATATGCGTAGAGTTTAGTTCCAATATTTCAAAGTATTGTTCTACGTTTTTCCTATATTTTTCTTCGATGGTTTCTTCTGTTTCAATTTCTCCTAAAACCTTAAAAAATATTTCTTTTGTATTTTCATTTCCCATATTATATATTTCAGCATATTAAGGTAAAAATAATCAATGGAATCTATTAAAAATATTTTTTTTACGTTCGAAGATCTAAAAGGTGATGTTTTTTCTCAAATTGAAAGAAATATTGAAGATAAAGAAAGCAACTATGGTGTAAAAACTGGATTTAAAAGTTTAGATCAAATAACTTTAGGGTTACAAAAAACAGATTTGGTACTTTTAGCTGCTAGACCAAGTGTTGGAAAGACTGCTTTTGCATTAAATATTGCGGTCAATGCTTCTATTTATTCCAAAAAAAAAGTAGCGTTTTTTTCATTAGAAATGTCTAAAGAACAACTTGCACTTAGATGTGTGTCTTTAGTATCGAAAATACCAATAATGGATATCAAAACTGGAAATTTAAAATCTAAGGATTTAAAATTAATTGGCAAAGCATATGAAAAGTTATTAGAAGCAAAAATATTTATTGATGATTGCACTAGCCAAACAACAGACGAGTTAATTTCAAAGTTAATTCTTTTAAAAAAAGAAGATTCATTAGATATTGCATTCATAGATTATTTGCAATTGATTAAACCAGTGAAATCAAAAGAAATTAGAGAATTTGAAGTTTCTGAAATATCTAGGAATTTAAAAATAATTGCAAAAGAATTATGCATTCCCGTAGTGGCTCTGTCGCAGTTAAATAGAAAGGTCGAAATAAGAAATGACAAAAGACCAATGCTATCTGATTTGAGGGAGTCTGGGGCGCTAGAACAGGATTCAGACGTAGTAATTTTTTTGTATAGAGAAAGTGTGTACGGCAAAACCAAATATAAATCAAAAAGCAATACCGAAATAATTATTGCTAAACACAGAAATGGTTTGGTTGGAAATGTGTTTTTGGATTTTAATCCTGAAATCATGGAGTTTGTTGAAAAATAGTTGGAAAAATATTTTTTTACAATTACATTTGAATCATGGTTAAATATAGACGAATCTACAAAAAAAGTAAAAATGGAAGTTTAGATTTAATTAAAATCGACAAATATGACGAAAAAGAAAAAAAAATATCTGAAGTTGAAATTGATTTAAATGTTTATGAGTACATTGCTTTTTTGGAGTGGCTTAATGTTTCGACAAATATTCCAAAAGATGAAATTATTGAAAGTGAAGAGGGATCATACTAATTTAAAAAATATTGGAGTTAAAACAATGGCGATTGATATTAAAACGGCGTGTGCTGTTGGGCATTTGGCAAAATCTTTTGACATTTTGAATCAAGAAATATCCATTTCAAGAGAAAAAGTGAAAAAAGGACTGATTGACGGAAGAGATGGTCTTGAAGAGGTGGTGGGTTTTTTTCTAGATCTTTTCTCAAGTTTAGAATCTTTGCTAGTAATGGCTAAAAAATTCACAAATCGAGCAAACGTAATCAGCGACTTCCAAAAATTCGTTGATACTGAACTAATGAAAGAAGTACAGCAAGAAATTTTAATACCATTTAAAAAATATTTGACTGTCTTTGGTTTAATACTTCAGTATCAAATGAAGAAGCATAACATTATAGAAGAATTAGAATTAGAGGAAAAACATGACGAATTTTAGCCAACACTAGAGGGAGCCCCTTGGAATTGGTAGAAATGGCCTTACAATCCAATTTTTTTGAGTTGAGATTGCGTTAACAATGCCGGGGTTGAAAGTTTTATTGTATTTAGAGAATCATTTTTATTTATTTTTATTGTTATGAAAAAAATATCTCCAACATTAAAATTTTCTACCCACTTTCCTTCTGCACAGAAAGTCTCTTCGTGACCAGTAATGTCTAATCCATCTTTTAAAAGACTAGAATCTACAACTTTTATTTTTACTCTTTTGAAAAGTTTTTCGTTAATTTCTTTATGAAATTTATCAATAATTTGAATTTTTATAATTGGGCGCGATTTTGAAGTGTCCTTCACAATTTTTTTTGGTTTATTTTTTACAGTTTTCGTTATATTTTTTTCGTGAAGTAGTTTTAATTGATGTAAACCTCTTCGTTTAATATTAATAGCAGCATTAATATCAGCGTTTATTTCAAATCCGCAATCAAGGCACTTGAAACTTTCATCAAATTTAACACGATTTTCAATATTTCGCTGACGGCAATTGGAACAGGTCAAGCTTGTGAATTCTTTTCTAACTTCAACTGTTATTATTTTATGGTTTTCGGCTACTTTTTTAAATTTTTCATGAAATTTTTTAATAATATATATTTTATTTTTTGGTAAAATTGAATCTTCGTTTATTTGTTTACCAAAATTATTTTGTAAATCTGAAAAAATATTTTTCTCATAGAAAATTAAATTAAAGTTTTTTGTGTAATTAACTAAATCTTTCAAGAATTTTTTTTTCATTTCTCGGACAACATACAGATTGTGTTCTGATTTTAACTTTAAGTTAACTAAAGTTTCATTAGCGAAAAATTCTTTACGATCAAGAAGACTATTTTGATTAAGGGTTTCCTTTATGTCATAAAATTCAGTCAATAGCTCTGCTTCTTTTTTTGAATCATAAGAAAATATTTTACCATCACTAAATGTAGCCGTGTTTCTATATCCTAAATCCATCGCCACACAATGAATTTCTCTAGACGGAGTTATTTCGTCTACGGTTTTGACCGAAAATACTTGTATTTTGAAATTTTTAGAAAAAGTATTAACCAATTTAACTTTGTATGCAGGACATAAAGAAATATTTTCATTATTTTTAAATTTAATATTTTTAATCTTTGAAAGATCAATTGTGTTATTTGAGAAATCAATTTTAAAGTTTTTTTTATAGGTTACACCTTCACATGCGAAAAGACTTTTAAGCATAGGGGGATTAAAGTGGGACGGGTTTTTTCTAGAAGATTCAATTGCAGTTATAATTTCAGTGAAAAAATCGCTATATTCATGCTTAGTGAAACATCTTGTAACGGCATTTGGGTTTTTAAAAAAAGGATTGGTACCATGCCAGTAAAATCTTTTACACTGGTAGCGAAAAGCACCCATTGTTATTTCGGTATTCTTGTGAAAAATTTTGATCAATTGATTCCGAATGTAACTATAATCCTTGATAATTGAATATACTTCTTTAAATTTTTCTTCGTCTAAATCTAAATCAAATTCTTTACTAAAAAAAATTGCTTTTTTAATCATTTAGTTTTTCTACGAGGACCTCGAAATTATTTTTCTTTTTTTTATTTTCAACTGATTCCAAATATTGTAAATTCCGCAAAACATGTAGGCCGCGCGTAGCTACTCCTTGCAAAGGGAAAATATGGTCAACATCATATCCTTTTGGACAATTGCGGTAAAATGTTTTAATTTCTGATGTTTCTGACCATATTGGTATATATTTTTTTTTTGAAGCTCTGTATTTTGCCGCTTTAAATCTAGAATTCGAATATTGTTTTAAAGTTGGCAGTTTTCTTAATTTTTTAATTGCTTTAATATTTAGTTTCATTTATTTCGATAATAATAGATTTTAAAATAGAATTCAACTCGTGAATTGTTTTAAATCCCGAAATCTTATATTTTGGTTTATTTTTATTTAGTACAATGAATGTTGGAACGCACAAAGGATTAAAACTGAGTGCGTTGTCGAAATGTATTATTTTTTCTATTTTCAAAATTAATGAATTTTTTTCAATATTCCAGAATGGCAAAAGATCGTCGCTAACGATTAAAATCACTGAAAATATGTTGAAATTTTGTCCAAGTCTTGTTCAAAAGAGAGAACTCTAAAAGTGTCGAATAAGTATTTATTTTTGTATACCTCAACGGAATTACGCAATTGAATAACGGCAGCGTTGACACTAGAATTGTCTATACCATTTTCTTTAATTTTTTGTTTCAGAGTGTCTAATTTTATTTTTATTAAAGATAAAGATTCAGATCTTAATTTTTTCTCAATTAAAGTATTTATTTCTGAAAGAATCTTATCCTTGATGTTTTGGTTTTTTTCTAATTCTAATGTGGTATTTAACTCTGCTATTTTTTCGTCGATTAAAACGTAATCTTTTTTGTTGATGTCAAAAATTAGTGCCATTTTTTTGTCTCCTTAAGTTAATAATGAATGTTTCCCAAAAAGTAATGAAATATTTTTTATACCGGTTTTCAGGTGAATAGCGTGTTACGGGGAATGTTTTTTCAAAAATTTTTCCTGTCTTTGAATTGACGAGTAATGAGTTTTTTTTATATTGTTCGGCAACATATATGAACTCAGGTATTTCGCTCTTTAGAGATTCATAGTATTCCATTTTCATGAATTCGTTTTTCAGATGGCTTTGTATGTCAAATTTAATTAATTGAACAATACTAAATCCAAAAAACTCGAGGTACAGTTTAAGTAAATAGTTATATATTTTTTCAAGTGCAGATAAAGAAAGATGTTTTTGTGCAATACATTCTTCTAAAGCCTCTAAATATTTTTTTATATTTTTTATATATAAATTGAATAGTTCAATCTCTTCTTCTTCTATGTATTTATCAATTAAATATATTTGTGACCAAAAGGCATTTTCTTGGGAAGGTTTTTCTACCACTTCTTTAGATGTTTTTTTTTCTTGGGAAGGCGTTTCTATTACTTCTTTAGATGTTTTTTTTTCCATTAACTTAAATATAGGAAAAATTCTATTTTAGCGTCAACATAATATGTTAAAATCTGTGAATATTTTAAATTCACAAGAAGACCACGACTATAGCACACAGCTTAGTCGCGGAAGCAATTGCTTAAAGTCCAATTTTTTCTTCAGTAGACAAGAGTTCAACCAATTTGAAAAAAGCACCCCATAATGCCGTGAATGTCTCAGTATATTCCACAAGGTTTCTATCCTTATAGGAAAGAACTGATTTGACATGGGCCATGTCTATTCTATCAAGATGATGGAGTTGAAGAATTAAATTTTCAAAGGTGAAAAGAAAGTCGTCTTCGTTTAAAAGGCAATTATATGATTTTGCATGGAGCAAAAATTCATGAATCAGCAACTTTGCGCGGCAACAAAAGTTTAAAATATTAGTATAAAATTGATTTAAGTCTTGAGGGTATTTTAAAAATTGATGATCGCTGTGTTCGATCTTTTCTAAATCTAAAGCGGTATCACAAAGATGTATTCGGCACATATCGACAAATTGCTGGGAGACACGAAGAAACAAAAAATTTAACTCACGGACAAAATCGTCTATTTTCTCGTTTAGAATGTCGGGCGACGTTAAAACATCATTAAGGATGTAGTTTTTGTGAAATCTGACAGATTGCTCTATTTCGCAAATAGTTTCAATTATTAAACATTCTGGGTTGAGTGCTAGAAAATTCTTGGTATCATTGATAATCATACATTCTCCTTTTTATTGTTATTGCTGAAAACACAATAAAAAAATAAAAATAATATTGCAAACTAAATTTAAATGTTTACTTAATATTTAAAATTGTTTAAAAAATTAGTATAAAGAGAAATGAGGAGACAAAGTAGCAACAATGCTATTGCTACCTTGTCAGCCATTTTTGTTCTCACTAGTGAAGAAGAGGAAACTTACTCCCTCGATGGGAATATTATTTTTAGCTATATTTTGTTAAATTTTTCTGTCTCAAAAACATTCACAGGTGCTTTTACTTTATATATTTAACATTACAGATGTCTAGTTTTATTTTTTAAGCTTAAAAGGTTTTTTCTTTGTTCACTGGCCGCGTTGCGGCTTCTGCTTCTCCCCACAGTCTTAGCTCGCTGGCTGCGACCTTGCAACTGTGGGCTCGTCACGTTCGCGGTCCAGATTTCGTATGGGCCGTGGATTTAAAATGTGTGTTGAATAATAAAAATTAAAGATTAATATTGATTTAATTTTTTATAATTGCTAAATTGGTTTTATAATCGCCGCTCGGTAATTACGTTGATCATCATGACTATCCTCTTTTTAACGGGGGGGGGACCGGTCTTGATTCAAAAGATTTTTAGGGGGGTGGGGCCAAAGGGCCAGGCGTAGCCGGAGATAGGGGTTTTAACAAGAAATAATCAATCAAAGATGATCCCTTCATGTTTTTTTACTTTGGTGAAAAAAAATAATTTTCTATAATAGATATATATAGTTGGAACGCATCTTATATTTGAATTTTTATGTTTTATTATATTGAAATATTTTATTTTTTCATTTAAAAAATTATATTTATACTTAAATTTAGCGTATAAATTGTCATTCGCGTGATAAAATATAATGTATTTAACTTTTTTATATTTAAAATTTTTTAAATTTAAAGACCTATGTGTATTGAAATAATTATTTTTTTTTAGGTTTTTCGTTTTAGATAAAATTTGAAGATTGTTTTCACAGTGTAGCCCGTGTACATATTTTGACTGAAGAGGTATCACGTGGTCAACATGTTGATTCTTTTTTCTTTTTTTATAAAAATTTTTTACTATTTTTTTATTTGACCACTGCGGGGTTAGTTTTTTTTCAGATTATTCCTGTCCAATTTTTCTTGAAACCTCATTTCGTATGTTATTTTTTCTAGTTCTTGAATCTGAGATCTTAACGTTTTTATTTCTATAGCATTATCTTGTATTTGAGAATATGTTATTCCAAATTTACAAATTATTGCAATAATAGATATTATTAAGATACCATATGGCGCATATTCTTTTATGTATTTAAACATTAAAATGGGGCCTCGTCATCAGAAACAGTTTTATCAATTATTTTATTATTTTTTTTCTCTTCGCCTATTTCTTTAACTTTTTCGCTAATGAATTCCAAAGTTTTTTTATCGTCTTCGTAAGTTGAAAATGGTGTTCTGTCTGATTTTTTTCTTAAAATTTGGATAAAATAAGGAATTAAGTTATGCGACATGCATTCTTTTCCAGTTTCTTTTTGAGTATATTTATTCAAAGATAGATTTCCTTCGATAAGAACTTTGTCCCCTTTTTCTATTCCGATAGCTGTTTCAATTAATGATTCTTTAAATGTTAATACATTAAACCATATAGTGTGATCTTGTTCTTCACTGGATAAAATTTCTTTAGATTGATTCGGTGTTACTGCTACTGAAAATTTAATCATTTGTTTATTGCTTTTTGTGTAAAACTCTTCGGCGTCTCTACCGCAAAAACCTTCTAAATTAACTTTTAATGTGCTCATAAGAAAATATTATGAAATAAAAATTTAAAAGTAAACATAAAATTTTATTTTTTGCAAAAATTTTCATTTTGTGTTTTTTCTTTCGTGGCTTCACTATGGAAAAACGACTATTGGATTTTGAATTTTCTTTTGAAAGCGCAGCTTTCCCTTTTAGGGAGGTTTTAAGGTTTTAAGGTTTTAAGTTTTGGAAAATTCAAAAAAGGGTTTCATGCTGATTAGCGCCTTAAAAATGAATTGCACGAATTTTGTGCAAGAAAAATAAGGCGCGGCTGAGTAGAGGTGTTCATTATTGGCAGTTAATACCATTTTTTTAAGAATGAATTGCACGAATTTTGTGCAAGAAAGATAAAAAATGAGTTGTGTTAATTTAATGTAAAAAAATAAAAAAAGGGGTTGCGTTTAAATTTACATCCTTATATAATAAAACCTTAAAACAACCCGAAAGACCTTGGGAGAGAGGGTAAACCTTTCCTAGTACCATCTAGAAATATATTTGTCAATAAATATTTTTTATATTTTTTTTAATCTATCTTTGATTTATATATATGGGCAATTAATCTATATTTTTTATGATTTATATGTAACTACATGAAATAAAAATGGGTTTTGCGGTTTTTCAAAAAAATAATTTTGAGTGTCTTTTTATACCTTTTTTAATGTTTTTTGCATTTTCTTAAAAAAAGGAGCATTTTTTTAGTGATTTTTTTGTGATTTTTAGTTTTTTTTTTGAGTTTTTTTTTTACCTGTTTAGTTTTTTATGGGATTTTTAAAGATTTTTCACATTTACTTTGTCTTTTTTAATGCAAAAATGTTAATAGATTAAAATGGCTTCAAATATTTTTGAAAAAGATAAAATAGATTTTTACAAGAACAATTTGGACGTTTTTATTGAGGATAATTTTAATGGTATCAAACTTTCTGATGTCCAAAGAAAAATACTAAAAGCTTTCTCTAAAAAAAAATCTAGAGTGTCTGTTCATGCTGGGCGAGGGGTTGGAAAATCGTTTCTAATTTCTTTAATAGTTATGAGTTTAATATTATTGTACGACGAGATAATGGTCTCGATAGTAACAAGTAATATTGGGACTCTTAAAGATTCTGTTTTTCACCATATGTATAAAAACCAAAAAAAAATGGGAAAAGAATTATTAGAAAAAATAGAAATACTATCTGAATTAGTTAGACAAAAAAATAATTTTGCTTCTGTAGCTAAAATTGTTGGTTATAAAGACGGTGCAGAAGATTCAATCAAAGGTAGGCACGATAAAGAATTAGTAATGATTATTGATGAGGCAGCGAATGTGTCTCGTAAGGCGATGGACGCGGCATACTTTTCTTTAACAGAGGGGAACAATAAGATGCTTTTGTTGGGGAATCCCAATAAATCTCATGGTTATTTTTACGATACGCTCTACAAAAGGAATTTTAAAAATGCTTGGGATGGGATAATTTTTTCTATTTATGACGCAAAAGACTATGTTGATGCGGTTTCTATAGCAGAAATGGAGGCTATGTATCCGGAGAATTCTGATACTAGAAGAGTTAACATGTTGGGCCTTCCTCCAACTAGGAGTAAAAATGCATTTTTTGCATCTTCAGATATTGAGGGAAAATATAACCTAAGAGATGTTTCATTGGAAAACATATTAAACGATCCTTTTATTAAAGGAAAAATTTTAATTGGGATAACGATTGGAGATTCGTGGAATCCAACTGTCATATCTTATAGGTATGAAAATTTATGTTTTCCAACAAAACATATCATTGAACCGGATAATAGAAAAATAGTGCAATTCGTAGCTAACAATATTAAGGTGGAAAATATTAAATGTATTGTTATCGGGTTTAGCAGTATTAATATTTTTTTAAAAAATGAATTAAAAAAAATAAGTAATAAAATAATATTCTTAGAAGAATATGCAATTACGCAGAAAAAGATAAGGAATCAAAAAACATTATGTTATCACAATATGCAACAATGGATATATTCACTAGAAAGTGGGGCAGATGTTACAATAAACGACTTAGATGTAATAGACAGCATAATTGCCATTGAAGGAGAATATGACACTAATGGTGGCTTAAAAATAAGAGATTCAGAAGAATATAATGAACATGGAGGAAATACGTTTAATTTTTCTGATTCACTTGCGTATACATTTCTATTTGGTAATAATAAAGTGAAAAATTTAAAAGAAAGTAAACATTATAGCTCTATGGGGGGAATGGTTTGACAGGTAGTAAAAGTTTAAAAACTATTGATTATTTGATTGAGTCAAAAGTTAACAATTTAATTCAGGCTAGATCTAGTCTGGATAGTTTAAATAATCAGATTGCTTTATATTTTTCTCCATACAAAAAAGATTTTTTTGCTGAGATAGAAAAGGATGGCAGCGATTCTTATTATCAAAAACCGTTTAATGAGTCTAGCAAGAGGTATACAGGTGTTATTTTTCCTATGTTAGAAAATTTCATATCATTTATTAATGATTTAATTTGCTCTCCTACTTTAAAATGGTTCAAGTTGTCTCTATCGGCTGAGTATGAATATGAAAAAAATAATTTAAATTCAAAAATTCCATCTTCAATGAAAAAAGAATTAGCTGATATAGAAGACTACATGTTCCACTATTTAGACAAAATGGATTTCTATAACACATTTAACAAAGCGTTAAGCGATACGATAACATTTGGATATGGTGGGTTTTCCTTATTCGATTCAGATGGATTATTTGTGAGGTATTTAGACAACACAAGTGTTTTTTTTGATTTAAATTATTTAGGCAATGTTAATTTATTGGTTTTTAGAAGCAATCCAACGAGTAGTCAAATAATTAATGAGTTTAATAAAGACGAAGATTTTGTTCCAGAATATATTATAAACGATAGCAAAGTGAATTCAGAGTCAACTTATACAATAATCAATTATTATAAAGACTGCGGTAATGGATCATATAAACATATAGTATATGATTTAACGACAAGAATTATTTTGAGAGAAGAAGTATGGACGGAATTAAATTTTTTCCCTATGAGATGGATTCAAAAAGGATTAAATAATTATGGATTCGGGCAGCCTACTCAAGTTTTAGATGACGCAATGACTCTTAATTTAATCACCCGAAACGACAGATTCATGTTAATGCAAAATATAAGTCCGTCGCTAGATGTTGATTTAGAGGCGTTTGAAAATTTTGATGAAAACAATTCTTTCAAGACAGGAAGTATTACTGTTAGAAATTCTTATTATCAAGCAAAATATGATCCAATAAGAAAAATTTTTCCAGTAACTGATTTTAGAAATATTTTAGTAGAGTATGAAGTTATATTAAATAGTATCAAAAGCGTATTTTATTCTGATTTGATTCAATTAAGATCCGGAACGAAGACAGCGACTGAGGTTGTTAGATTAAATTCGGATATGACAAGATTTTTACAGCCTATAATAATGCAGATGTACCTAGAAACAATAAGACCGTTCTTATATTCTTTGTTTGGAAAATTGGTGAAAAATAAGAAAATAAAATTAAATAATTTAACTAAGGATCAAATTAAAATCGATTTTTCTTCTCAAATTATATATTCGAGGCAGCAAAATCAAATAACAAACATTATGAATTACATCGGTTCCGTTGGGAGTATTGCGTCTTCGGGAATACCTGGTGCAGCCGAAACTATGGATAATATAAATTTAGATACTTTAGTTACAGAATTAGGTGATTTATATAATGTTGATCGGAAAATATTTAATTCTGACGATAAAATCAAACAGATTAGAGATCAAAGAAATGAAATTATGCAGCAACAAATGCAATTAAATAATGTTAAAGAAAGCTCAGAATCTTTAAAAAATGTTTCAGGATTACTCAATGGACAATAAAGAAAAAGTTCATTGGTCATCTGCAGTGACAAAAGACTTAATGGTCATAGATACAGAGTTGTTAACAAGTGAAAAATTTTTAGATCTTGTTAGTCATTTAGAAAAAAAGTTTAGAATAAATAATAATCGTTTTTTTGATCCAATAGCAAACGAATTTCTTGTTCATAATGGTTTTACGATAGAACAGGTCTCGTTAATATTCGAAGGCCAAAAAAATGTAATAAATTATATCAAATATTTAATAGAAAATAATTTAGATATATTAAAATTAAAACATAAAGGGAATAAATTAAATGATCGATACAGTAGTGAGTAATACTCAGGAAAGTAATTCAAATGAGCCAGAAGAATTAGTCAATAATGATCAGGACGAAATGTCAGTCGACAAAAATAAGGTTGAAATTTCAGAAAACGAAACTGGTTTTAATATTGATGATTATAGTTTTGATATAGATTTTGAAAAGTTAGAGTGGAGTGATAATTTAAAATCTAAATTTAAAGAAGATATTTCGGGTTTCAAGAAAGATTTTTTTGAAAAAAAAATAGATCCCAATTCAGCAAAAGATATTTTTAGTAAAAGTTATAATACTTTTCAAAATTTATTGAACAATGCTAATGAAGAGTTTTTAAATAAACAAAAAGAAGTTCAAAATATTTTAAGTGAAGAATATGGAGATAATTTTGAATCAAAAAAAATTTTGCTCAAAAAGCATTATGAAAAAATTTTCGATGGATCAGAAAACAAACTTGCGGATGAATTATTTAATTTATCACTTTCTAATAAAGATTTATTTAAATCATTTCTTAAGGACGCTGAAAGCAGAAATCAAAAAATGTTTGTCGAGAGTAGCAAAAACGATTCTGGCAAAGCGAGTAATTTTGGAAAGTATAATAATTATTCGCCAAGTGAAATAATGTATGAATTGAAAGAAATAGCAAGATCAAAAGAGTATCTAGATAAAAATCATCCTAGAAATAATGAAATAATGAGAAAAGTAGAACTTTTAAAAGATATTAAAGAAAAAAAAGAAAAAATATAAGTTACATATTTGCTCTTTTTATTTTTTTGTTTTCTAACATACATGCTTTAAGAAATATTAAAAATTAAAAAGGATAAAAATGAGCAATCAAGGGATGGATGCACTTACCGTTGCCAGGAAATACATTACTGAGTTAGAAATAGAGTATCAGCGTAAAGCGGTTAAAATTAATAGGCTTTTTACTGACGTAATGTCTATGGGGGTAACTGGCATAGGTGAAGCGTTATTTAGTTTTGGAGTTTTAGAGGATGATTTTGATTTACCTACGCCATATATCTCGGGTAATCCGGCTCCAGTAGATCAATTAAACGCAACCCAGCGACAACTATCGGCTCGGCCGTACAATAGGGGATTTGCTTACAGTAAATTCAAAGAAAACAATGCAATAGCCGGGACAAAGTATGTTCAAACAAATGTAGAGAGATTGTACGATTCTTTTTATAAGGGCTACGATTATTCTATATTAGATGCGTTTACAGGAGACGCAACGCAAATAAACTCAGACGGAAAAACGGAATTAATTTCTTTGCCGGTAGGAAATATAGTTGCTGCTGCTGGAACTGCATTTACTAAAGCCAAGCTCTTAGATATGATCAATAAGTGTGGCGTGAACGAATGGAATACCAGCTTAAAGAGATATATTTTATGCTCAGAGACGCAAATGGGATATTTATTAGACGATTTAAAAATGGATGGAGATTATGTAGCTCCAATGAAATTAGAAGAAATTAACAATGAATTTTTTGGTACGGCTTCTATGGTAATGTTTACTTGGAGAGGATTTTGGTTTATCAATACTCCAGATTCGTACTTGGATTATATTTCTACAGTTCCGGGAGAAACAACAGCTGTTTTATGTAATGAAAAAAGTATAGTTTCTCATATGGGTATGTTTGAAATGGCGGATGGAGCGAAAATAAATCCATACGACAAGACAATTTACTTTGGTAATAACTATGGAGCTGTAAGAAAATATGAAAAAGGTGTATTCATTTATCAACTAACAAAATAAAGAAATTAAATGACAGAAGTTATTAATTCAACTCAATATCAAGCAAACATTGACATGAGCGCGGTAACAGCCGGTATGACACCAAAAATAAATGGAGATTCGGCATTATTAAATAGGGTTATCTCTCATGAGTTTAAAGATTTATTAACGGTTGGGGCTGTAGAATTAGATACTGGATTTATTTTTCGTCCATACGAAAAAGTAGTTCAGGCGACTATTATTTACTCAGCAGGATTTTCGGATGGAAACAATATCACATTAGGATTTGATACTACTCCCGCTTACTTTATGGCTACCGTAGGTAATGTCGCAGGGGATATAATTTTTTTACCAGATGACGTCACAAAAGGATTATTATGGTTGGGTGAAAATATTCCAACGGCAAATGAAGAAGAAACACTAAAGATTTTTGTTGACGACGCTACAACAGGTACTATAAAAATTATTTTACAAACTAGGATCTATTAATGAGTTCTCCAGAAAAAAAATATACATTTACGGCGGTTAATCAGAATTCTCCAATTTGGGAATTGAGTAGAGGTCCGTTTACTTTTATTCTTCAATCTGAAGATTTATCAAGTTTGGCTAGAGTTAGAATGTATATTAATCTTTCTGGAGAATATGGAGTTTCTAATTTACCTAGCTTCGCCGAAGGAGATACCAAGTCATATTTGGACACAGGGTGGTCTTTTTTAACGACGTATTCACCGACTTTTTTAGGTGTAAATGTGAGGAATTTCAATATAAATGGGTCTGGGTTCATAAATTTTTTTTGTAATGTTTTTGTTGATGATATTAATCTATATGTGCTACAGAAATAAAAAGGAAATACTTGTCTAGTCACATTAATTATGATTTAGCAGCGGGGTCTTTTTTTGAATATACTTTTACTTTTGTCGGTGAGAAAAGTGATATATTTTATATAAGCGATTGCGGAATTATTTCGTTTATTGGGCCTTTCTTAACTACGGGAGGTTATTTTAATATTAGTGTTTGCCCAATACATTTTACTACTAAGCCAGAATATAATAACGAGTGGTGGTTTACGGCAACTAAAAATTTATTAACCGTAGGATTTTTTGATAATTATACTTTAGTTAGTAAGCCGTCATGGGTTTACGTTGAGCTTTTTGTAAATTTGACTTCTCCAGTAAAATTACAAGTTATTACTGGACCTAATTTGAAAGATAGGTTTAGTTTATGAAAAATTTATTGATAAATTATAGACATGTGTTTAATGGTTTAGAGGACGTTATGATTTACATACCAGAGAGTCTTTCGGCGGTTTCTATTGGAGTAACTAACGTAAGGAATTCTGGTGGCAATATTGTAAAAATACTTAGCGGGTTGGATACTTCAATAACCAACGCTATTCAGGTCCTTGAATTTGCAAATTCAGACTTTGAATTTAAAAATTATGAACCAGAAACAGATGTTTATTTATTTATATCATGTACGGGCTATGTTTCTCCGTTTATGGTAAATATTATTGGAGATGTTTAATGATTGTAAAACATGTAGTACAATCAACTGGAATAGTTTTTGAGGATTATTTTGTTTCGGCCGGGAGGGCATTGATTAGAAAGCCTAATACCGATACATCGATTTTATATTATTTGGTAGACGGGTCTCTTACTGGGCACAATTATGTGCAAATTGGAACAGTTACGGGGGCAAATGATAACATTAGGGTTGATTCAGGAAGGTATTTATTGATAATTAAATGCGCAGTGTTTAGCGGAATCCCATTCGAACTTTTTGTTGGGTTTAGGAGTTACTAATGATATTACCAAAAAGAAGTGCAGACGGAATTTGGTTTTATGAGATAAAGCAAACTGGAGATTTTGGAATTGATCTTTTTGTTAATTCGCATGAATCGTTTTGGGGAGTTAATCAAAGTGGATGTATTATCGCAGCAACGCTACTTTTAGAAAATAAAACGAAGTCTATTTTTATAGATAATTTAGATTTAAATAAAAATGCATTTGTTTCTTTTCCTATAAGGGCTAAAAATTATTATGTTAGGTTTGAATGTGTCTTATTGACAGTAGATACTAATTTCATGTTTTGGATGGGGCAATGACTGGAGCAAGCAGAGAAGCAATTTATAAAAAAGCATTGGTTAGCGCTGGGTTAAGCGTTTATGATTCGTCAGAAACATCGGGTTATACAAATAATGAAATGCTAAGTTTTTTAGAGACAGCTTATGATTTAGCTTATGATAATGTTATCCAGGCGATTAATTGGAATTGTTGTAGGGTCATAAAAAACTTCACTGAATTAAGCGAAACAACAAAATATGGTTACAGTTTTGTATATCAGGTCCCAGTTGATTGTTATAGAATTTTATATAATTCAAATCAATTGCAGTCCAGTAGTGGCAATTATACATATTTTTCGCAAGGATACAACACAAACTATGCTCCGATAGATTTCAAAAGAATAAAAGACAAATTATATACGATGGTTGAATTAGGCGAAGTTGAGTATATAGCATTCATAGAACCAAATCAAATGAGCAAAAATTTTGAATCAGCTTTAGTAGCGTCAATTGCAATGTTTTTAGTTCAAAGATATAAAACGGATTTAGTTTACATAAAGGAAAAAGAATATAATTTGATTTTGTCAAAAGCAAAAAGCACAGAAGGTATGCAAGCAATCAAAGGTGTTCCAACAAGGTATTCAGTTATGGATTACGAAGGAGTGTTGTAGTTGGTTCAAAGTATAAGTATTCTTAAAAATAATTTTTCTTCGGGTGAGTTTTCCCCGGATGCAATATATAGATCGGATATACAAAAGTATTCTGATGCCGTTCAATTATGCAAAAACTTTTACCCATCAGCGCTTGGAGGAGTCTACTCTAGGCAAGGAACTTCGTATATTAATGCATGGGCAAAATATGATGATTTGAGAGATTTTAGGTTAGTGGATTTTATATATTCTTCGATTGATTCGTATGTTTTAGAAATAGGATATAAATACATTAGGTTTTTTACAAATAAAGAACCGGTATTAAAAAGTGCAGATATTGAAAGTATATCTCTTTCAAGTTCAATAGAAATAACATCTACGGGCCATGGTTTTAATTTAGGCACAAAGGCTTTCATTAATGGAGTTATAGGAACAACAGAAATTAATAATAAAAATTTTATCTTAGGGAATGTAAGTCCAAATACATTTATTTTATGTGATGAAATATTTGGAGTTAGGAAAATAAGTAATTCTTCTCAAGATAATCCTTGCGTTATTACAAGCGTTGAGCATGGACTGGAAACGGGCGATGTTATATGTATAGATGATGTTGTTGGAATGACTGAATTGAATGGATTCACATATACAATTACAAAACTAGACGATGATTCATTTTCTTTAGATGGAATAGATTCTACATTATTCACGGCTTACGAAAAAGACGGAGAGATAAGATTAGCGGTAGATGGTTCAACATACACGCCATACATTTCAGACGGAATCACTATTTGTCCATATGAGGTAGCCACCGACATGGAAGAAGAAGATGTGCGCGATTTTGATTATACATTCATAAATCAAAACAATAAAATTGTTTTTGTATATGGAAAAGAACCAAAAGTATTAACAAGGAATGATTATTTAAATTGGACGTATCAAACAATAACCTTTGGTCCGTCGATTGATCAACCGGTAAGCGTTGGTTTGACTGCCACAGGCGCAGCAGATATCGGGTATCAGTATTTTGTAACTGCTGTTACGGAATATGGAGAGGAAAGCTTTGCAACATCAACTGCGATTGTAAATGGTCCTGATGAAATAATGACCGGATGGACAGCAACAAATAGAATGAATTTGACAATACAAAGAGTCGATAATGCTGCTTATTATAATATATATAGAACTGAAAGTACTTCTGGGTATAAAGAAATTGGATTTATAAATTTTGTTTATCAATCAACAGCCGGGAATATTTCATATTCCGATGCTGGATATAATGTAAAGGATAATAACAGATCTATTCCAAGGGAAGTTATTTATTTTAATGATACGTTAGGATATCCAAACAGATGTACAGTTTATCAGCAGCGGTTAATTTTAGCTCGAAATAGGGATTTATTTTTTAGTCAGATTAAATCTTTTTTTAATTTCAATGCTTCAAATCCAATTGGGGCAACGGATTCTTTTTCCGTCACGCTTTCTGCTTCTGGAAAAGCTTCTGATCCAATTTTATGGCTGGTTGAAAACGGGAAATATCTATTGATAGGAACAACTTCTAAATTATACTCGATTAGCCCTTATAATAATTTTGTTTTAGAGGCAAACTCTATAAATGTTGAATCTCAGTCGATTGGTGGATCTTCAGATATTTATCCGTTAGATATTGGAAAATATTTTTTGCATATTAAAAATTTTTCTAAACAAATAAGTGAAATATTTTATTCATTTGACGTGAATGGATTTAATGACAAAACAATATCTTTGCTTTTTAATCATTTTTTAATAGACGGGATTAAAAGATGGAGTTTCAAAGACGATGATGATCCTTCTGTTTTTATTGTTACAAATTCTGGTAGATTCATAGTTTTGTCGTACATAAAAAATGAAAACATTTTGGGGGCTGTAGAATATGTTTTTGATGATGGAGTTGTGTATGACGTTGAAAATATTCCAGGTGATAGCGCAAGCGATACATATGTTTTCATAGAAAGAGTGGTTAATGGAAAAGCGAAAAGGTATGTTGAAATTTTAGAACCTAGATTCTACGACAATATAAATTTTTCAGATTTTATTGGTGTTGATTTTTCTGTAAAAATTTTTTTAGGTTCTCCGAGTACATTGGTAACCGGGTTGAATCATTTGATTGGCAAAACAGTACAGGTTGTTGCTGACGATATTTACGTTGGCGAATTTATTGTTAATGCGAACGGAGAAATAACATTAGAAAATGAAGCTTCAAAAATTTTAGTTGGTTTAAAGATAGTTTGCGAAATACAAACATTGCCAGTAGATTTGCTTTCAACTAATGTTAATATTCAAACAATTAGGAATCACGTGAAAGAGCTTCCAACCGTGCGAATAGGATACATTAATTCATTGGGAGATTTTAAAGTTGGTTTCTCCAGAGAGTCACTAGGAGAAGAAATTTCATTAAGGTCTACTCTTGACCCATTAAATGCTACCTTAGAATTAAAAACTGGGTATAGAGATGTAAGACTTAGAGGCTCTGTAATAAATCCAGATTGTTTAGTTTATGTTCATAAAGACAAACCATTTCCCTTGAATATGTTATATTTTTTGATGAGTATTGAAGTAAAGAATAGGTTCAAGTGATATCAAGTGGGATAGACGTATATTTTTTTAAGGAAAACAATATTTTAAAATCTGTTTTATTGTGTCGAATTTTTGATACAGAAAAATTAGTAGAAGTAAGTCTTTATAAAATGTGTGATTTGTCAAAAGTGTGTTTATCTTTTTTAAAATGGAGCAAAAAAACAAAAAACGAAATAATTTATAAATATAAATTTTTTAAGATATTTGCTTTAATTGACAGCAATAATGTTAATAATAATAAATTTGTTAAGTATTTAAATTTTACATACTTTTGTAAGATTGAAAACAATAAAAATTTATATATTTTAAAAAAAAATATTTAGGAGAAAGAATGCAATTGGCAAGTTTAAGCACATTAGGATTGGTTTCAGGCGCACTTAATTTGGCATCGTCACTTTTTGGTTCAAAACCAAAAGCACCAAAAATTCAAAAGCAGCCACTAGTTAGTAGCTCAACGGTTCCAAACGTAGATATACAAAGGAGGGTTGGGCTTTCTGGGTTTGGGTCATTGGTAGATCAAAACATTTTTAAGCAGCAACAAAATTATCTGAATCAATTGTCAGGGTATTTTCCTAGAGAAAATTTAGGTATTTAGGGGTTAATATGGTGAATTTTTTGTCAAATATATTTGAGAACTCTTTTTTTTCAGTTGGAAATTTAAACAATTTCAAAAATGCGTTAAATATTGTAAATGGCTTAGGAAACATGTTTGTTACTCAAAGGCAAAGATCAGAGAATATTCAAAAATATTTTGCCCAAGCGCAACAATACGAAACCAGGGCTATGGAAGAAGACTACAAGTACAAGATGATAAATTCTACAATTTCCTTAAAATCTG